>Ga0157357_1001365_pt1 | contig 10094 bp, 11 predicted proteins | sample AttcapACBM1_FD_111485 | JGI IMG/M metagenome (GOLD analysis project Ga0157357, IMG submission 111485) | Fungus gardens microbial communities from leaf cutter ant in Botucatu, State of Sao Paulo, Brazil - Atta capiguara ACBM1 | ecosystem: Host-associated > Fungi > Mycelium > Unclassified ... | reverse complement strand
TCCTGCGGGTTGTGCATCAAAACACTAGTACGCGAATTGGAATTAAAGTCTTGACACTAAAAGCACAATTATGGTTCACGTTTAGCAATAATTCAAAGGACTCCTCGATAATTATGAGTATGAAAAATCAAGTAAACCAGAGTGAGGGAAAGACATACAAAGACAATGAGGATGTCAACAATCCGACGTGTCAAAGAATGGTGAGTCCCTTCAATGACGGCTGTGTGGTGCGATGCGGGCATGATGCCGGGCAACCACTTTACCTAACGCAACTTGGTGTAATATTAATAGTGAAGCAAACGACTGCGCAGCAACGTCAAGACTTTTGAGTCACATAGAAACACAGGTTGACTCACCTGGATTACGACACTAACCGCTTGAACGACCCAACCAAAATATTTACCATTGCCAATTCCGACAATTCCGATAATTGCAACAGGAAGATTGAGTGCCGCTGATTCCAAAAGAATACACACGGTTTGTAGATGTTGCCCAACGGGTGCCTCATTCCCATATTGTTTCAGCACCATTCGCTTGTGTATGAGTAGGCGAACAGTGAGGTACGTTGGTGCAAGTAAATTGAGCAGGATATTTGAGCCGAAAGATATTAATTGCAGTATCATAATGTCTCTCGGTCTTTGTATCGAAATAGACACTGTTCCTGTTCCTGACGTATCTGATTAGTAACTTCAATGTTTTTTTACTAATTATGGAAGGCCATACCAAATGTGATCATGCACAGGACCAGGGGAACAATCCAAAGTAGTGCCTCAAGTTTTGAACGACTGCCAGAAAGTGTTCGATAAACCATGTAACATCGCCACACCTTAACCTTATGAACACAAGATAAAATACCCGGTAGCGGCGCAAAGCTCACCAGAAACCCGTCCGTTACGCTCAAAATCACATATCCAATGGAATCCACAACCAATAACATCGAGTGCCCCACTATACTTTCATCAAAACCTAGGAAGATGACCCTCCTATAACTCCAGACAAATATTGCTGTCAAAAAGGCAATATTTAACAACATAAGTCCCAAAATATATACCCTCCAGAGAGCTCGGCGTAATGTTGTGTTGGAGTCTGGGATGGATGAGAAAAGCGAGAAACAGGTAATCCCCATCGTAAGGAGCCCGCCGTTGAATAGGAAGATGAAACCCAATCCAAGGCCCTGCCCCAGCCGTTCGCTTGGAATCCCATTGCTGCCCATTGATCGGGTCAGAACAGGAGTCAAGCAAAACAGCCGGTGATATATATACCTGGCCACAGACGCCCGGTGCCTGGGCAACTTTAGTATGTATCATGTTGTGTTGAGCCGCCACTAGTCGCCCTTTATTTTTTCTTTTGATATTTATGCCTCACTTTCTGCCTCACATCTTGCTCAATCTTCGGTTGTTACGAACACAGATGGTAACCGCATCTGTTGCATCCACATACAAAGTACGTGATCAGACTCTCGACGCGATGGACTAACTCAAGCGATCGAGGTATGTCCTGAAATTCGACTACAGATTTTATAGCTCCAAATTTCGATTGTACTCAGGTCCGAGGGCATCCAAAATTAGCTGGTTCATCAACGCCAGGTATGCCATTGCCTAGCATTATCTATTAAGTTTCATGTAGGCGGTCGAGCGGAGATTTACGTACCGATCACTTCACTTCCCGGAGACTATTCACCGAGACTTTCTAGGTGATCATTGCAGATAAATCCATGGGTGCGGTTTACATAGTGCCCCGAGGCTTGAACAATGGACATCTCTATTGAGCGGATTGAATGGAGCATGTGATTACGCCTACATGGCTGAGGACTGATAATTCGAGACCCACATGTTGTGTTATCGGAATTTGGCACTGAAATATCAATATCACTTGAACCGTTACCTTGTGAGTAATAAATATGGATAGCAGTCAGGTTTCACTGAGAGCAAGACGGAACTTGGATTGCCGGATTCATCACAGCAGTGCCAAATCTTAGCAGGGAAGAAGAAGAAGAAACTGACATTGTGAGACCAAGAAACTATTTGAGCTGGAATTGTCATGGAAAAAGTCCATCTCCCTAGCTGTCCACAACATTGATGCATATTACCACTGTCTCTCGTGGACCTGAAAGATTCGACGACCTAGAACAGAAGACAGCGCAGTCTGAACAGCAACAATCTTACCGCGCGAAACTGAACTTGACAGTGATGGCGTGACCATTCTCATTCTGACAACCATCATCTCAACTGTAAATGTCTGTCATGCCACTTAGTGAGAAAGCCAAAGGAAAACAACGCGCCTTCGCTCTTCCCAGTAGCATCGCTAGCACAACATCACAATCGACATCCACAGAAGACGTAGAACAGTTATCGCGTGATCTGGTTGTTCGATTTACAGACGGTTTACCGGACTTGATTATTATAGTCGAGAAGGAGGATCTAGTGAAGGATGTGAAACGGAAGGTGAGCTTGTTACTTCGTCTATTCACGTCAACTCAGTCTCGTAGCTAATTGTCAACCTTTCAACCAGATTCGTGAGGCTCGGCCAGAACTTGAAGATAGAAGATTGCGGCTCATTCAGTCTGGCCGACTCTTGACAGACGGAACACCTCTATATGCTTTGCTAGCCACATTGGAGGAGAGACAGCAACGGCTGAACATGGACTCGGAGTCTTCAATCAAGGCAAAAACAGCCTGGATACACTGTTCTGTTGGTCTAAAGACGGAGAAGGCAGACATGGAAGACGAGAAGGAGCCGGTGCGTTTATGAGCCTACCTAACAAGGGATGCGATGAACCTGCTATTTTTGCAGGAGCCCCAGCTTAGGCCAGTGCATGGATTTGATAGACTGGCCGTTGCTGGGTTCTCGGAGGCGGATATCGCCAACTTCCGGCGGCAGTTTCATAACCAGTCGAGCTCTAATTATCTGGACATGGATTTTGAAACGGAAGAAGAATGTGCGAGTCCTTTATCCGTCGTTTAATTTGAACAAGCACTAACACCGGTGGCCTGATAGATGACGAGCATTTTCGAGCACTGGAGGAACAGTGGATAGACTCGATGGATAATTCTGGGAGCGTTATTCTCTCTCAGTCTGCGTCAACAAACTCAGCTATGCTTCAGGGCACGATGATTGGGTTTTTCTTCCCTATTTTACCCTTCTTTTTCATGAAGAACCCTAAGCCTGCTGTGTTTTGGGAAGACGGTAGTGAGAGTGATGTAACAAGCAACGTTATCTTTTCGTGAGTAGACCTGAAAATGTGTCAAAAACTTCCTGCTCATATGGTAATTATTTCTGCTTCTTTCAGGCGCCGTATGCAAATGGGCTTGGTAATTGGATTCCTTGCAAATATGCTCTTCGGCATGTGGCGGCTTCTACTGGACACGGATTGAAGACGAGTCATTTATTGAGCAATATGATACTGTTAGTGTTGGCTACAAACACGAAGGTTCTATTAGATATCATAAACAACACGAGCGCCAACCCATGGGTAGGGATAGTTGTGCTGATAGAAGTTTCTGACTGTACGGCGGCCTGCAAGCCTAGGTATTGTTGCGTAGGAAGCACCTAGCTGATGAAACGATGAGTACGAATACATGGGCCAGCAAAGAAAGAGATATAGACTTACGACAATGTGATGTTTTGTATCAAAGAAATCAGTGGAATAACCAGTGAAAAGTTCTGTCGGTGCTAGTCCATCGTGACTATTAAAGAGCGTCGACGTCCATTCCCAAACCCCACCGTTGGAACCTTGGCCGTTACTGTCACAACCGGTAGTTGCTCTTCACGTACACGAGAGTTAGGAGTAATGAGATAGAAAGTTGAACACTCACGGCACAGGGTGCCAATGTCTGAAGCCAACATTGGCACCGCCCTCATAACCAACTTCATACATATCCAAAAACAGCCTGAGCTCGGGCTCTGTTGGCAGGCGACCTCCTTTACACTTTGCGTAGTACGCAAGGTCGTCATAAGACGTCAAGACAGGCCACGTCCTTGCTACAGAAAGAGGAACTGGGCCAAACATTGTCCGGATCTTGTACTCCCCGTCTAGCTCTCGGATCCAACTCCTTGGCATGTCAATGATACCTTTGCCATTGCTTTCTAGCATGAACATCTCAAACTCCCCGTTTGTCACAGGCCTCCACTCTACTTTGAATTGCTTCACATCCACAGTACGAGCAGGTGATTCGTTGTCCCACCCGAAGACGTGGTTGTGGACATCATACTTGTACGATGACAAACGGTCGAGGGCTTCAGAATCATTGTGTCCAAGTGTGACAGTGTTGGGACCAATCGTGACGGTGGGTGTAGATGGGAGAGGCGCATGAGACCATTGGGAAGAAAGGATGTGCCAAGGAGGCTGAGTGAATCCAAATGGAGGGCGAGTACCCGAACCTGCTCGCTGGAGGAGCATGTACAGGAGAGTCTGAAGTCAGGTATTATTTGAGTATTCTACAACGCAGTCAACACCACTGACCTCGATATGCCATCCCTCATGCTCATGTGTCATGACAAGCGTACGCGCTATATTGCGCGTGAGCTTGCGTCGTCCTGTCTCAAGGTCATGATAGAGGTTTCGAAGACGTCGACGAACGCCATCCCGAAACGTCATGATAGTCTCAAGCGTGGGCCAGTCTTCATCTTTCTCCGGAACCTCCGAGTGGTTCTATTCAAAAGCAGATCAGGAGCTGTCAGCATCATTGAGGAATGGTGAAGAAAGAGATTGACTGACATGGCAATGATCAGGATCGTCTACATGTGGGTCAATACCTCTCTGTGCAACGGTCAGAACATCGTTGATACACTACACGAACTGACATTACCTCAAAGATCTTCCAGAAATATGCAGGTTCGGTGGCGCCACCGCCAATTGCCTTGTGTAAGAGTATATCAAGGAACCTGCCCAGTTATCTCATACATTAAACGATCGAAGTGTTTGATTGGGCGAAAATTTACGTTGGGATATGGCCAATATAAAAAAGACACTTGTGTCTCAGGTCAATCGGTTTCTGGTGAAGCATTTCTTGTGGGATCATCTGCAGGGTGACCATGTCCCAAGCAGCCCAGAGTTTATCCCATTCCTCGAGGGTTGGGATATTTCCAGCGAGGGTCTCTTGTTCGTGTTCAATAGTAGTAAAGAAAGGAATCAATGTTTGAAAACCAGTTGTACGAGACGATGGGTTGAAGACAAAACCCGGGCGCTCGACGACATGTAGAGTAGATTTTCCGTCGTTTGAAGGAAGAGTCAGTATGGAGCGGAGAGCAGCGAGCGTAATCAGCTGCTGGGCAGCCTGTGAGAACCTTGCTGGTGAAATAGGTGTAGGAGATTGAGGTATATCAGTGGCGCTTTCGAATAAACCATGAAGGCTTGGTGCCGTGGTGTAAGATGTGGTGTAAGATGCGTGGAGGGATGAAGAGACACGGTAACCGACACCCATGAGCTCTTGAGCATGCCAATTATCGTCGAAAATTGTGGTATTATCGTCGTCATCCATGACAATACCGAGAACATGCTCCTCGTAGTCGACGTGCTTATCGAAGACAGCCGACAAAAACTCAGGGTTGGCACTCCCAACATGAACATAGATATGAAGGATTAAAGTAGGTTCCGTCATTTTTTCCGACAACAGTGCGATTGCCCTTGAGCTGGGCGATGCGTGTCCAGATGAACTTGCGGAACTCATTGCGGACTTCACTTCGAGGACAAATAGGGCATTTTATAGCCAAAACTGATTGAATTGGCGAGGCCATACTACACGTACAAACAATCAGACGGTACGAAGCTATCTCCAGGTTCAGCCAATAAGAGTTGAACGGACGAAATGAGAACTGCCCCTATATGATCAAACGATCAGTTTAAATGACCATTCGCGTAACAGCAATGCTCCACGAATCCCGACAGAGAATTAACATGCGGCGATAGCACTCTGACAAGGAGGTTGGAGTCGGGCTCCCTGTAAAGGATAAGTGCAAAAAAAGAAGCGAGAATTGAAGCCTCGAAGCTTGATAAATCCGGACGAATCACGAGGTAGATGATAAATACGGCCAGTATACGGCAACGATGATCGAGTGGCGGAGTTGAAATACGTTGAAGGAGCGCTGCAGTCACCAGGCCTGCATGGAAAGTCCAAGGAAGTTCAAGCACAAGAGGATCACAGCACTAGATATATTCAAGTTAATTTGCTGGGCGCGACCTGGGTCGGTGGTGGTCGAATAAATGCCTTGGTTAACGTATTAGTGTGTGGAAGCCGATCACCCAGAAAAGGCAAGGTCCGATAAGGCGACAACGAATACAGTGCCTCTCACCCTCTCCAGCGGTCATAAACACGACAAGAGATAGCAACATGAAGATTCGGAAGGAAGAACAGATTTCTTTACACTCTGGCCTATGTACCACTAGTTCAAACTCAGTCAATGGCGTGCTATGGCGTGCGAGAGCACGTGACTCGTTTCTTAGTAGACGGTTTTACTATTGACTCGATTTCCTGATGAGCCTTAAAATGCCGACTTTAGCTCTTGATAAATGTATGCGTACGGCAGACACCCCTTTCCATTCAGTATACTCAAGCCACGTTGAAATTAAGACTTGGATTCGGATTAGGATGCTTACGTGAACGCACTATTCCCAGACAGTCGTGTCTCGTATCTGGCTTGAATACAAACAGTTGTTTGATGCCAAGTGTTTGACATCTACCCTTTACTCGAAGTGTTACAAGACCCTGCAATTCGGAAAGTGAGATATAGGTGACCCTACTGCTACCTTAGCTGCTACCTTAGATACCATTCCACGTGATCCATACCCTCATCCCTGCACTATGGACTGAGTTGTGCTTCAAGGCTATTCATAGCATTACCGTCCTCCTAAGATTGCATTTCCATGACTTCACTGTATAACTTTCCAGGTATTCAAATTGTGGGGACTCCAGGTGCATCTGGATGGTTTCTGTGGAAGTCATAGTTACAGTGTTTCCTTGATGACTTGTTGATCTTCCCATGTTGATCTTGCCACTTAATGAGATATTGTAATTCATTCTCCCATCTTCTGGAACCTAGGATCTTCTTGACTTCTTAAATAGTGCTTTCTTGACTTGGTGTAATAACTGAAGTCTCTTGTTGCTAAGTGAATATTAGGTAATAATAAGACTTCAATTTGAATTCATTAATGACTGGGTATAGATTTTTCCACATCTTTAGTATTCTAAGTTTGTATAAAATCTTGTTAGGGTGTTTGAGTGGAAGTATAGCTTTAAGGCTCCAAGAAGCCCAAGTTCATTACAACTACTGCTATAGCTACATTAACTTACCTCCAAGAAACCTAAGAGAATAGATTAAGATTTTTGAAGGCAACTACTATTTTATATACTCTAGAAGTACATTGCAATCTACTGGATTACTCTTAGTTGGGCATAGAATAATAGTACTCTTATAACTAGTTATAACCAGAATAAAGAGGTAAAATGATAGATAATAATTGGATAAGCATTAGATAAGTGAGCAAGTAGTAAATATGTAAAGTTGTAAGCTTTTCTAAACAACCTTAGCTTTAGCTTATATACTGTACCATCTGCATATTGCTTGGTCACAACTTCAAAAATTGAAATAGAGTTCAATAGAGAGTGTTCTAATAGAAGGAAGTATATTATCTTAAAACTGGAGTTTAGTGTTAATAGTAATAGAAACTATGATTAATTATCAGACTAGAGATTTATAGAGTATCTATCAGTTCTTATATCACAAAATGAACTACTCACTTATTTATAATATCTGAACCTTAAGTATACTCTCAGATATTTAGGAGTAATTTAGAAGTTCAATAATAATAATAATAATAATAATGAAGATCAGTATAAATATCAATAAAAATAAAAAGATGAAAATTAATGTTATTAAGTCTGATATCTAATTCTTAGACATAAAAGTATATTGTCAGAGTTATGGACAGTAGACTTTGTTTTATTTTCATTTTTTGTTTTTAAATTCTAAATTCTAAATTCTTTTCTTTTTATTGAAATATAGGGTTAAGATGTGATGATCATATATCATATAACACAGAGAAGGATGTAGAAGGTTCTAGAATAAATGATGTCATATAACATAGCAATAGCATGTTGACCTTATAGCAAGCACATATACTTTAAGATAGGTTAGTGTAGTATATACACAGACCATGGTCTATAGTATATAAGGTAAACTAGTTTATATCTAGAGCTCTATCAAGTTCTTTTGTGTTACTCAATATAAAAGTAGTCTTTTGCTCTTACTCAAAGACTTAAGTCTTAACATATATATACAAAATAGTGATAATCTGTATATAAGCTGTTTCTATCATATAATCAAAACCATAATTAAAACTTGTATTTGGTGGGGCTATTATCTATTATAGCAGATGTCAGACTAATTTTAGAGAATAACTAATTATATTATTATACTGATATACTTGTATCTTTATGAATACTAATCTCTATATGATATATAATATATTATTAGAGACTGTTTAAAGAGTGCTTTTTAATATAAGTTTAATTGTGGAAATCTGTTCAGTTATTCTTAAAATAACAGCCAATGAAACTTATAGTTACTGATGGTCTGATATCTTAGTCATTTTTGTACATCTCACAAATATGCAAATAGCTCTCATTTGAGGCTTTCTAGTGTAACTTGGTTTGTGAGAATCAGTCTACTAGTTGTAGAAATATAAGTTAAATGAAGTTTATAATACCTTAAATACAAATATAAGTATCTAAAACACTTGAAAACTCAAATTGTGTTATTATTATAGTTATTTATATTGAATGAAGTCAGTATCTAAGCCTAACTTCAAACTAAATAGATATTTGATCAAATTGATTTATAAAGAGATACTGACTGTATGTAGAATTTTAGATAGAAGTAAACTTTACCATAAAAGACTGAGTAATTATAGAGTTTGACAAGAAATAACATCATTATGGAAGATAGGTTATTTACAAGGTTAAACTTGAGTATATGACATAACTAGTCAATAGAAGAGTTTGAATATATATAGATAATAGAGTAAGATATTGATGGCAAAAAAGATGAAAGATGAAAAAGCTTGTCCTTTTATATTCATTCTTCTCCAAGATTGCTATAACTTCAAGCATTAGGCTTAAACTTAGTTTCTTCTCTTTAATTCATTTATTGATTTCTGTTAAGAATAATACTCACTAATTCTAAGTTATACTTTCTTACTTAAGAGTAGCATTCAACCATTTTTAGAGTTTTATCTTTTTTCATAAAAGTAGTATTTAAACTCAATAAGCACTTTATTTTCCATAGCAGAGTTTACTTTATCTTATTGTTATAAACTTAAAAACTTTCAAAGTAAGAACCTTGTATTAGAGTAACATAAGAGAACTCAATGGAGCTTTAAATACAAACTAGTTTACCTTATATACCATAGACTGTGGTCTGTGCATATACTATAACTATTCTATCCTAAGATATATATACTTTTTATAAGGCTAACATATTATTGTCATGTTATATAATATTATTTGTTCTAGAACCTTCTCTGTGTTACATGCTTGTGTAACTGTTGTGACTGTAACATGTAACATTATACTAACCCTAACCCTCAGTCAGCACTTCAAATCTCCAAGAAATTCTAAGTCTATTGTCTGAGAAATTACTAAACTACATACTCATCTCTAGAAAATCCTAAAAGAATAAAATGGAGATTTCTAAAGGCAATGACTACTCTATATAATAATAGGTCTATTCTAATGTGTCAGAATCCCTATTACATAAGCAAGAAATGATAATACTTAAGTAATCAAGAACAGTTTAAAATAGAGAAACTGAAATAGAAAAGAGTCAGATTGCTTAGTAGGTACTTCCAGAATATAGAAAAGTGGATAAGCAGATGTATAGATAATACTAAAAGACTTTGGAAAACTACAGAGTGTTGCAGAAGAGCAAGAGAGTGCAGAAAAGAGAGTTTAATGACATATTCAGATGGTTAGAAGTATTGGTGTACAGCTTGAAGAGGTCTAGAGTATAGAAAATTAGATGAGCAAATGAGTATAGATGTGAAAAGGACCACAAAACATAGATCAGCCAAAAAATATAGAAGAGAGAAAGCTTGAAAG
>Ga0157357_1001364_pt1 | contig 10094 bp, 10 predicted proteins | sample AttcapACBM1_FD_111485 | JGI IMG/M metagenome (GOLD analysis project Ga0157357, IMG submission 111485) | Fungus gardens microbial communities from leaf cutter ant in Botucatu, State of Sao Paulo, Brazil - Atta capiguara ACBM1 | ecosystem: Host-associated > Fungi > Mycelium > Unclassified ... | reverse complement strand
GTGGCCTATGGCTTTTGCAATTTAGTTATTCAAATTTACTTTGTGCTCGAGCCTCAAGAGCTATTACCAACCATGCTCTAATAGGAGAATATAGATTAAGATTCTTTCCTCGAGAGAGTTTTACCTATCCTTGTAGTCTATACTCTATTGAAACAAGATGACACATTCTTCACAAATGTTATAGGTTCAACAACTATTGGAATCTGAGAGGGAATACTTTATCCTATTTTTCTCTTTTTCTCCAATTTAATCCAAGTGCTTTTGCATTCCCTTAGTTACTTATATTTTATGTTACTGATTGTATCACATTATTATTTTAGACCTTACATTTCTTTTATTTATATCTCTTTCTTTTCCTTCTCTATTTCTTTGTTATCCTTTTATTTCTCTCTTCATGTTGTATCTGTCTGAATATATGTAGTTATGAAGTAACTACCATGGTCTGCCCTTACGCTCTATGTAATAAATTGTTGATTTTTTAAAAAAAAGTAGTATACCTATATTTGTTTCAAATAATAGCTTTGTACTATAATATTTATTTGTAATCTATACATACAGAAGAATAGCAGATATTCTTAAGATTTTATCCAGAGTAGAATGTTCTTTTTAGAACAAAATTATTTACAAATTTGATTAGAGTAGTAATTAGTAGTATAAGTAGATAATAGATAGTATAAGACAGAATAAAAAGAATACCTGTTAGTATTTACCAAGATAGTGTTAAATTTAGGGTATAATTTTGAAAGTAAGGCCAATACTAGTTTTTCTTCTTTATCTCTATATACTTCTTTATCCCCCACATCACTATTATTATTATTATTATTATTTATACTTTGAGCTAACATAGTATTCTAGATTAGATTTTACTTTAGTTGAGACAAAAAGATGAGTAGACTATGACAATATAGGTACAAATAGTAGTGTTGGCAGTAGCAAGAGAAAAAGAACAAGGAAAAGAAGAAATGACAGCTTTAAGACCTAACATTGGATTTAATTTAGAGATAGCTAACTACTCTTGTTTAATAGAGATGCTAATAAATTAGCTGGTTTTATGATGACATATAGGTTAACAAGGATGAGAGAGGTATTAGTAGAAGAGTAGGTGCAATAGGTTTTGACATATATATAGAGAGAATCAGTAGATATTTGGAAAGAGAGCATACTGGAAAATTTAGAGATTAGAGAGTTAAAGTTTCCAATAGTAGAAGATTTTCTAACTAAACTAAAAAAAAGAATATAATAATGGAAATTCTACCTATTCTGAAGATACATTTCTATAGTGGTGATATCTTCTTATTAACTCTACTAAAAGTCTATCTTCTATGATGGTCTTCTTTTCTGTAACATATTTTTGTAGTAATGATACAATCATTTCATAATCTTTGGGGTATTTAGTCTTTTACAATGAAGATACTTCTATCAAACTTGGTTTTTCATAGCAGAGTTTTTCTATCTGGTCCCATTCAGTATTTTAACACTGAAATCTCTGAGCATCTTCTATCTATCTCTCTGTATATAAGACTAGTAGTTACACTGTAATTTGCTAGTCTGATAATTAATGAAAATAACTTCTATTAAACTCAATTTCTAGTATTCAACAGTAATACACTACTGTTAGTACTCAATCCTCTTTAAACTTGTTCTATTTATCTGAAGTTGTGACTATATAGCAGACAGACAATATAGCACATAAGCTAAAGTCAAGATTGTTCTGGGAAGTCTATATTACTGAGCTTATTGTATGAAGTTTTTGTACTTTACATATTCTTGGGCCAACTCCATAGGTTTTTGCTTCCTAGTGTGAACTATGCCTGAAAATAATTAGTAAAGATAGTAGAGCTAAAGAGAGTAGAGCAAAAGTCAAAAACAATAGAAGAATTTGTATAAGAATTCGGGAGAGTAGTAAAAGAAAGTGAATATAAAGAACAAGCATTGATTAAGGAATTCAAAAGGAAAAAAGTGATGAATCTGGATAAACATTAGAGAAAAAGCAAGTAAGAAAAAGAAAGACTGAGAAACAGGAAGGAATCAGAGAATCAAAGACCAAGGTTAAACATATTAGCAAATTTTGAGGAGGTAATCAGGTAATATTTACTACTACTTCAAGTTTGGCTAAGAAGACAAGAGATACAATAGGTGCTGACAAAGCCTACTCCAATGAAGGAAGTAGAGAGAACAAATGTAGTTATAGTAAACTTACAACAAAAGTGGATAGAGTTTGTACTAAAATATGACTCATATACCATGGATCTAGACTATAAAAGGAATTGTTATAATTATACAGGATTTAAATATATTGCAAGACACTATAGAAATCTAAAGATGATTGGTTAGGAAAAGCAGATTAGTTATTAGAACAATGATCATAATTTAAAAGAAAAAGAAAGTCTGATAGTTCTCAATTAGGTTCTAACTATAATAAATTTGCAATACTTTATAATAGGATAACAGACAATGAAAATTCATTCAGATACAACTCAAATGGGGATTTGTTAAGAAAGATAACAGTGAAGATTGGGCTGAAAAGAATATACAAGAAGTAAAGATTTAAGTTGAAGAAAATTGAAAGACTTATTTATATAAGAAATGTAGATGATACTTTTTTAACAAAGAAGAACTGATATAAAACATTATGGAAGCAAATATTTTTTTTACAAGAAACATAGAGAAAGGATGGAGATAAATATAATTGGTAGTCAAAAGTGGAGTATGATTTTGGGAATGCTATAGTCTGTATACTTCAATCCTGAAATTGGCTGGAGAGTAGGGAAAGTAAAAATAACAAGATATTTAGAGAAATATAGAAAGTAGTGGAAGCTGAAGCAGGGAGAACTAAGATGACAGAAACAGAAAGAAGAAAAAAAGTGAGAAGAAAAGAAGCAGAAGAAAGAAGAAAAGGATAATAGAAGTAAAGAAGATAGCAGAAGAATAAGAGATTTGGAATAAAGATAAGAAAGTAGAAAAATCCAAAAAAGAGGCTAAGAAATTGGTTTTTCAACAGTTTAACAAGTAAATCTATATCTTTGAAAAGAAAGCAAGTAAAAAAATGCCAATGAAGAAGATATAAGATCATATGATTGATATAAAGAAAGAGTTTATACTAAGGAAGAGAAAAGTATACTTGTTATCAAGAGAAGAAAAAGAAGAGGTATATAAGTTCATTGATAAAAAATTGAGGAAAGAGTATATTAGACCCTTAAATTTGTTTCAAAAAACACCAGTGTTTTTTGTAGAACAAAAAGATAGTAAGAAGTAAATAGTGCAGAACTATAAATATGTTACAAACTTTATTCAACTTGTATTTCCACAACTAGTGAACTGATTCTCACAAACCAAGTTGTACTGGAAAGCCCTAAATGAGAGCTATTTGTAGTTACGTGAGATGTGAGATGTACAAAATTAACAACAGATTACTGAGGTATCAAATTATCAGTAACTATAAGTTTTACTGGTTATTATTTCAGGAATAACTAAACAGATTCTCATGATCAAAGTTGTGTTGGAAAGCACTTATCAAACAGTTTTTAATAATATAATAATGAAAATAAGTATTCATATTCATAAAAATACAAGTATATCAATATAGTAATATAATTAGTTATCTTCTAAAACTAGCCTGATATTTGCTATAACAGATGATAGCCCTACAAGACATAAGTTTTGACTATGTAATAGAAATAGCTTGTATACAAACCATTACTATCTTGTATAAATACTTTTATATCTAAAAATTAGACCTCAGACTTAACAACATTATTTATCATCAATTATCATTAATCATTATCTCTCATTATCATTGACATTTATATTAATCATTATCATCATTATCATCATTATTGAACTTCTAAATCACTTCTAAATCTCTAAGAGTGCACCTAAGGTTTAGATATCACAAATAAGTGAGTAGTTCATTTTGTGATAATATACTTAAACAAATAAACAATTAAATAACTATCTTTTATCTTTAATTTTAGATATTATAGAAAATACTTGTAAAATACAGTATTTATGGCTCTGGAAGGATTATTCAAACCAATAGTGATGTTCTTTGATCTAACAAAGTTATTTATAACATTCTAGACAATGATGAACAAGATCCTATAGGACTTGATCAATACTAAGAAAGTGGTAAGTTTTATTGACAATGTAATAGTAGGAATGGAAGAAGAGAAAAGGTATAATAAAGTAGTAAAAGAAGTAGTAAGGAGATTGGTAAAAAATAACTTATATGTAAAACCAGAAAAATATAAGTGAAAGATTAGAGAGATAAGATTATTAGGAGTAGTAATAGGACTGGAAGAAATAAAAATAGAGGAGAAAAAGATAAAGATAGTATTAGACTAGCTGACTTCCAATGAAATTAAGAATGTTTAGAAGTTTTTAGAACTCACTGATTATTATAAGTAGTTTGTTAAAGATTTTGTATTTATAGCTAGACTATTATATGATCTTATAAAAGAACTAGCACCAAACTTAGATAAAAAAAATAAAGATGAAAGTTAATGTATTAGATTATATAATAGAAGAAGTTTTGTTAATAGAGGCTGGTTGTTATAATTAAAGACTCAAAGTATTGAAAGTTAACAAAGAAACCTTATATTAGTGTTAATACAAGAGAATTCAATAGAGTTCCAAGTATACTAAATTTAGCCTATCCTAAAAAGTATATATTGGCTCTAAGATTAATATATAGTAAATATACTATATAACATTATTATTCCAGAATTTTTTATATTCTTCTGTGTGATATATGATCATGTGATAGTAACAGTGACATGTGATATTATGCTAATCTCTAACTCTAAATTTAAAATAAGAATAAATAAATAAAAACAAAGTCTACTATTTTTAACTCTAATATTATTCTTTCTTTAAGATTTTTCTCCAGAGAAACTGGCTTTTATTTTTACTAGTTCTTCTCTGACTTTCTATTATTCTATTTATATAATATCTTCACCATATACTTCTCTAGTAATTTTTCTTTCCTAATGTCTCTTTTCTCTACCAAATCCAAATACTTTTGCTTTCTCACCTTTATACTAAGTCTTTCCTCAAATTCTGCTACTAATTCCTTTGTATTCTCTGGGTCTTTCTCCCTTTTCTATATATCATTTTTTACTGTAAACCTCTTCTAATATACCAGATATTTCATAATCTCTTTTATTTTCTTTATCTAATATTTTTTCTACTTTCTACTTTTTAATTCCATCTATTTTTACTGGTTTTACTTTTTCTAATTTTTGTCTCTCTACTTGTTCTCTATATCCTATTACTTGACTAATATTTACAACCAGGTAAATTCTCATTGAAGTTGGCAGTTATAATTTGATTGTATTAGTAAATACTATCTTGTTAATAATATATGAGCTAACATATCAATCTACTAATTTCTTTGCCAGTCTTTCCTTAAATACTAGATTTTTTGTGCTCAACATTATTTTATCTCCTTTCTTCTACTTTTCAGCTTCTTTTTTCTTCATATCTGCTTGTTTCTTCATCTTCTCCTGAGCTTTCTTTTCTTTTCTTCTAATGTTTCCTTTCTTTCTTAACTTTCTATCATAATTTGCTATAAATGGAGACACTTTGGTTACTGAATATATCTTGTTATTTACTGCAAATTTTGCTATTGTTAAACACTCTAGCCAATTCTTTTGCCTATGATCAACAAATAACTGTAAATATTGTTCTAACTTCTAGTTCATTCATTTAGTCTAACCATCTGTTTGTGGATGAAATGATGTTGATAACTTTTGTTTCAATACCCAATATTTTATTCAACTTCTTTGTTAACTCTGCTACAAACTATAGTCTCCTATTTAAAATCATACTCTCTAGCAACCCATGTAACTTTCATATTTTATCTCTAAACAATTGCACCAATCTCTCTGCTGACATTCTCTTTGTAATTGTTACAAAATATACTATTTTGGATAATCTATTGCAAACTACTAAGATTGCATTCTTTTCTACTACTAAAAGCAACTTTGTAATAAAGTCTACTATCCATGGCCTTTTCAGTACTTCATTTGCCATTATCTTCTCTGTTGGTACCTCTGTTCTATCCTTCATTTTTTGACACAAGTTATATCTATCTACATATTTTCTAATGTCTTTTGTCACTCCTAGCTACCAGTAATTTCTTGTTACAAACTCTGTTATTTTCCATTTTCCTCTACATCCAGCTACCAGTACATTATGGTGTAATCAGATTATCTCTACTCTCAACTTCTCATTATTTAGTACATACACTTTTTCTTCTTTCAACACCAACTTTTTTTTATCTACTACTTGTTTCTTCTTAATATCTTCACTCTCATTTTTTTCATTTTTTTTATTTGAAGCATATATCTGGGACAAAAATAGGAAAGACAAATGGACTGAGTAAAAGACTGGATTGGAAAGTAGGAGTAGAAAATGATAACAAAAATCAAAAAAAATATTAAGAGATGATGAATAACATGAAGAGTTAATATTGAAGAAAGGAAAAGTTTATGTACCAAAGAATAAGAAGTTGAGAGTAGAAATAATCTAGTTACATCATGATATATTAGCAACTAGACATAAAGGAAGATGGAAGACAATAAAGTTGGTAATAAGGAATTATTGGTGGTTGAGAGTAACAAAAGATATAGAAATATATGTGAATAGTGTTATAGTAACTGGATAAAGACTGTGGTGATTCAGCAGAAATTACAACTCTGGGAAAACCTAAGTTTATTGATGAGTAATATTTAATATATGACTTATTTCTAAAAAAATCTAAAGGAATAGAATGAGATTTTCTAGAGATAATAGTTATCTTAAGTATTCTACTAGTCTATAGTAATCAAGTAGAACAATGCTGACATGAGGCTAGAATAATTACATCAGGTAATCAGAAATACTAATGAAAATATTAAGAATAATGTCTGAAATTGGAAAGAACTCATCTATGTTACAACTCAAAACTCAGTAATAAGTTAGAAGAAGAACCTTGTATAGGATTTATAAGAGAACTCAATGGAGTTCCAGTTACAAAGTGTCTATCTTATATATACTTGACTAATAGTTCATACTACACTAATCTAGTCTACTTTAAAGGGACATATATACTATATACTATTAATATATGGTTGTGTGACTGTGACTTGTGACAGTCACATGTGATATCATGCTAACTCTAATCCTAAGTTCAAAAAATAAAATAAATAAAAAAATAAGAAATAAAAATGAAAATAAATAGAATTTACTATCTTTTACTCTAACAATTTGATAGTGACTAGAGACATAGAGAGACAAAGGTATAAATATAGGTAAAAACTGAAATTTGTAAGCAGAGGTAGTATATTAGAATTAAAGATAGTAAACTCTATCTATTTTATTTTTCTATTTTTTATTTTGAACTTAAGATTAAGGTTAGTAGGATGTTATATATAACTGTTACAAACTGTTACAGTATTACACATCTGTCAAATATCACATGATATAGTCACAATTCATAGTCACATAATCACATGTTATATAGAATATTATAGTTCTAGAATAATAATGTTATATAGTATATATTACATATATTGATCTTAAGGCAAATACATGCTCTTTAGAGTAGGCTAGGTTTAGTATAGCATAGATCATAAGCCTAACATATATAAGGTAGACAGATTAAACTTAGAAACTTTATCAAATTTCTTGTGTTAATCCAATACAAGGTTCTTTTGTTAACTTAACTCTTAGTCTTCAATTATAATATTAGAACTCAATTACCCTTCTTAAGACTGCCTAATCCAGGGCCTTTTCTATTTATTTTTTCTTACTCTCTTAAATTATTCTTGACTAGAAGCAATACTACTCTTTAGTCAAAAAGAATAGCCAGACTCTAGGCTTAAAGGGTATGTTAGCTAGACAGAAGAAGTCTAGTTATTCATATTGCATTAAAGTCCACTGATATCTTGTAAATATAGTAAATAGTTTTCTTTAAGTAGTAGTCCTATACTACAGTGTCTCTTTGTGACCTATCTATATAAGGGAATGGTAAGTGTCCTTTAGACCTTGTCTAGAGTAGAATGTTCTTTTTAGGACAAAATTGCTTATATTTCAATTAAGGCAATAGTTAGTAGTCAAGATAGTTAGTAGACAATATAAGATAGGACTTAAAAGAGCCTACTAGCACTTATAAAAATTGAGTTAAGTTCTAATTATAAATCAGAGGAGAAGACCAGTACTAGCTTTACCTTGCTCTTATATACATTCTCACCTCCCACACCACTACTACTATTATTATCTATTGACTTTTCACCATTTTACAATATGAGTTAATATAATTCAAATTATTATGAGTAGATAATCCAGCAGTAACAGAAGTAGCTTGTAGTAATGCAGACACAACTCCAAGTGCTATTAGCAGCAGCAGAAGCAGTGGTGGTTTTCCTTAGATCTAATACTGGGTCAAACATAAAACTGGCTAAGCCACAAATGTTTAATAGGAAAGCAAGTAAGATTTCAAAGTTCTAAACAGTATATAGGTTATATATATAGATGAAAATGAGGGATGTAGTAGTAGAAAAGTAGGTATAGTAGGTTTTATCATATGTATAGAGGGAGTTAGCAGATATATAGAAAGAGAATATAATAGAAGATTTGGAGAATGAAAGTTTGGCACATGCTACAGTAGAGGAATTCCTCACAAACTTAAAGCAAGAACTTGGTAGAGGAGATAATGAGATGTTGAAAGTAGCAGAAATGAGAAAAGTAGAGTAGAAAAGTAAGACAATAGAAAAGTTTGTACAAAAGTTCAGAAGGACAGTAAGAGGTAGTAGATATGAAAGGAAGCTATTGATGGAGGATTTTAAGCAGGGTATTAAATATAGTAATATAGAGAAAGTTGATAGAAGTGAAATATCTTCCTGGAAGTATTGAATAGTGATATAAGAGAGCAACAAATTTAGATAGACATTAGAAGGAAAGTAGAAGGGAGAAAGAGAGATTAAGGAGTAGGAGAGAAATAAAGTCTTCAACATCAAGGACAAACACATCAAGAGCACAACAGCAACAGTTGACATAGCCTTAAGTTTGGCTAAGGAGGCAAGAGGCTCAATTAGTAGGTATTGGCAAATTCTGTTCTAATAGAGGAAGTTGAGAGAATAAATGTGGTCATCATACACCCACAGTAACAGTAGACAGAATTTATACCAAAGTGTGACCTATCTATAATGGAGATAGACTGTGGTAGAGATTGTTATAGTTACAGAGGGTTTGGACATTTAGCAAGAAATTACAAGAATTAGAAAATTATAGAGAGAGGAAGAAAATTGGAATATAGGAATAATCAGAATAGTAATTTAAATAAGGAAGAGAATCTAATAGTCCTCAATTAGGTTCTAGTACAAATAGGTTTACAATGCTCTTTAGAGTAATAGACAATAAATCCTATTGTAATCTAGACAATAGAGATATGTTAAGAGAAGTAATAGTGAAAATTGGGTTAGAAAGAATTGATATACAAGAAGGAATGATAGTAGAAGCATTATTGGATAGTGGAGCAACAGGATTAGTTATAAGTTCAGAGTTTTTTAGAAAGCAGAGATTCAAGTTAAAGAAAATAGAAAAACTAATATATGTGAGGAATGTAGATAAAATATTTAATAAGAAGAGGCTAATAGAAAATATAGTGAAGATAAATATTGATTATCAGAGGTATAAGGAGAGGATAGAGATTGATGTGATTGGAGGTCATAAATGAAGTATAATTTTGAAGATACTATAGCTTGCTTGTTATAGCTCTGAAATTAACCAGAGAACAGAAAAAGTAAAAATGATGAGGTGTCCAAAAAAGTGTGGAAAGTAGTGGAAACTGAAGCAAAGGAAGCTATGATAGCAGAAGCAGAAAAAGGAAGAGAAGAAAGAAAAAGAAGAAAAAAAGTGAGAAGAAAAGAAAAAGAAAAAAAAAGAAGAGAATGATGGACATAAAGAAAGTAGCAGAAGAATAGGAAATTTGAAATGGAGGAAAGAAGCAGTAAAGTTTGAAGAAGAGGTTAAGAAATTAGTTCCTTAAAGGTTTTATAAGTAGATTTACATCTTTGAAAAGAAAGCAAGTAAAAGGATACTGATAAAAAAAG
>Ga0157357_1001363_pt1 | contig 10098 bp, 11 predicted proteins | sample AttcapACBM1_FD_111485 | JGI IMG/M metagenome (GOLD analysis project Ga0157357, IMG submission 111485) | Fungus gardens microbial communities from leaf cutter ant in Botucatu, State of Sao Paulo, Brazil - Atta capiguara ACBM1 | ecosystem: Host-associated > Fungi > Mycelium > Unclassified ... | reverse complement strand
CTCCGCGCTTATCCCTCTCCCATATTTCCCCTTCTCCTTTCCCTTTGCTCATCTCCTCGAGTTCCTGCTTGCAAGTTGTCTGGCGCCTTTCATTGGAATTAGTCACCCTCTTTAGATGGCGCTCATTCAGTCTGCATGCTTACTAGGGCCGTCATGGGATGAGGAAGTCGTGCCTGCCCTGCGCAAACGTGAGTTTGCAGAACTAATCTTGCTGGCAATTCTCCTGAACCATCTTTTATAGGCCTTGAAAATGAGAGTAGGACACTGACCAGCCGCATGTCCGCCATCTCAATGACATCCATAGCCGACGATAGTCCCCTGAACGCCTTCAATTCTAACTCGGCAGTTGATGCACCCTCCGTTTCGGGCCTGCGACAGAACAAAAGGGATGAGCAGGGTATTCCCAGTAGTAATGGTACTGGATACTTGGTTCACCGCCAAACGATCTCTCAAGCCGATTCTGCGGCCAGCTCAGGGGCGCCAGGGACTGGCGCATCTGTACGGTTTCGGAAGCCATCAGCCACCACCTCATTTCATCGTTCACGGACCTTCTCTCAGCCATATGCTACACCGAACATCAATGGGGGCATTCGGCAGCCCAGTAAGACGAATTTGGATGGTCATAACAACTTAAGATCACGCTCTCCACGCCTCGTAGATGCTAAACCAACTCGTATACCCAAAGCATTGCGTGGACCCTTTGGGAGCACTGCAGATGCAAGATCACCCGAAGTGCCGTTTCTTACTGATGCTTCTCCGGACGTCAGCCACCCAAAACATAGTTATGCGACTGATATTAGGGCATACCACTTTCCTACCTCTCATTCTGTTCAAGGCATCCCTCAACATACCACAGCGCGCCTCGTCAATGAACCTGCCCCCTTCAACACAACTAGCTCTTCTTCGTCTATATACAATGTCATTGAAACAGACGAGCTTGGTTACAACGCCTCCGGACCCTCTAGAAATTCCATTGACTCGACAGAGGAGAGGCCATTTGAACACTGGTATCGTGGTGAAAATTCACGGAATGGTGGCGTTGGTGAATTACGCGTCGGAAGACGGCAGGAGATGCTTGACATAGCGAATTACGGGCACTCAATGCACAACAGGCATAAACTTCTTGCTAACCGACAAGCCGCTCTTGCCTTGGAAGATGCACGCCGTGCGTCATACCGAAAGCGAGCAGAAAGTATGGCTGGTTTCAAATTCTCAAGGTCAGGTCTACAGCAGAGAGGAAGTCTGTATTTAGAAGATGATACCGTAATGGATAGAATCGAGAGGGTTCTTGACGAGGATCCACTTACAGATTTAGATGGGGAGGAAGGAAGTGATATTGTGTCATATTCGACGAAGGGACAACATGACCGGAGATCGTTTAGGTATTCAAATCATGACACGGATTCTTATCCTGGTGTCGGAGATGTCAAGATGGCAACGGCAATAGTTACAGACTCGTCTCTACCTCAGAGTCCTGTGCTCTACGAAGTGGAAGAACCAGCATTTGAAACCCCCAAACAGCAGTATACTGCCTCCATAAAACCTCGATTACCGGTACAATCAGTCTCTATCGCCATGCTCCCCCAAGCTCAAACGTTTGATGCTTCTATCATCACGGCCCCTCAATATTCCCCTACTGCACCTGCAGTGTCACCCACACCCAGATCAGGATCAAGACAGAGTGGTTCCTTGAGTCGGATACCTACGTATGAACGTCGGTCGTCTGAATCTCGAACATCAGCACCGTCGCAACATTCTTCCAATACAACCAAAGTCGTATATCCGGTACCTGCGGTTGACCTTTCTGTTTCACCGACTCCTCTTCCTTCCGTAATAGCGACCACAAGTTCCACTGCTCGAAACTCTGCAGCACCTATTTCCGTCCCAAAGCGCGGGGCATCACCTGGTCCGTATGGTACTCTCGGTTCTGCAGTGAAGAGGCCGCAGATGCTGGTATCGATTGCGCAGCCCAAAACCAAGCCAAAGTCCAAACCTGCAATTAAGAAACTCGTGAAGGAGGATAATAGACAAAGCGTTGCTCAGTACCCTACTCTAAGCGGGGAGGCGGACGGTCTTGACATGTCTGATGCTATCCCTTATTGGACTCAGCCGAAGATTGTGGGTGGAAATTGGGATGATGTGCGTTCAGCTCTTTCTCTTTGCACCTCATCGAGTTTGTGGCCATTTCTTTTCCATATCTCCCCTATGTTCCGATTTTACCTCTGTTTTATTTCTTTTGCATTGGTGCTGCTGTCTCCGCTTCTCCTTTGATGCAGCTATGGCCCGGATTGGTTTTAACGTGGTACTGTTGGATTACAGGTTGTTCTACCGGTCGTAGCACGGAAGAAAGGCTTGGATGATCACTACGAAAGAGCGGATGGAAGTCCGCAGCCAAAGAGAAAACAGGAAGCATCTATTCCACCGGTGCGCTTTTCCACTGTTGTATACTCTACGCACAAGCCTGAATCATTTTGGTTTTCCGTCCAGGCGCCCGGGACATTTGGCTACGACGGTTCGAAGGTCCGCCACAAAGGCAAAGACATTGAGATGGACGAGTTTGGCCAACCACAGTCCGCAACCAACAGCACACAACATATCCTGGAAGACGTTGAACCTTCACAGTTTCTTGAAGAGCTACCAATATCAGAAGGGGCCTCGAAGACGGAGGTATCAGGTATCCATGATAACATCTGTGTTCCCATTGAATCCCCACCCTCACCTCCACCATTTGCACACTACGCCCCCACAACCACCAAACACTTGACGCAGCCGACTGCTGTTGGCGTGGTTGGAAATGAGCAGCAGGCTGTCCTTGAACAGGACGAGAAAGGTGCAGGATGTTGTAAGTGTATTGTGATGTAGACAGTGTTGTTTCAGGTTCCAGTATTGGTGGTGGTGGTGGTGGCTCCGTTGTTCGATTTTGGTGGCGATAACGTTCTTTCCCACTACCTTATTGCTTGATCGTGTTTTCCTTTGCACAATATCGCATTCGGTTATCCATTTTATGCTCAGGAGTCTTTCTCCCTCGCATTCGTTGATGCACTCTTTCCCCTCACTCCTTTCATGCGCTTCGTGTGCCAGCATCCATACGTCCATCCTGTTCGTTTCCACGCGAATATGATATACCTTTCTCCTTTTTTCGGCTTTCGCGCTCCCCGCATTCCGCTCATTTCTCAGATTGCGAAATTGTTGTCTGTGTCATATATTTATATTCTGTTGCCCGTGCTACTACTCCTCGGCTCGGGCTTGGATGTCTACATTTGAATCTCGACTTTGTTCTTCCCCCGTCATATTTCCCTCGTTCCCCCTGTTAACTATTCAGCATTTGATGTCCAAGGCATTCTTTACATAGCTTGTATATCATCTATACATCTGTTTCTATTCTCCACTTTTCGGGTTTTCAGCTTTCAATATGGTGCTATGATATATATATTGTCTCGATGAAATCTCTGCACTATTCCAGATCGTCCTTCTTTTGACTTATATTTTCATCCCGCTGCCCGCAACGTATTCAGGTATTCAACTCTCTCAGCATCTGACTGTTTCCCATCTGAGGTGTTCGCTGGCCTGTCCCCCATTGGGGTTATATCACAATCATAATAGCATACGGTTAGATTTCAGAATACACAGTTCATCCCTTCTTCATCCCTTCTCGATAACACCCGTGATAGCTAACCACTATTTCGGTGGCAAAGGATATCAAATGTCCTGGCAACGCAGACTAATCTCATATTCTCGCACCGAAGTCAAAAGTCCTTCGCCATCGAAACGTACTTCATCAGTTTGAAATTGTACATGAATGCTATATTTTCCAACGGCCTCGGTGTCGAACAAACTGATGTAGGTTTGATCCTGGAAAATTTCTAGAATCTTACCGTCCTTCTTCCAAGTGATGGAATATGCCTCATTGGGCGATCCGAAACTCTCATCATCTAATGTTTCACGGAGATGGGCGAGAGCAATGAGGTCCAAATTGAGTGATTTGAACCATCGAGTGCCCGTGTTGCGAACACAAGATTCAGTGAGACCATCAATCAAATCGATACGTTTTAAGAGGGAGAGCCAAAGTCCCTCAAGACAAACTTTGCAGAAATTGGGGGTAGTGACAATGCGCATGAGACAGTCTTCATTTGTTGGTCGGTATGAAGTTTCATTTTTGTCAGAGAATCTAGCTCAAATGTTTTAACTGAGGATGCGGATTCAGGAATGTGGAGGGAACGTACGTCGGATAAAGACCGTAGTGCCCGGAAGACGAGATAAATCTTATACAATGTGTGAGTTGAGTGCCTCGGGAAAGATAGACACATACTCCTGCTCGTTACCGAACTCGATTATCTCTGTACTGCATATTTGTGCGACCCCCGCTAACTCTTTTTTCAGTAGCGTGAACTTCAATTCATGTTCACCACTGCTTAATGATAAATTCCGATGAATGTCATAGTGCCATCTATCGAGACCAAGCCCTTCTTTCGGGGCCCATTTCAGATCGTTACCGTCGAGATCAATACGTAGATCCTGGGCCTCTGGAATCCCAGAAAGAGAAAATCGTACGAGATGTCGAGAATATGCTCCGGAGGAGGTGAAATTAATGGACCAAGCTCGGGTGGTATTGAGAAGTGTCCATGGATATGCCTGCACTGGCATTACAGAACGTTCGGTTCGGTATTCAGAGATCACAGACTCCATTGGAGTATTTAAACCATCCTGCACTTCTGTATCTTTGGCCGAGGGCACGTTTGATAACCAATGATTCCATGGAATGGGCTTGTTAGCGCTGTGGGCTGCGTTAACGCCTAAATATGCGTTACCCCCGTCGTACTCTTCTCCAACATCAATGATTGAGTGCCCAAGTTCATGGCGCAGAACCAGGGGACCGTTGAGGATCGATGATGTGATTACTCTGAAATCACGTAGATTAGATTTTAACACTAGTGCTAGAGAGAACAAAAACGTACGTGAATTCACCGCCCAATCCTGTCAGCAATGTGAGTCTCAAATAATAAGGTTAAATTCGTGGTACAGGACGGGATAGCGTACCTCCATAGAGTGGGTCATTACCTAGAACAGTGTTCAAAGTTTTCTTGGTGCGCTTTCAAGGAGCTCACCCAATAAAATCGGAAAGTCACATTGATCCTTCATCGAGTCACAAGCAGCACGGGCAACCTCGGGTTTACTATAATATACGGCTCTTAATTCTGTTCCGTCGCGATACAGTCCATAAGGTGTCCTAGTTCGAATATTTGTTCATAAACGCTCCTATTTGAATTCGACTAGATCAGACATAATTCACATTTTTGGAACGCCGTCAACGCCGATACCACTCTAAGACTAAAGTTCAATACAAAGTGATTTAGGGAGACGTTATACTTATTTACCTCTTCACTTGGAGTAAATGCTCCCCAGAAGTTAAGGAGCGGCTTGACAGTGTAGAAAGTTTGGTTTTGCGAAACATCGACAGCAAGACGCATTGCATCTTCAAAGAACTTGTTCGTTTCGTAGGTCGTATCTAGGTGCGTTGACGTCCTGAATAACTCGAACTTGGGGAAAGGCTCACAGCCATCAGAGAAGAAAACCAGATCAACTCTATTTTCTGCAGGTCCATGAACAATGAGCGGCCGTATGTCCAGTGAAGGACTCATGATCTAATTTCTGAAGTAAGTCTGAACTCTCGTTCGACTTGGATGAGATCAGCCTCGACAGACAGACGTCATCTGGTGAAGACCCTGGCTTTTGAAAGGACCATTCATCGCACAACTACCTAGTAAGTTGTACCCTCTTCCTGTTACGGGCGCAAAAAATGGCCGTTGTGCTGTCAAATCGATCTCTTCGTTGCCATGAGCTCCGGAAACTGGGCAGTGATCACGGCTCTCGTTCAACTTAGATGTAACTAAGCGTACCGGATACACTAATGCCTAAGAGACAAAGTCTTTTGATTAAGCTAGTGAGCATGATGAACGATACACATCCGATAGGATGAAGAAAGTCGGTGTTCGAGGAGTTTCCAGGGTCACTGTTTGAGGAAGGATGCCCCCAGCCACATGCCTGGGCCCAAGCCACCCCAAGCCACTGGCACAACACAACCTCAAGCTCACTGCAGAAGCTATTAAACCCAAACAATGCCTCATGACCCAAACAAGACCCAACCCGCTTTGTCGTCTGCTTCAATCTAGACGTGAACGGAAGGAAAAGGAAGATAACCTCGCAATTGTGAACAATATTAACCCTCTGCTCAGAACTAATGGGCTCCGAGCCCCCGAAAACGGCAATCAAATGGAACCTGCAAGGAAACTGTATCGTCATCACCTGCTCTGACGCTGTAGATATCCTGTTATACACAGAAGGTATTGCCCACATCAAGAAACATCACTAGACTCTACAAACTGATCTCACCACATACTTCAGTCTGAGAATATCTTTGTCCTAGCAAAATCAGCTGGCATTGGCATTACAAACATTCTTAAAACTGAAATCCATCAAATATCCATCAAACACTGACACCCTCAAGAGATATAGCTTCAAAAATGAACAACATAACAAATAGAACTAATAGCAGACTATGTACCAATATAGAAAATTTAGTGGTTGAGAATCTCACTAGACTGTTATAGACCTATTAGACTATTATGGACCTACTCTAAGGTAGATGCAAACTCTGTTTTATAAATAAACTTTGTCATAGATCACATCTCTATTTTCTATTACCTAATGTTACAGAATACATTAATATTTCTTTTTATTTAATTATGCTAAGTACTCATAAGAGAGGTCATATGATATGTTACATTATTGCTTCTCTCTCTTTTTTTTTTTTTTTAAGTCAACAATTTATTACATGGGGCGCAATAGCAGTCTATGCCTATAGGAGGAATTATGTATAGAGTATCAATACCCTAACCTTTTTATGCAGTTACCCAACACAAAGGACTACTAAGGAATTGAACCCATAACCTCAAGTAGGTTTGAGATAGGCATAATATACATGGACAGGGGGCTCTTCCACTATGCTGTCTCTTCCCTGCTTCTCTCTTCTTAACCACTATCTTGCATGAGTGTACCTATAAGAGATATTGTGAATATAAATGAATTTATCTTTAACTCAGCTATGTCTAATCTAATAGAGATTAACAATATCTCTGAGAATGTCAATATGGATATACCAAGAGGTAGATCTATTATGCTGAGCTGGAACTCTTCAAGAGAGTCTTCTACCCATTCTGATTTATCATCTCAACTCTATACTGATAGAATAGAAGTAGAGAACAAAAAACTCTCTTGAGAAGAACAAGTAGAATTCCAGAACTTCCAACTATTATACCAATCCATCTATCAGGGGACTTTTAATAACTAGGATAAGGCTAATGGTGAAAACAATACAGTTGAGTCTAACATTAACCACAACAATAGTTCAACTTAACCTTATAGTCTAGGATTAACTTCAATTTCTTATTTTAGTTGACAACCAGCTAATCCTGATTTATAAGACAGTAACTCCAATCTAATCTCCTTATTTGGAACTATTGAGAAGATACAAGATAACTTACATAACATTAAGTTATCCTTAAATTATATTGCTTTCTTTATTAGCAAAAGGAACCTTGAGAACAATAGGAAATAAAATATACTCTATTTAGCAGGTTTTGTGCAAGCAGCCTGGAATTTTATATTAGCTGTCTACAACAACAAATAAGACAACTTAAAAATAGATAATAACAATATTAATTTCTGCTACAAAGTTTCTATTCAGTTTGGAAATAAAGTTAATATTGGAATAACTAATAACAAATCTAAGAAGATACCATCTTTACAACCTGCTGAATTCTCAAATCTCCCTCTCTTTCCTGGACTATCTAAGAAGAAACTTAATTAATAAAAATTCCACAATAAAAACAAAAGCTCTCTAGTTTATAATATTTTTAGAAGAATATATTGCTAATATCAATCATGCTCTCAAGGGTATTAAGTTAGATGTTTCTGTCAACTTCATCTGCTTTGACCATCATGATCTTATTGTTACTTTTATTCAAGTTGCCTCTCCTTCTGATCTTAGTGTAGTTAAGAACTACATCAAAAAAATATAAACTTTATAGACTTAAATAACATCCAAACTGCTTGCTTTCCCCAGTCCAAATCTTACCAGAAGATACTGGGTATATCTTATTTTATTAAAGATACCAATACTCTTGTTGATTCAGATATTATTAAATTGATCATAAAATTTATATATATTTTCAACAATATTAACATTGTATCAAAACTGCAGGTTGTCAAAGTTTCACTAAAATCTGATATAGCTATCATCTGAGTTAATATATAGAATTCCCAAAGTGGTATATCTGCCAAAATACTCATTAATTATTGCTTCAATGTCAGAAGTCACATTACCACTGTATATAGTGTAAATATGAACCTTAGAGTCACCTAGTACAAAAACTACTAGAAGTAAGAACACATCATATTTGCTTACAAAGCTCAGAGCTCAAGATATGTTAAGTGCAATAGATTGTACAAAATCAAACATCATTGTCACTTTACTTGGTGTTGTAAGGTGAATTTCAAGATTAATCTACTATGTTTAGAGACCAAGCAAGGTAAACCTTGCCTATATACCTTTAAATGCCTGAACTGTAAAGGTGATTATTAGGCTAATTCTAATGAATGTCTATTCTGAAGGCATCACTTCAATAGGGAATGGCACATGAAGAAATATCAAGAATTTTGGAAAATCAGAAAACAATCAATTTGCTCAACTATGAGCAGTGTTCAAGTATGATTATCAAAAAAATCAAGCTTTTTTTGCAAAATATTTGAAAAAACAAGCTTCTTACCAATATGATTTTGAAAACCAACAAGAATTTCAATGTTATTTTCATTCAAGAACTGCTATGGTTGTTATTCACTTCATTTTGAGTTTTTCTAATGAAGAAAAAGACAGAGTAGTGGGTATTGCTAACTATTCTGACTAGATTACATTTTCTAGAACATCTTTGAACAATAATGACCATTCTAGGATTATTTTGTATATCAAAGTTTGGCTCTCTCATTTATATTTTTCTTTACAAGGATATTTGTTGTTTTTCCTTTTTCAATAACAGTGACATCTACTACATGATTAATGTTTATTCTGATGCCAATTAATCAGCTTTAAAGTATCTCAAGGATATTGAAGTAAATGTTCATAATGTTTTAGTTATGGCTGATAACTTTAATATTAGAGATAACATTTGAGATCTTTTGTTTTTATTTTATTTAATTCATAGTAATTTACTTGTTCCTGGCTCCTTTGATTTTATATTATCATGTTCTACTAATCAAGTTCTAACTAGATATTTGGACAATATGAATGATGCAAATTCTGTCATCAATCTCATGTTCTTCAAGCCTAACTCCTTGGAATTTGATAACTATACCATTTACCCTAAACTTTGATATTTGTCTGATTATACTCTATTAACAGTTAACATTTCTATCATTGAGAAATTTATTCCAGATAAATGGCATACAAGTACCAAAAATAACAAAGAGTAAGATAAATTTATCTTTAAACTTATAGAAGCTATTAAGAAGATCAAGTCATTGCATCTAATAGACAAAGACTTGCTTGAACTTGCAGTTCAAGAATTTACAGACAAATCAAATCTTATTTGGTATAAACATTCAAAATACATTAATATTATTAAACACTCTAAAGCTTGGTAGAATAAAGATTGCCAAGTTAAACTAGCAGATTACAGAGCATCCAAACTAATCGGTAACTAGAAGACATTCAAAGATACTATCAAAAAGACAAAGTATTTATTTTTTGATGATAAAATTCAAGAAATCACATCAAAGAACCAAAGATCTTGGAATCTCATAAATTGGATCAAAAAACAAAAACTTCTGGCTATTGAGGCACTGTGATATAACAGATAACAATATATAGAGCTTAATGATCTATAGTAAGCACTTTACTAATCCTTTAACTCAGCACAAAATTATCAGGTCAACACTGATGTCTTGAATGAAATCTCATTTAAGCTAGTATTGGAATGAATACCATTCTTGATTGAAGAATTCAAAAGTGCCATTGCTAAATGTAATAACTTGTTTACATCTGAT
>Ga0157357_1001361_pt1 | contig 10102 bp, 5 predicted proteins | sample AttcapACBM1_FD_111485 | JGI IMG/M metagenome (GOLD analysis project Ga0157357, IMG submission 111485) | Fungus gardens microbial communities from leaf cutter ant in Botucatu, State of Sao Paulo, Brazil - Atta capiguara ACBM1 | ecosystem: Host-associated > Fungi > Mycelium > Unclassified ... | reverse complement strand
CTAGTTGTTCTAAAAATAGAAAATAGAAAAATGAAAAAGAAAAGAAAAGAAAATTAAACTGAAACATGAAGTCCACTTTCAATGATCTTGACAGCAGTGAGCTTGACTATATCAAAGACAGGATATAAATATCTAAGAATAGGTGAAAGTTTGAACTAGTACAATATTAGACCTACTTGCTTCACCACTTTATAAGAATCAAAGCATTAAACTAGCTTACTAAGAGATGTGTTATATTATATAAATATTTGAGATATCTAGAGTATAGCTGAGCAAACTCTATTATAAAGTATAAAGTACTAATAGAGTTTGATCAACAGTGCTGTGGAAAATAAAATACACTTGGAGTTTTAAAGAAGTATGACCTATTATTTACACTGGAAGTTTAGACTTGAGATATTTGACATAATTCCTCTTTTAGAACTAAGCTATTACAACTCAAGCTCAAGTAATAGTAAAGAAAGAACCTTGTATTGAATTAACATAAGAAAACTTAATAGAGTTCCTAGTATAAAGTATCTATCTTATATATATTAGACTAGTAGTTTGTGTGTAATTACATATAACCTACTCTCAAAATTATATATTCTATATAAGTATCAGAATTGAAAACAGTAGACTTTATTTATTTTTATTTTCTTATTTTTAGACTAAGTGTTAGATGTTAATATAATGTTATATATGACTGTTACATTCATGGTCACATGATCATACATCATACAAAAGAATATGGAAAGTTCCAGAATAATGATATCATACTATATATCAATGGTATATAATATGTATTGCTTTTAAAATAGACTAGAATTTATATAGCATAGACTATTAGTCTAGTATATATAAGATAGATACATTATACTAGAAACTCTATTGAGTTCTCTTATATTAACCCAATATAAGGATCCTTTCTTACTCTAACTCTTGAGTTTGAATAAGACTAACATGTAGTTGTCAGAATCAAAAATAATAGACTTTTTTTATTTCTCTCTTATTTTTCTTATTTAGGAGTTAGAATTAAAGTTTAATATAATATCATATATAACTATCATAACTATTATACCATTACAAGATTTCACATATTAGTCACATAGTCACATTTATATGATTATATGATCATATAATATCAATAAATCCTACCCTAATATCTATGTATCAGCTATAAGTATATTATATATATACTATGAAATGAATATGTTATAGATATATATCTTGATGTTATCTTTCCAGTTTCTTTTACAATGTTCTAAGTCTATAACATTATGTTATATAACCATGATCACATGCCTCTTCATTGTCCAAGAAATAAATGAAAATGAAAATAAAGAAAAATGAAAAATTGAATTAAAAAAAATAGATAAAAGAAAAATAAAATCAAAATAAAATATAAGAGTTCAAGCATATCATAACAAATTATGATAGTTATGTGCAACATTACACTAAATCCTAACCTAAGTCACAAAATAAAGAGACAGAAATAAATAAAAATGAAAATAAGGGAGAATAATAATAAAAAGTTGATTAATCTTGACTTTAACATAAATTCTTGAAGTTCTATTAATTTACCTAGTATTTATATGACTATTGTATAAGTTAGTTCAGAAAGAGAAAAAATTTCACTTCTTTTCTTTTACTACTATGTTTTTAACTATATCTCTAACAATGTTCTTATTTTCTTTAAACTCTGAGAAAGAGATTCTTATATAAAAATATGAGAAAAGCATATAAGTGTAATCCTAAGAATTATCACTCATCATATCTAGCTCTGGTTCTTTAATATAATCTCTTTTTTCCAAACAATATTTTTATCAGGTAATATTATTGAGTAGATATTACATAATTACTTAGATAATTGTAATAATGCCTTTACTCTTATATTAAATATCACAGCCTTGAACACTCATTACTTGGTGTCTAAGTTAAGTAAAGTTTATTCAGACTTATAAATAGGTTGTTAAAGAACAAGCAATAATAGTAATAATAACCTGTCTAAGAGAGGTAACAAAGATAGAAGAAAAAACTTCCTTAGTGATAGAGGTAAAAGAAAGAAAGAAGGTAAAGTTAGAAACTACCAACTTTTTAAAGAAGAGGCACAACTCTGGTACTAGAAGAAGCTAGAAAGGTTAAAAAAAGCTGTGTTATAGTAAAGATTCAATATTTTGGAAAATGTTAAAATTTCTTTTGTATATTAAGCATAGTTTACACCTTAGTAACTGAAATTCATAACAGAGTCTTTGAAAACATATGAATATTTATACATATTTACATATATCTCTAATTATACTGATCACATATTTCAGAGGGTGTATTTAACTATCTGAAGAATAAAGAGATATATTACCACTAATACCAGAATATTGTGCTAGTTTTTAGGATAAGGATATATAGTGTAACTAGTTATATCTAACTTACATATTAAGTATTCTATTTAATATAATATTTAGGAAATAAAAACTGTAAACAATAGTTCTTAGATATTGAATAGAAATTTATATAACCACTCCAAAGTTTAGTAAAAATGTCTGAAAAGTAACTAATATAGAATAGATGGAGTTGATTTGCACTAGATGAGAGAAGAAGTATCATTTATAGGTTTGATTGAATGTATAACATGAACTGACTTTCAAGACTTTTGCTTTCTAACTTCCAGTTAGAACTCTAACTATATCTAAGTGTACTTCTGCATTTGTACTTGTTCACATATAGATCAGCCTTTCACATTTCATCTCTTAGCAACTTATTACTTAGACTTCTGGTCATCCTACTTCTTAGAAACTATCTCTATAATGTCTTTTTAGTTATTCCCTATACTACTATTTCCCTAGCTATAGTATCACAAAATAAACTACTCACTTGTTTGTAATATCTAAACCTTGAATATACTTTCAGAGATTTAGAAGTGATTTAGAAGTTTAATAATGATGACAATAATAATAAAGATTAATACAGATGTCAATGATGAAAAGATGAAGATTGATGATAAATGTTGAAAATTGATGTTGTTAAGTCTAAAATCTAATCTTTAGATATAGAAGTATATATATAAAATAGTAATGGTCTGTGCACAAGCTGTTTCCATCACATGATCAAAACTAATACCTAATGGAGGCTGTTATCTGTCATAGCAGATGTCAGACTAATTTTAGAAGGTAACTAATTATGTTACTACATTGATATGCTTGTATCTCTATCAATACTTATTGCTTTGGGATATGCTATATATTATCAGAAATAGTTTGATGAGTGTTTTCCATTGCAAGTTCAATCATATGAATTCATCTAGCTGTTCATGAGATATTAGCCAACAAAACTTTTACAGTTACTGATAGCCTGATATCTCAGTTGTTTGTTGTCACTTTTGTACATCCCACATATATGTAAATAGATATCATTTTGGGCTTTCTAGTACAACTTGGTTTGTAGAAATCAGTCCACTGGTTGTGGAGATACAAGCTAAATGAAGTTTGTGACAATAAGTTCATAAAAAAGAAATCTATAACTTAAAGTCCAAATCTCAAATCTATTCTTTAGAGGATCTTGAGTAGCTTTATATATATCAGGTGTAGCTCATACTTGAGGGCAAAAGTCCATACAGTTAGCTTGAGGTTTGTACCAAGTATAAAAACTTGTATAAGAAGTGTAAAGTTATAAACTTTATGTCTATTATGGGATTGTAACTTCAGAGAAATGAGCAGAGTTCAAGGAGGTAAGTTCTGATAAGAAAGTATGTTGCCATAAAATACTGGAGTTTAGTATTAAACAATACTTAATTATCAGACTAAAGATTGTATATTTAACAATCCTTACATATAAGTATGATGGTAGAAGAACTTTGCTGTGGAAGACCAAGTCTAAAAGAGAGTAAACTCTACTATAGAAGACCAAGTACTCATAGAGTTTTGATAGCAGATAATATCACTGTCAGAATTGTAAATAATAAACTTTATTTTATTTTATTTCTTTTAACTTAAGATTAGAATTTAGTATGATATTACACATGACTGTTACAAACTGTCATACAATGTGACATGGTGTCACACATCTATCACAAGTCATGGTCACATGGTTATGTATCATAAAAGGATATAAAAGATTTTAAAACAATAATATCATATTACATGTTAATAGTATATAATATACATACTTTTTAGAGTAGGCTAGGTTTAGTATAGCATGAATCAACAGCCCAGCATATATATGTAAGATACATTGTACTTAGAAACTCTACCAAGTTCTCTTGTATAAACTTTATACAAGATTTTTCTTTTAACTAATTACTAAATCTTAAGTTGTAACAATCACTACAGAAGACAAGTAATGAAATAATACCACCATGGAAGACAAGCTATTTTCAGGGTTGGACTTAGCATATAACAATATGTTTGTTATAACTTAAGTCTTTGAGTTAAAGATAAAAGACAACTTTTATATTAAATAACACAAAAAAACTCAATCAAGTTCCAAGTACAAGATAGTCTATCTTATATACTATAGACCATAGTTTATGTACACACTACAACTAACCTACCCTAAAGTATATGTATTGTCTATAAGACTAACATATTATTGTCATGTTATATGACATTATCTATTCTAGAATCTTCTATATTCTGATTTGTGTCATATGATTGTGTGACAGTGATAGTGACATATATGACTACCCATGACAGGTGTCATGCCTCTGCCATGCTTTTGTGACTTGTATGACTATCATATATAATATCATACCACATCTAAGATAAAGTAAAGTAAAATGAGAAAAAGAAAATCAAGTCCATTGTTCACTATTCTGACAGTGTTATAGTATAAAAATACATATAAACCTCCCTAATATCATATAATAATTTCTATTTCTCTTTTATTTTATTTTATTATCTATGGGAGAAGCCATATGGCCATGGTCACATGATATGATATCACTAGAACACATAGCAAGTCACATATTCATTATCATATAATATGGAAAATGATAGAAGATTTTAGTAGATAAATTAATTTATATCATAAACCTTAGAGTAGGCTTAGAAGTAGTGCACACATACCAAGTGCAATTTGTATAAATAGTAGTCCAATCTAACAGAACTCCTTGCTATAATCACCATTGATGCTCCACTAATAACAAATGTGTTGCATTCAACTTGCAGACTAATATTCACAGCTGAGTTCACTTCTGCTTGAGTTATTTATCACACTCGCAGTTGATTTCAGTTTGAGTAGGTGTCCTTGTTAGAGATAGCACATATTGTCATCTACTCAAAGTTGATCTCTTGCTCCTTAATTAAACTTGTAGCAGAAACAAACTCACAGATGTTCCATTCCTGTTTATAAACTTATTCACTTGCAGTTGATTTTATTCCTTCTTGAGTGGGTATCCTTTTAGAAGGCACATATATTGTCAACTACTCAAAGTTAGTTCCTTGCTCCTTGACAAAAATAAGTTGTAGCAAAAACAAATTCGCAGATGTTCTATTCTTGCTTGAGCATAATTTTTCCTTTTATAATTTTCTTCTTTGCTGTTATCATCTGCTAGCCTATCGCTTATCTATAATTATATGAACATGTGTGGCTGCCCAGTAAGAAAGTGTCAATATGTACATACATCTTGTTGTAATGGAGCGAGAGAGCGTCGAGAGTAGTGCTCGGTTACATAAGCTGCCAGTTCCTTCAAACATAACGGTTACGTAACCTGAATCTAGATTTTCCGTTGATTTTCCGTTGATAAGACACTATGCCAGAAATGACTGCATCTTTTCAATAAACTTCAGTGGATTATTTAACCAGTCCTTGAAGGTCTCGAAAAGCATCGTCTTTCGGAATGATACTCAAGGCGAACATGCCAGTATCGACGACATTCTCTCTTTCAGTAGCTTGGTGTCCCGGAATAAACGAGCATATCGTCCATCACAAACTCATTGGTATGCGTGAACTGCATCTATACAGAAAACTGTATTGGTAGTACGAGTCTGATATATCATCCCTGGGCGCAGACATGGCAACAGCCATCTTGGTGGTGCTCAAGAGCTCTCCGGGGAGAGACAGACGAAGTACGGAAGGATTCTTGTCGTCACCACCTGCCCTTGACTGACTGAACATCAGAATGGGATTGCAACCACGATTGGTAAATGCCCTTTCAGATTCGCCCCATATCTTTTGGGCCTCGAGCAGAAGACCGGTTCTCGCCCTCTTTCTCTTGGTATCAGCAGAAACCAACAGATGAATGAATCCGCTGTATCTTTATTCTCACCATTCCAGAAGAGCTTAAGGTCATTTTTGTCTGAGCAGATCAAATTGCTTATCCAGAATCCATGGAACCCCCCTCTTGTGTCTTTGACAGATTTATTCAGAGTACTAGGAAAGTCAACGATGAACAATTTGAACTGTAATAAAATTTTTCAGCTTCCCAAATACTTGGGATGCCGCTTGTCACATGTGGTGTTTCGCAACTGGACCATTAGGGGCTCGGATCTATGGTTATGTATCAGACATCATAGCATATATACATCCTCGGATCGTGAAGGCGTGTATGATTACTCTTGCGTGTATGATTACTCTTACTCTTAATATAGACCGAAGGATAAAGATAACTGACGTCGCCGTAGATCACGCTATCGAGATTTCAGGGTGCCCTGTACTGATCGTCCTCCTGTTCTTCTCTTCATTTACCACCTATATAACGTGGTTCTTGTACACTCACAGCTCTCCGACAATCTCCGACCATCTCCCTTTTATCACGCTTCAGTGATTTACAACCGCAAACTTAGAGTCTATTATGGCACCACAAACGACGATCACTATGTCTCCAGCACCACAAGCAGCTCCGGCACAGAATTGGAGCGGGAAGATTCCTCACAACGTTTACACACTCCCTCAAACAGCACAATTAGAGGCATTGTACACGATTATCAGGGATAAAGAGACGTCAAGGGGCGATTTTCTTTTTTACTCAGATAGGATTATTCGGTTATTGGTGGAAGAAGGGTTGAACCATTTGCCGGTTGTGAAAAGAGTGGTGGAGACACCCACGGTGAGTGGGAAGAGCAGAGCAGGGTATGATCGTCTTATCGTACATTAAGTTGATGCTTTTGGATCAGGGTGTGACCTATGAAGGCGTTGGATTTGAGGGCAAAATTTGTGGTGTTTCAATTCTGCGGGCTGGAGAGGTGTGTATCATTGCGACAAACATAGCTACAATCTTGCTACTTTTGTGGTCGCGTACAGGCTATGGAAGCAGGCCTCCGTGAAGTCTGTCGCAGTGTCAGGATTGGCAAAATTTTGATCCAACGGGTGCGCTCCCTATCTCCATTCAAACACATTCGAGCTGAAAACTTTAGGATGAAGAGACAACTCAACCAAAATTGTTCTACTCCAAATTCCCTTCAGATATCGCGCGGCGATATGTTCTCCTTTTGGATCCGATGCTTGGTACGCCTTATATCGATCTACCAACCCCTGTCTCTGTAAATTACGCCCTGAGCTGATCGTGACGCTAATAGCAACAGGTGGATCCGCAATAAAAGCTGTTGAAGTATTGATTGAACATGGTGTTCCTGCTGAACGGATTATTTTTATTAATCTCGTACGTCTCAACCTCCTGTCAGCATTTTCTAGACTTCAATCCATCATCCTTGCTTCTGTATTGTTACTCATTCTGTGATCAATCAACTTAACATCATGTTCTTTGGGCCATAGATTGCTGCTCCTGAGGGTTTAGCACTCTTCTGCGCGAAATATCCTACCACCAAGATTGTTGGTGTCTGCCTTTCATTATTCTAATGCCTCTGACGATACTGATTGACCATTTCCGTCCCTGTTAGATCACTGGATGGATTGATGAGGGATTGAACGAAAAGGCCTATATCATTCCAGGGTTGGGTGACTTCGGCGAGAGGAGGTATTGTGTGTAGATTGATTTACTTCGCTTTGTCTTTCAAATCAGCTGGATCTCAAAGATTTCTACCCTCAATGGGTTGATGCTTGCACCAGCTAATACAGTAAAAGGAAGCCTTATCATTCTTATTTTGGTTCCAGAACCTTTGTTGTTGCAACTTGAGATGGTACATTTCAGAAGATGGGCATATCAACTCAGAAAACCTCATCTCTTGAGTGAAGTCATTTGATGATGTTATACATTAGCTCCCATCATTGTATTTGTTCTACTTGCTATAGTATTGGTACTCCTGAGACTTGGATAATTATAAATCTTGTGAGAATGGGAGTTAGTGAATATAACTGTTGGAAGAGACAAGACAGTAAGTTGTTATGACTTAAGTCCTTGAGTGAAGACAAAAGACAACTCTTGTATTGAGTAATACAAGAGAACTTAATAGAGTTCCATATTATTAGGTGTGGTTTGCACTTGAAGGTGAAAGTCCATGGAGTTGGCTCAGATATGCACAAAGTGTAGAAACTCCATGCAATGAGCTCAGTGATGCAGACTTGTTGGAATGACCTTGGCCTCAACTTATATGTTGTGTGTCAGACTTATGAAGTTTGGACCCAAGTTTCTGTTAATTTTCTTTTCATTTTATTTTTCCTTTCTTTTCTTAGTTTCTATTCTGGGAACTGGAGTTAGGGTTTAGCATGATATAATGGTCATACCATCACACAGGTCACATGTCACAGTAATGATCACATGTCATGTAGTAGTAATGGAAGGATATAGAAGATTCAGGAAAGATGATGTCATACAGCATGTTTAACACATGTTGGCCTTAATACAAATATATGGTTATTTAGGGTAGACTAAAGTAGTAGTAGCACAGACCATGGGATTTTAGTATATAAGGTAGACAATCCTGTACAGAGTTCTCTATTGAGTTCTCTTGTGTTAACCCTAATACAAGGTTCTATTTATTGATCAACTCTAAGGTCTTTGAGTCATAACATTGTGCCTCCTATGAGCTGTGTGGTCACAACTTTAGAGAATAGTCTTGTAAGGAGTTATAAGGAGAGAAGTAAAGTGCATCATTATTGACACTGGAGATTTAGTTCAATAAGTATTATCTTTGTTAATTATCAGACTAGCAAATTATAGTGTAACTACTAGTCTTATATACAAGTATATATCATAGAAGATACTTGGGGCTTCAGTGGTATAGCCCCTATTGCCCCAAGCAGAGGTTTCAGTGTTGAGACACTAACAGGAGTATAACTCTGCTATGAAAGACTGAGTCAGATAAGAGTATTTCTGTTATGGAAGACAGAATCTCTAGATTGTTTGTCACATGTGATATCATATCATATCCTTAGCCTAAGTCTCAAATAATAAAAAAGTGAAAATAAAAACCAAAATAAAATAAATGGAAAAATGAAAATAAAAATAAAAGAGAAAGAAAATAAAATAAATAAAGACCAAGTCCATTATTCACAACTCTGATATAAGTGTAGGAAACTCATTTCTCTACTAGTATCATAACAATCATACTGTTTGTGGACTTGGACACCTAATTAGTAAGCTAGTTGTAAGCAATCTTCTTCTCAATTTTTATTGACTCTGATAGTGTCTCTCTCTGTCTATAAGGAAGGTTTCTGTTTTCTAAGACAAAAATTATAGGCTACTTATTATAAATAATCTGCTCCATAAAGAATAAGAAGTATATCTTAGACATCTTGAGCTTTATTCCTAGAACTATTTTAATAGCATGATCTCACTTGTAGTGGTTTGGAAGGGTATCAAAGTTCTCTTTAGCAAATACCAACTCAAACTGCTAAACATGTAGGAGAACAACAGGAGCACTATTCTTAATCTAATTATAACAGAAAAATTTTAAAAAATATTAGAAAGGAGTAGCTGCCACTTAAAGGTTAAAGAGTGAGAGCTCTGGGCACCACTAGGTCAGATAGAAGCAATCTTCTCACTTTTCTTGATACTCAGTAGAAATTTACAAGATTAAGGGCATATTTTCTTAATTGTTTAGCTAGGTAAGAAACAAACTAAATCTATATATATTAAGAGCTTAACCTTGGTATTTTCTGATCTTTTAAATATCTTGGTAGCTAGTATACCATATAGGACATTGTATCATAACTATCTCTCCTTTTTGCCTGTTTATCTTGAAGTTGTAATTTTTCAGCCATATGAGATTTAAAATAAGATCTTGCTTAT
>Ga0157357_1001357_pt1 | contig 10123 bp, 4 predicted proteins | sample AttcapACBM1_FD_111485 | JGI IMG/M metagenome (GOLD analysis project Ga0157357, IMG submission 111485) | Fungus gardens microbial communities from leaf cutter ant in Botucatu, State of Sao Paulo, Brazil - Atta capiguara ACBM1 | ecosystem: Host-associated > Fungi > Mycelium > Unclassified ... | reverse complement strand
CTTAAGCCAAAGAGTTAGGTAAAAGAACCTTATATAGGTTTACACAAGAGAACTCAATAAAGTTTCTAATATAAGATATCTATCTTATATATGTTAGTTTAGTGGTCTGTGTACAACTACACCTAACCTACCTTAAAGACTATATGTTCTACATGAGGCCAATAGATAGTATCTATGCTGTTATAATATTATTGTTCCAGATCTTTCAATCTCCTTCTCTGTGACTATGACTGTAATATATATGACTACCCTATGATAGGTATTACATATGATATTATACTAATCCCTAATCCAAGTCATTAAATAGATATGAAATAAATGAAAATAAAAATGAGAAATAAAATAAAATACAACTAAGTCTACTGTTCTCAATTCTGATAATTACTAGGTAGAAATATATTAGCACATCTTTACAAATTGCCCTATGTTTGCTCTTTGTTTACAGTTCCTTGATTGATCTATTTTTATCAATCAAAAAATTTGTTGACTTCTTGAAGGAACATTCAAAATTATTTTCCTTTTTTCTTTCTTCTAAGTCTCCATGTATACTTAAATAGTTCACTTTTGTTTTTGTAGATAATTTTCTCTATTTCATCCTGTTTCTTTTGACTCTGTATTCTCAGTATAATAGATCTATTTATAAACTTGAACATAAGATTAGTAGGTTGGTAATAAGTAATCTTTATCTAGATTTCTTCTTGATTTCTATTGATTTTAATAGTATCTCTTTCTATTTATAAGAAGGGTTTCTATCTCCTGAAGTAAAAATTGTAGGCTACTTGATGTAAATAGTCTGCCACAAACTGCAATCAAATATTACATAATAAATTATTAACCAAAAAAAAGTTGATACTTATAAGTTTAATTACTTTGGGTAATATATTGAATTGGTTACAAAGTGACTAGAGAAATACTTAATCAAACAAGAAAAGTATTTCTAATAGTTATGAATTGCTTTAATTTTTAATTTTTTAAATATTTGTTTAGGAAAAATTAAAAACTATTTTTAAAGTCAGTTTTTCTATTTTATGGAATTAACTAAGATATATGACAAGAATTTATACAATTTTCACAAAGTGTGGCTGATATTATATCATAGATTACAATCACAAATCATATGATAGTAAAAAAATTATAAAAACTACTTTAAAATTTTGATTATACAAAAGAGTACTAGTGCTTTGTGGGAGAAAGAGATCAGTTATATGAATCTGGTGTTGAGATTTTCACTAATGAGTTTCTTGAGAGCTTCTTACTCAGTGGTTGAAAATAAGTAGATCATTCTGATAAGTAGTTTTCTAATTTGATTTGTAGGTTGTACAAATGATGTAGAGCCAGGGTTTTTGCTTTGGCCTTGCTAAAGATGTTACCAAACTCATAATACTTAGTTGAAACAGTAGATAAGTCAACTGGTTCATTTGTGATTCTTGCTGCTTTTCCAGTGAGATTGGTAAGATAGAGTGCAAAATGGAAAGTGATTGATTCTGGCATTTGTGCTGCTTGAATATATGTATGACCATGCTCTAATAATGGTGATCTGTAGACTGGGGATAGTTGTAGGTTTGGAACTTGAGGTTAGGATGCTAGGCATGAATTCTTTGGAGATAGAAATCACTAGAAAAGTTCTGGAGAGGTTGTTCTTTTTTTGTAAGTCTAATTAGAAAGTGATAGACCCAATGACCCAGTCAATCATTGAATTGTGTTGGATGAGCCAGTTGTATCTGAGAACTAGGAAGCAAGAGGAGTCAAGTAGAGTAATATATATATTGAAGATCATCTAGTTTCCAGATAAAAAAGTAACAGGTAGGAAAGCAATCTGGATAATGGTATTGTTTGATAATCTGTCAAATAATTTTAGCTCTACAGATAGAGTATGTTTTGTAGGAATATTGTGCTTCAGTATAAATGTAGAATAAAAAAGCAGTACATGGATCTGGAGTCTATAAGGGCATGGAAGATTGGGTTTTGAATATGATCTAATCTACCAACCAATAGTAATATGAGAGAAAAAATAAGTAAATTTGAGTTGGAAAAGATAGCAGTATTGAGACAAATGGGATTTTTATTTGCATGGACAAGATTACTATAGCTTGCATTCTGTACAAAGTTAGTGGGACTGTTGTCTAGTTTTTAAACTGAGTAGCCAGAGTTTCTTCTGAAATAGGAAGTGTAGCTTCTACATATCTAGCCTAGAACCTAATAATTCCAGATTGTAAGGAAACTGGCTCTTCTGAGACCTCTCTCTTCCACATTCTTTGGCTGATCTGTATTCCATAACATTTTCTCATACTTTGAAAGTACCTGCTAAACACTCTAACTCTCTTCCATTTTAGTTTCTCCATTCTAAATTATTCCTAATTACTTAAGTATCATTATTCCTTGCTTATGTAATTGTAATTTTGACACATTATGATGGACCTGTCATTATATAGAGTAGTTGTCACCTTCAAGAATCTTCATTCTCTTCTTTTAGAATTATTTAGAGGTAAGTATGTAGTTTAATAATTTCTTGAATAATAAACTTAGAATTCCCTGGAGTGCCTTGTTCTTCTACCTAGTTGCTCTAACAAGAGAACAGAATCTCTAACAGGACCTCAAAATATCTTTGAAGTCTGATAGTCTTGGATTATCTACTCTGATGTCTCAACCTTCCTTACCTTTTCTCACTTTCCATCCTATGTCAGCTACAGAATAACTCCAAAATTCCATTAGCACAAAATAAGCTCTAGGTCTTCTGCAACAATATTTACAGAAAGTAAATGAGTGCCAGCATGCCTCAGAAGTTTCAACTAACAACATTCTTGTTAGTCTCATAAATCAAATACCAAACTCTACTCTCATACCCTTTCTAATGCTATCTAGATCTCCTTTTCCCAATAGTTCTCTTCCATTTTGGAATCCATTGTGTTGCTCCAATATATCTTCTTTTATAGACTTTGCTAGTAAATACCAGATAAATTGAGCTTTCTTGAACACCTACTTCCTTTACATCAAGTTATCAGCAGACCAATTTGCTGGAGATCAGGATAAGATTCTCTGAATGCTGTTTTTTTTCAGAAGTGGCTGAGCTACCAAGTGGTCAGAAAGCCTATTACAAAATGCAGTACTCACTTATTTGTAATATCTGAACCTTAGATATACTCTCAGAGATTTAGGAGTGATTTAGAAACATTATTTATCATCAATTATTATCTCTTATTATCATTAACATTTGTATTAATCTTAATCATCATTATTGAATTGTTAAGTCTAAGGTCTAATCTTCAAATACAGAAGTATTTATACAAAATAGTGATGATCTGTATGCAAGCTATTTTCATCACATGATTAAAACTTGTACCTGTTGGAGCTGTTATTTGTCATAGTAGATGTCAGACTAATTTTAAAATGTAACTAATTATGTCACTACATTAATATACTTGTATCTTTATAAATACTTATCTTTATATAGATTCCTACAATTAAAGTTGCATTGGAAAGCACTTATCAAATGATTTCTAATGATATATTATACATTATTTAGTCATTCCTAAGATAATAGCCAACAAAACTTATAGTTACTAATGGTCTGATATCTCAGTAATCTGTTGTCACTTTTGTATATCTCATATATATATGGATAGCCATCATTTGAGACTTTCCAGTGCAACTTAGTTTGTTAAAATCAGTCTACTAGTTGTGGAGATACAAGCTGAATGAAGTTTGTAATACAGTGATTATCAATGAGAGATTTAAGTATAAAATCTTACAGATAGTAGACTTCAAACTTAGCTACTAATAGGCTTGCAATATTATGACTTAGCTCAGATATTTGAGCAAAAGTGGAATCTTGTATTAGTTAATACAAGAGAACTCAGTGGAGTTTCTAGTCCAGATGTGTCTACTCTTTATACATGGTTTGTGTACACCTTATATCTAACCTACTCTAAATGTTATAAGTTATATAGATAAGAGTTATCATCTTCTATAATATATAATATCATCCTTCTGATATGTCACATGATATTGTGACCATTACTGTGATATGTGACATCACATTATTTCCACTTTACTAAGTCTGAAATGAGAAAAGAAACAAAAAGAAATAGAAGAGTTAGAGTAAAAATAGATAAAATTCAGATAAATAAAATATAATGAGAAAGAAACAAGTCTATTGTCCTTGATTCTGATATGCAAGCTCCTCTACAAGATCATTTGGATGGGGTATAAAAATACTAAAGATAAATATAAGTAGCTTTCCATCACTAAACTCATTCATACTATATGTTATAAAACAAAAGTATAGACAAACTTTAGGGTTAGGGTTAGAGGACAGAAATAGACAGTAGTAATTATTATTAGTCTACAATGGGAAAAGGGCATGTGAGATGATGTCATAGGCCTAGAATGGTCTAGAGTGGTCTATAGGTCTAGAAGGGTCTACGAGGCTAGAAGAGCCTAGATGATGATGTCAGGGAGCATGTACACCACATTGCTACCATATGGTCAACACATGGACATTAAGACAGGATACATAGTCTTGCACAGTCACTGTGGAGTAGATATGAGGTAGATATATGGCTTTTAGGGCAGGAGGCATAGTAGACATATTGTTGTAGCACAGACCACTTGTAACTTATATAAATAGAATAGCAATGCAGTGAGGGCTCCTTGTCAAGTTCTCTTGTAATCCCCACTACTAGATAGCCAGATAAGAGCTTTGCTGAAGTAAGCAAACTACAGGATCATTACAACTAGTGGTTGCTACAACACTATAGACTCAATATCTGTTATGATTTTAAGCTCTGTGTTGAGCAAAAGATATACTCTTGTATTGAGTAACACAAGAGAACTCGATAGAGTTCTTAAGTACAAGATGTCTACCTTATATACCAACTACTGATGGTCTGTACTACACTCCTTTAGCCCTATTCTAATGACCATGTGTTTGCCTTAAGGTTGACATGTATTAATCATGCCATATGATATCATTGTTTCTAGAATTTTCTTTGCTGTTCCATCGTGTGAGTGTGTGACCTGTGTGACCATAACTGTAACCTATGATGTCACATTTTGTCTTCTTTTCCTATGTTTAAATAAAGAAAAAGAAATTCAAAATAAAATAAAGAAACTTAAAAGAAAAGAAAAATAAAATAAAACCAAGCCCATTATTCACAACTCTAACAATATCTGATTTCCATATTACATACTCTGCCAAGCCTGGTTTTTTCTCATTGTCTTGATCACACTGCTACAAGTCAACTCTAGCCTCTATACACTTTTAACAGGGTTTTTCTTAGTATTTTTCTTTGTTTTTTCTTATTTTTCTTTTGACTCTTTTAATTGTTTTGCTCATTTAGCCCACTTAGTTAACTAGACAAAAATCAAGTTAAGTCATAGTAATATATGACATGAAACTAATATTCTAATAAGAGACAGAAAAGAATATTCACATCTCTTTCTTCTTCTTAACTTTCTCAAGCTCTTTTATAGACTCTTTCCTATTTTCTTCTTCTTTCTTACTATTTCTTGTAAACTTCACTGGCCTATATTATATGTTAACTGTAGTCTCAATCCTTACCAATTGTAATATATTCCAATTCTAGATCTTTACCAAGTTCTAAAGAAACTTATCTATTCTATAGTATTTATTAACAAATTTTTGAAGTACATTTTTAATAGCACTGAGAATCCTACTATAGATGGGGTTTAGCTTTTTTCTGCTAGTATCATTATGAAAAGAGATACACTACTACTTGATAATAATACACTTTACATAAACTAAAAATTAACTGTAGAAGAAGAAACCTTAGTAAAGTTTTGGTAAATTAGAAAATTTTTTACTTATCTACTATAGTAAGCTAGACATATCTTTCACAAGGATTTTCATTCCCAATTTTGACCAGATCCTCCCTATAGTCCTTCTTGACTTACTTTTTCTTAGCCTTCTTCATTAACTATAGACTAACCTCTTTCTTTGAGATCTCATGACTAGGAGAATCTTAACACTCTCCATAATATCAGACCTATTATAACTTAAGTCTTAAGTTAAAACAAAAGACATTAAGTAATATAAGAGAACTCAATGAAGTTTCTGTTACAAATTAATTTACTTTATATCACATACTGTAGTCTGTGCACATACTATAACTAACCTACTCTAAAGTCCATATGCTTTCTATAAAGCTAACATGCTATTGTCATACTTTAAAATATTATTTGTTTCAAAATCTTTTATGATCTTTTTCATGTTATGTGATTGTGTGACATGTGACAGTGACATATCACATCACACTTTTTTATTATTTTTATATCACCAATTTATTACATAGGGTGTGAGGGTAGACTATGGTAGCTACTTTGTAACTATGTATATTCAAATAGACACAACATAAAAAGAGAAATAAAAGGATAGAAAAGGAAGCAGAAAAGAAAAGAAAAGAAAAGAAAAGAAAAGAAAAGAAAAAGGAAAACATAAATAAAAGAGGAGTAAAATTTAAAACAATAGAGTGGTATAATGAGTAACACAAGAGACAAGTGATTAAGTGAACAAAAAAGCACTTGGGTTAAATTGAAGAAAGAGAACAAAATGGGCTAAAGTGTCCCTTCTCAGATTTCAATAATTGTTGAACCTATGACATTTATAAAGAATGTGATGTCTTGTTTTGATAGGGTAAAAACCATAAGGGCAGTCAAATCTTTCTCTAGGAAAGAACTTTAACCAAAATTCTCCTATAGGAGCATGATTGGTGATGGCTCTTGAGGCTCAAGTGCATAGTGAATTTGAGTGGCCAAATTGAGAAAGCCATAAGCCATCGTTGAAACTTGATGGTTCAATAGGATTTAAACCGTCATCTAAAAGATCAAGGAAATTTCTCCCTTTAGAGTCGGATGCTTAGAAGGTCATCTTCTACTATGAAAGGATGGAATTGCACTCAGATTGTTTGCAGAAGTCCCAGGAAGATCTATATAGGAATGACAGGATAGATACCATATTTTTGGTTTCTTTGTCAACCATATAATGAAGGGGCTATTGTTGTTTGCTAGGATAGTCCCAAAATTTGATACAGTTGCATTTGGAAAAGAATTCTCTAAGTTCCATGGAAATCATGACTAAGTGGATTTAATATGGGTGAGCAGAAGAGTTGAAGATCTTTCTTGTGATGTGAAGAGAGTCAGTGATGACAACTATGTAGTTGGTATTGGAGTTGGTGACTGCTTGATTGATACCACATCGGATAGTGAAAAGCTTAGTCTCTGCTGTGGTTATGTTGATAGTCTTATGTAAAGTTTTGATGATGAGTTTGTTGAAGGAATGGATGTATGAGATAGAAGTAGCAACTTGATTCTTGATACTAGCATCTGACACAATGATAGTGGAGAAGGGATCAGTTAATGCCCTAAATGTGATCTCATCCAAATTTTTTATATGCTTTTGGATATTAGAAAGACAAGAATGAAAATAAAAACAATCTGGAAAAATATTAACAAGATGATTTCTTGGTTTAAATTCTTCATTGAAAAAAGAAAAAGAGAAGAAAAATTTGTTATGCTTATTGTCCACATCAATAAGTGGTGATTTCAACCAAATTCTCTGTTTGGCTGTGAGGCAGCCTATAGATGCATTATGACAGTTCTGTTCTTGCAATCTGTAAGAACTGAGAATGCTATGAGTAATGTGGTTGGATGGAAGAGAAGACTGTTGTAATAAGAATTTTCTATATAGTTTCTTAAGATAGAGGTAAATAGGAATAAGTCTAGTGATGGCTTTGACCCCAAGGGTGGGTAATGTACAGAAAGCACCTGTAATCCAAAGTGCAGCTCTTCATTGTATTTTCCTCAAGATATTGAGTATCACAAAATGGACTACTTGTTGTGGCAACCACTTATCACAATGACAAATGATCTCACTAATGAGTAAATCTCTCAGTAGAGTTATAATGTGGGAATTTTACAAGAGAACTCGACATGGAGTCTCTGCTTAATTAGAGTCCTATATATACAAAGTCCTCATAGTCCATGCTACTAATAATTAATCCTGCCCTTATGTCCATACTCCTTCCTTATGTTCACCTCAAGGCCACCATATTATATACATGTATCCTGACATCATCTTCCAGATCCTTCTACCACATTCTAGGCCTATGACATCACATCATGTGACATGTCATGTGACTGCAGTGTCACGTGCCTCTTCATTGTCCAAAAGAAAAATAAAATAAAATTCCTATAAAGTCAGAAAATAAAAGAAAAGGAAAATAAAAATTGTTCATGTCCAAAGTGTTTCATAACACTACTCACTTATTTGTGATATCTGAACCTTAGGTGCACTCTCAGAGGTTTAGGAGTGATTCAGAAGTTCAATCATGATGACAATGATGATTAAGATCAATACAGATAATAAGGAATAAAGATTGATGAAAATTGATGTAAAATAATGTTATTAAGTCTGAGGTCTAATCCTCAGACACAGAAGTATATATACAAAAGGGTGATGGTTCGTGTGCAAGCTGTTGCTATCACATGATCAAAACTCATACCTGATGGGAGCTGTCATCTTTCATAGCAGATGTCAGGCTAATTTTAAAAGGTAACTAATTATATCACTACATTGATATACTTGTATCTCTACCAATACTTATTACTTTGGGACGCATCATATATTGTTGTAAACAGATTGATGAGCACTTTCCAATGCAAGTTCAATTGTGCAAATGCATTCAGCCATTTATGAGATATTAGCAAATGAAGCTTTTATAGCTACTGATGGCCTGATATCTCAGTTATTTGTTGTCACTTTCGTACATCCCACATATGTGCAGATAGCCCTCATTTGAGGCTTTCCAGCACAACTTAGTTTGTGAAAATCAGTCCACTGGTTGTGGAAATACAAGCTGAATGAAGTTTGTGACAGATACTTTAAGACATTCTGTTGTTTATCTTAATATATATTATGCTACTATTAAGAAAAGAAGACAATATTGATATCTTGATAATTGAAGATGTCTTTTCTGAACAAAAATTACAGGCTGGTCAACTTGACATTAATATACATGATAACTCTTAGATAACTATTACTATTGGTAAATGACCTTGCAAATGTAATCCAAGATGGATAGTAAGGAGCACCAATGATATTCTCCCCTTCTTCAGATGAAAAACTCAGAATTTGATAAATGACTGACCAAGATAGTTTTTTGAATAAATAAAATATCATAATTTTTGTTATTTTTTAGATTTGTCTTAGTAAGTAGTCTATTCTTACAAACATTCTGTGAGAATAAGTTGAGATATTTTAGAATAATTGTTTACCCACACTCATAGCTAGACAAATTGAGTTAGCCCTGATTTCTCAGAGCTCCTGTGATTTCTTATTATATTAATCTCTGTTGAATTTATGCTTTCAGAATGGACAAGGATTGCTGTCTGCTTAGTGTTCACCCTTGCAATTGATACACTTGAAAGAGTAAGTACATAATTTACCTTTCTTTGTTTCTAGCCTAGGAGAGTTCACCTTGAAGTACAGCACCATACTATTTACCTGTTATTACAACTCAAAAACCTTAAAGTGAGTCAATAGAAAGAACCTTGTATTAGGGTTAACACAAGAGAACTCAATAGAAAACTCTATACAAGAATGTCTATGTTATATACTAAACTATCATGGTCTGTGCTACTACTTCTCTAGCCTACCCTAAATGACCATGTGTTTATCTTAAAGTTAACATATATTGTATATATTGTATAATATTATCTTTTAGAATCTTCTATGTCTTTCTCTGTGACCTTGTGACTTGTGACCATTACTGTGACTATGTCATCTGATGTGATTGATGTGTGACAGTGTGATCATGATATTACTCTAACCTTAACAAATAAAAATAAAAATGAAAAGGAATATTTAAATGAAAAAACTAGCATTCAGGCTTTGCATTTCTAACATCTGTAGTGTTCTAGCTTATGCAGTCTATTGCATTTTTGATACTTTTCTCCATGTATATTGTTAGAGTTGAAAGCAATAGACTTAACTTATTTTCATTTTAATTTCTATTTTTATTTTCCTTTTTATTTATTTTCCTATTTTCCTATTTTTAGAACTTAGGATTAGGATTAGTCATATGGCACAAAGGAAAAGAGTAGAAGG
>Ga0157357_1001356_pt1 | contig 10126 bp, 11 predicted proteins | sample AttcapACBM1_FD_111485 | JGI IMG/M metagenome (GOLD analysis project Ga0157357, IMG submission 111485) | Fungus gardens microbial communities from leaf cutter ant in Botucatu, State of Sao Paulo, Brazil - Atta capiguara ACBM1 | ecosystem: Host-associated > Fungi > Mycelium > Unclassified ... | reverse complement strand
TGGCACGGGTCCGATCTGATTCTGGCGGCGCAGCTCGCCCGCGACTTTGCCGACCTGCAAAAACTGGCAGATGAAATCGACCACACCGGCTTCATGATTGATGACCGGCCCAACCCGCTGCTGATGGTGCATGACCGTGTTCACAAACGCGTGCTGGCCACCGCTCGCCAGTTGATGATCAACACGGTTTCCACCGTGGGCGAACAGAAAACGATTATCAAAGCGCGGGACAATCTGCCGACCCCGCCGCCGTCTGAACTTGATAGCCTGTTAGCGGGGTTTAATTTGCAGTGACCCGCGCCGATCGGGTAATGGCATTCATTGAACGATATTGCGTGACGCCGGAGGGCAGTGACGTAGGGCAACCCTTACGCCTGGCTGAATTTCAGAAGCGCTTTATCCGGGATGTGTATGACAATCCCCACGGCACCCGCCGCGCTATCCTGTCGATTGCCCGTAAGAATGGCAAATCCGGCCTGATTGCCGCGCTCATTCTGGCGCACCTTGCCGGACCGGAGGCTGTGCCGAACAGTCAGATCGTGTCAGGGGCCATGAGTCGGGAACAAGCGGCGCTCGTGTTTGCGCTTGCCTGCAAGATGATTAACCAGAGTGAGACGCTACAGGCCATTATCCGCATCGTGCCCAGTTCGAAAAAACTGATCGGTTTGCGGGTTAACGCGACATTTCAGGCGCTGGCCGCTGACGGAAAGACCGCACAAGGGTTATCGCCGGTGCTGGCTGTGCTGGATGAAATCGGACAGGTGAGGGGGCCGCAGAGTGATTTTATTGATGCGATCACCACCTCACAGGGAGCCTACGACGCGCCGTTACTGTTTGCGATAAGCACACAGGCCGCCAACGATGCAGACCTGCTATCAACCTGGATTGATGACGCGCTGACCGGGCTTGACCCGACGATTATTTGCCATGTTTACAGTGCGCCGGCTGACTGTGATTTGCTGGATGAGGACGCCTGGAAAGCCGCCAACCCTGCCTTAGGACAATTCCGAAGCCTTGCGGATCTGCGTTCCCAGCTTGAACAGGCGCAGCGGATGCCGTCGATGGCCAACAGTGCGCGAAACCTGTTGCTTAATCAGCGCGTATCAACCGACAGCCCGTTTATCAGTGCTGAGGTATGGAAAGCGTGCGGCATGGCCACAGAAACGCTCACAGGGCCGATTTACGCCGGGTTAGACCTCTCCTCACACAAAGACCTGACCGCCCTTGTGCTGATTGGCCGCATCGGGGAAATCTGGCACGTAGAACCGCATTTCTGGACACCGGCCAAAGGGATTCATGACCGTTCACAGAAAGACCGCGCCCCTTATGATGTGTGGGCGCAACAGGGCTATTTACACACCACACCCGGCGCAACGGTTGATTATGAGTTTGTGGCCACCGATATCGCGGAGATTCTGTCCGATCATGACGTGCAGGCCATCGCCTTTGACCGCTGGCGCATCGAGGTATTAAAAAAAGAGTTTGAGCGCATCGGCGTATCTCTGCCGCTGGTTGAACATGGACAGGGTTTTAAAGACATGGCCCCGGCACTGGATGCACTGGAGGCGGAACTCTTAAACGAGCGCGTCGCCCACGGCAATCACCCGGTGTTATCGATGTGTGCCGCTAACGCGATTGTCACCAAAGACCCCAGCGGCAACCGCAAGTTAGACAAATCAAAGCGCACCGGGCGTATTGACGGGATTCAGGCGTTAGCAATGGCATTTGGCGCAACGGCGAAGGCTGAACAGCCCGCCATGCAATTTACAGAGGTTATTTTCGCATGAGTACAATCACCCTTGACCAGGCGCGTTTATATATGCGTCTTGACGAAAGCCAACATCTTGATGACGAACAAGTCCAGGTAATGATCGACGCAACGGAGGCGTTTATCGCTAAACAGTTAGGCGCGGACATGCCAGACACCTTCGAGCCGCCGCTGGTCGCCGCTGGTCTGCTTATGATTGGTGATATGTATCGATTCCGCGAATTGCAAAGCAGCCAGCCCGTTTATCAGAATAAGACCTTCAGCCGCCTGTTACATGTTTACCGGTCAATGAATGTCGAGGTTAGCCAGTAAGGTTTAGCTTCTGCTATGATGCATAGTGAACGATTTAATTTGTTCACCAACGTTTATAGCGTTTCCTGTCTTATGAAGTTCCCTTCTGTTTCCTCTGCTAACGGTTCAGGCATCGAATAGCATTAACAAACAGATTCCCGCGTTTGGGACCGGTCAGCCTTAAGCGCAAGGCTGGCCAACCTCTTTCTGCGTTACTTTACTTTTCCTCCCGGCGTTTTATCATTTGTGTTCACCATGAACACAAGTGAACACCTATGAACACAAAAAAACACACCGTTGTATTTTCACTGCGTGTGCCTGCTGATCTGCTGTCGGTGATTGATGACCACGCAGAACGGCAAGACCGCAGCCGCAATCAGTATCTGGTCCGGCTGATTCAGGATGCATTGTTGCCTGACACACCCGTTAAGGCGGTTATGCGTAACATCAACATGACCCCTCCCCCGCCGCCAGGGGTACTTGATATGCTGGCTAAGCAGTTTGGGGACTATGACGCAGAAGCGCTGATTGATAATGCGTTTCAGGGGAAACCGATCACTGAAAGTGAACACAAACGATTACAAGAGAACACAAGTGAACCTGATGTAATACAAACGAACACAAGTGAACCGGATGTAACACAAGAGAACACACAGGAGGGAAGAGTGGGGTATGACCTTTACCCGATGATGAACTTTATCCGCAAGTTTAATCAGCAACGGGAAGATAACGGGGTTAAGCGAAACAATCATGACCTGGCTGAAGCCATGAATAACGCGGGGTTTCGGACAACACGAAACAAACCCATTGATCACAAGTTTGTGTCTAAATTCATTCACGAGAACCTACCGGATCAGGCGGTCCTTAAGTAAAAAAAAGGCAAGGACTGAAAACCTTGCCTGATAGAAAACACACCGTCGCATAACAATATTGAAGCCGTGAAAGTATTCCCAAGCCTCAATCCGGCGTCAATCTTTCTGACTGAACAGCCCGAATTGACGCTGGCCACCGCGATGGCCATAATCGCCGTGAAATCATTTTTCATTCCTCGCATACAGTCTAATGCGTGATTTCCGGCCCCGGAGCGGCCCCCTTTAACCACTGCCGGGGCAACCTGTTTTTAATCTGGGTAAAAGTCTGGACTTTCAACCTGTTCCCAGCTCCACGGGCAAACATCCGGGAATTTAACTTTATTGCCGGTATCGTCTCGCGCAATTTTTAACGCTCGCTTATAGGCTTTACCGAAGAGATCAGGCCGGTAATGTTTTAGGCTGGGGTTATCTTCGATCAGGAATTCAATCTCCCGGCGCTGGGTTCGAATGGTGTTGCCCCAGCTCGGTCCGTGATTCATTTCAGGCTGAAATTGCCATTTCAGGAGGTGAGCGATCAGCACCGCGTATCTGTTGGTTAACGCGCTACGCTTATCACTCCCCATTCCTTCTACCTCTTCCAGCAAATGCAATATATCCAGTTGTTCAAGTGTTCCGGCGCGTAAGTGATCGGCCTGGTCAATAGCCCACTGATGAAAATCAGTTTCGTAAGTTGTATTCATATTTGTTCTCCTCTCTGAACGACGCACAAGGCAGTGGCCACCGGGCAAGGTGGCTATGCTATCCGTTCTGATTGGGTTTTCTGACCTCTACCGCCCTCAATAACACGCAAAGTCTTTTCTGATTCTTGTTTATCAAGTGCGGCAATCTCTGAGTAATGCGCGCTTATATTCCCGCGCCAGAAATGACGAGGCGATAATTGATAGACCTTAGTCCTGTTTGGGCTAGGATGCTCAACGAGAAAACCTCCTTTCAGCAAACCCTTAACGCTTCTACTCACGTTGGCTGAGTCAATATCAAGGATTTCAGCAATCTCTTTTTGTGAAATTGTTATCATGTTGTTGTATTGAATCGCAGATAACATTACGAGAAGCACTCGCATTTCTGTTGGTTTGAGATCCTTAGCAACTTTTAAATAGCTTGGATTATTCACTGTTGAATGCTCCTTAAAGGGTGATTTTTGTGTAGGCTTATCTTTGATTATGGGACCGGGTATCTCTCGCCCTGTATCATTGTCCCGTGTAAAGTTCTCGTATCTTGTCATCCTTACCCTATAGACGTTGCGTTATCCCGGATCACCAGGTGAGCTAAACTTGGTGATCCTTCCTTCCTGCCATGTAAAACCGTCTGTAACTCTCATCAAGTTAGTTGTTAAAGTTTACATCACACTTGTTAGTAGTGACAAGTATAGTTGGCTATCATAACTGATAATCGAGTTGTACTTATTACCTGTTGACATGTACTTATTACCATGTCCGACCAGTTGTAACTATATGATTTAAATATATTTTCTTAGGTTCTCTTATATCTTTAAAAGAAGGTGCATCTCGCACAAGGCTAAAAAAAATTAGTTTTGGCAGTTAGTTTTAGAGCTAACCAAATCTGACTTCATAGCGTCCCTGCTATCTGTCCGATCTGATGCCTTTCCGCTTCCTCGGTCACTGACTCGCTAACGCTCGGTCGTTCCCTGTGGCGAGCGGACCAGAATCAGACAAAATGATCTCCCCACGTCTGGGAAACTGGCTTGCCGGTTTCACAAGGGCGATTAGCCCGTGACAAAAAGTCTTTTGATTTTCCGTATTGTTCTGATCCTTATTCCAGTGTGGCAAAATTCAAAGGCGGCTTTGCAGTGGAAAACCGGTAACGGATTAACATGCGTGATCAGTGCGCTGGGAGTGCTCGCCGCAGTCAAAATTTTAATTTTGGCGAGGAAGCGCAAGTGAACCGATCTGACAGATAGCACTGACGCGCCGATCTCAGCCTGAAAGGTGATAACCCATGACAACCCTGATCGACTTAACCCCAACGCCTGTACAGGTCACCAATGGCCAGCAGGGTGCGCACATCACCGTGGACAGTGGCCGCATGGAGTATGCCGATGCAGCCGATAGCGCGGCCTGGCACAAACTGGCGGGATCGGTGCTTGAGGTTCGGCCACCGGTTGTCGTTTTCATTCGGTCAGGTTTGCAGACCGGAGCGGAGGTGGTTGTCACGTCGTGGACGGAATCAGCGGCAGAGGCTAAAAAAAAAGACAGCGCCTGATTTTAGTGAACGGGCGTAATTATTCTGATCAAACCCTGATCAACAATATTTCATAAGATTAATCTGAACAGGCTAGGAGTAAGCAACTGTTTCAAATCAGGATAATTCGCACATAAGGTTAATTTCTGAATTTTGCGAGTGTATACAAAATATATACATTCGCACGAATTGAGAGGTTTAACCCTGAAAATGCAGTATGTGAGACCCAGCACACCGGAAGAGCGTGAGATACGCGAAAGGGTATTAGCCAATGCCGTTAAAAACAGCCTCAGCGGCATTCTGAGCGCACGAGAGCGCACGAAGGCCTATGGTATGGTTCATGCCGAGATATTGCGTTACAGAGCCGCACAGGAAGGAAAACGATACGATCAGGAATTAGAGAGCCAGTTACAAGCCCACCACGACCGACAAGGCCGATCCTTACGACAGCGAAACTTTGAAGAGGCCGCAGCCCGTCCTTACACCTGGCAGGCATCGAGACCGGCAAGGGGATAACGTGGACGATTTATTATTAGCGTTAGCGATATCCATTATTTTAAATGTCGCGTTATTTTTTTTGTCGTTCAGGAACTGGAGGCCACGCCATTAATGCATTTTATTATTGAGGGTTTATTTTTTTTCTTCACCTCGTTTATGTAATTTACGGGATTTCGTTTATTGCCTTAATCGTGGTGGTTATTCGCTGGCAGTTTTTCGGGTATCAATTAATTCATGATGACGCAATTAGCCGACCTGCTGTTATTTATCACCCTTGTCTGGTTCGAAATGTGAATGATATAACTCAGCCATCTATTGCCGTTGGCACCTATGGAAAATACAACCGTTGCCGGAATCGCTGGGCATGGCTTAACCCGCTGGATTACGACTCCCGATCCGATTTCTACACCGCCTGCTATGAATTACACGATGACGAGGAAGACCCGGAGCTGATGTTTCAGGAATGGGAAGGCTTCCCGAACGGCAACGCCGTGATTAACGAGTCTGGCTGGCTGGACTGGGAATTTATCGACTCCCTCAGAAAAGCGATTGAGAACCACAACGCCGCCGCCTATATCGCCTTTGTCGAATGGTCCTTTGATACCGACTACAGCAAATTTGAGGACGCCTATTATTCAGAGGCGGAAAGTGAAGAGGCTTTTACCGAAGCCTATCTTGTTGATAACGGCGCATTGTCTGACGTGCCTGAATGGGTAATACCGGCTATTGATTTTGGCTATTTAGCCCGTGACTTATTCAGTTCAGACTTTACCTTGCAAGATGGGTTTGTTTTCCGAAATTGTTAAAATACGCCGTTCAGTGTGAATCAGGCCGCTAATCAGTGGCCATTCACTTTTTTGCATAGGTTGTGAATAACAACTTAACGAAATGCCCGCTTTTACCCCTTATTCCCCTGCTTAAACGCTCAGATTTAACGTACACGCGCCTGATTTAGCCTGAACCCGGATCGGGCGGTGCGCGTTAGACGTTATATGTTAAATAGCCCCTGTTTCATGAAATTCACCGATCAATTATTGATCTATCTGTAAACAATTAACTTTGATTTTGGTTTACAAGTGGATCAAATTTAACCACAGGGTTATCATTCCGCGACTCTTTACCCTTACTAGGTCGCTGAAATGACAAAAATTAATGCGCTGCGAGAAGAACGCGCCACGAAACACGAACAGATGCGATCCATTCTGGACAACGCAGCCGGGGCCAATCGTGATCTGACTGATGACGAGTCGAAGCAGTTCGACAGCCTCAAGGCTGACGTAGAACGGCGTGATAAAGACATTGCGCGCTATGAGCAGGTAGCCGCGATGGAAATCCGCACCGCGATCCCGCTGACCGATACCCCGCGAAACCTGGAAAATCGCGTTAACGTGCTGAACGTCCTACGCGCACAGACACAAGGCACAGCGTTAACCGGCGCGGAGCTGGAGTATTCGCAGGAAACGGAACGGCGCACCGGCCGCAAGGCACAAGGCGCTTACATTCCGTTTAGCGTGTTTGAGCGTCGCGACAACAACACCACCAACGCCGCTGGCCTGGTGCCAACCGATCACCGTGCAGATCAGTACATCGATGCGCTACGCGAAAACCTGATGGCCCGCCGTCTGGGAGTGCGTGTGCTGTCTGGCCTGTCGGGGAATGTTGACGTGCCGAAATACGGCAGCGGGACGGAGCTGGGCTGGGTCGCCGAAGGGGGCGCGGTGCCTGAATCAGAAATGGCCTTTGAATCGGTGACGCTGACGCCTAAGCATGTTGGCGGCAAAACCGAAATGAGCCGACAGCTGATCATGCAATCCTCGCCGGACATTGAACAGCTTGTGCGTGATGACCTGGCTTACATGATTGCTAAGCAACTGGACTACGCGATCATTTCCGGCACTGGCGAGAACAACGAGCCGCTAGGGATTATCAGTAATCCGGGCATTCAGAGCTATTCGCTACCTGTGCCGCCGCAGTTCACGCCGGTCACGCGCATGGCGCAGCGGCTGGAAGACCTGGAACTGTTCAATGGCCAATGGCTGACGGACGGCAACGGCAAGACCGCGTTTTCAACCACGCTAAAAAATGACGTGGGCAGCCTGACCAGTAGTAATTACCTGCTGGAAAATAACGTGATGGCCGGGTATCCGCTGAACGTCTCGCGCCGCCTGGTGAATCAGGTGCTGTTTGGTGATTTCTCACAGGTGCTGTTAGGTATCTGGTCGGAGATTGACATCCTCGTGAACCCTTACGCGGAACCGGCTTACAGTCGCGGCGGCGTTCAGGTCCGTGCGATGGCCACCTGTGACGTTGCCTTGCGTTACCCGGAGGCGTTTGTCCTGTCGCCGTTTGATATGACCGGGCTGTTTGACGATTCCAACGACGAGCCAGGCAGCTAATGGAAACCCGCGCCTTTCAGGTTTCCAGCAATGGTCGCACGCTGACCGGTTACGCGGCCACGTTCAATACGCCAACCCGGATTGCTGACTTTGACGAGGTGATCCGGCCTGGTGCTTTTGCTGACTCGCTGAATTCTGACGCCTCAGGCGCAATTACAGCGCTGTACGAGCACAACCCGCAGAATCTGTTAGGGCGTGTCGGTTCCGGCTCGCTAAGGCTGTCTGAGGACGCCACTGGGCTGGCCTTCGAGCTGGACCTCCCCGAAACACAGTTAGGTGATGATGTGCTGACGCTGGTTAAACGTGGCGATCTGGCGGGTATGTCGTTTGGATTCCTGCCAACGGCTGAAGAGTGGCAAGGCACGACGCGTTTTTTAAACGGCGTCCAGTTGGCAGAAATCACCCTGACCGCTAACCCGGCGTATGCATCAACGTCTGTTGGCGTCCGCAGCCGCAAACCGCGCTTAGCGGTCCGATCACGTTACTGGGAGATGCTGTCCCATGCCTAAGAAACGTCGCTTTCAGAAACGCGCTAAGGCGCTGACCGGCGCTGACAACACAACCCCGGCTTACGATCGCTACTGGGATAAAGTCTCCGCCTACGGCAACGCCATTGCCGGAGTCAACGTCAATCACCGCACCGCTGAGGGCGTAAGCGCGGTTTATGCCTGCGTCTCTGCCATTTCTGAAACCGTAGCCTCCCTGCCCTTCTGCATCTATCGCAACACCCAGCAAGGGCAGATTGCCACACAAACGCACCCGCTTTATGCGCTGCTTAATCGTGCGCCTAACCAGTGGCAAACCGCTATTGAGTTTCGCGAAATGCTACAACGTCACGTTTTATTGCGTGGTAACGGCTATGCGCGTCTTGAGTGGGACCAGAACGGACGGATTATCGGCCTTGTGCCGATGCATCCTGACCGCGTGACGATTTTTTGTAATGCTATCAACGACAGGCTGATCTACGAGTACACCGATCACCGTGGGCGCTTCTGGCGACTCAATCAGGATGACGTGTTGCATCTGCGTTATCACCCTGATGGGGATTATTTCGAGTATCGCGGACGTTCGCCGATTCGTGTTGCGCGTGAGGCTGTCGGGCTGGCCATTGCAGAGCAGGCACACGGCGTGGCCATGTTTGGTAACGGAGCGAAATTATCCGGGGTGATCCAGACACAGTCAACCACGACGCCAGAACAGGCGCGGAACATCGCGCAGAGTTTCGCGGACGGTAACGCCTCTGTACACAATCATGGCCGCACACCGGTATTACCCGGCGGCGCGGAATTTAAAGCGGTGTCGATGACGCTTGAAGACGCGGATTTTATCGAGTCGCGCAAATTCTCGGTTATCGAGATTTGCCGGTTGTTCCGTGTGCCACCTGTGATTATTCAGAGCATGGAGCAGGCTAACTATTCCAACTCGGTTGAGCTGTCGCGCCAGTTCACCTCGTTAACGCTTGCCCGTCATTTGTGCTGCTGGGAGCAGGCTGTTGATCGCCTCATCCTGAACAATCCCTATTACAGCAAGCATGACTTAGATGGCCTGTTACGGGGCGATGCTGCTAACCGTGCCAGCTATTACCAGCGCGGCATTGAGGACCGCTGGCTGTTACGGTCTGAGGTTCGCCAGATGGAAAACCTGCCGGTTGTACCAGGCATCGATGACGTGAACACAACTGGTATCACATCGAACACAACTGGTATCAATCCGAACACAAATGACACCACAACGAACACAAATGGTATCACTCAGGGTGCAGCCAATGAAGAAGCGGCGCAAGTTAGCGCTTAACGGCGCAGCCTGGCGCGTGTTGCGTGAGGAGGTGCTGATGCGTGATCCGGTCTGCAAGCTGTGCCTGAAACGGGGCATCTTTACGCCGTCAACGCAGGTTGACCACATCGAAAACAACTTAGGCGATTACACCGACGTTAACGAAATGGACAACCTGCAAGGGCTTTGCGACTCGTGCCACAGCCTGAAGACGGCGCAGGACTTAGGAAAGCATGTGGTGATGGGCTGTGACCTGAATGGCCAGCCTGTTGACCCCCGGCACCCGTGGAACCGTTGAAAAGATCACCAGAAAGAAACACGCCACGAAC
>Ga0157357_1001355_pt1 | contig 10128 bp, 7 predicted proteins | sample AttcapACBM1_FD_111485 | JGI IMG/M metagenome (GOLD analysis project Ga0157357, IMG submission 111485) | Fungus gardens microbial communities from leaf cutter ant in Botucatu, State of Sao Paulo, Brazil - Atta capiguara ACBM1 | ecosystem: Host-associated > Fungi > Mycelium > Unclassified ... | reverse complement strand
CCTGCTGTGTGACAGCATGATCTTGTCACTCTAACCCTAACCCTAGTTCTAAAAATAGAAATAAAGGAAAATAAATCAGAAAGAAAATAAAAATGAGAAAAGAAAAATAGAAAATGTTAAGTCTACTTTCTTCGTTCTTGACAATTTAGAATAGTTGTTCTCAGAAGTTTTCATTTTATTCTTTTAAGACTTTTTGAAAATGAGTGATATTTATACTTCATTTAGATAATATACTTAGAACTTTCAAGATATCTGAGATATTTGCATTCTGACTTCTAAATAAGACTCTAGTATATCTAGATATACTTTCACATTTATAATCTTTTGCATATAGATCAATTTCTTATGTTTCACCTCTTAGTAACTTGTCATCTAGACTTCTGGTTGTCTTATTTCCTAGAAACTATCTTTATAATATCTCTCTAGTTATTTTTTATACTACTACTGTCTTAGCTATAGCTCTAATCACAGACTTGATATATAAGACCCAGTAGATATACTATAATTCTTAGTCTAAAAATTGACTAAGTCTTTAACTAAGACTGACTAAGATCTGAATCCTTCTCCTACTTACTTAACAAAGACAGTCAACTAAGAAATTCTCTTACCTCTTCTTTTTGCTAGATCTCAATCTCCTAAAATTACAATTACATAATAAGTAGTAGGTATAACATATAAGTTGAGACTAAAGTCATCATCCAAAGTCAGGTTGTTCATCTACAGATAAGCTTCCAAGCTTGATCCACAATCTAGATACTCATCTAAGCCCATGGATTTCCATATCTGTTTCTTGAATAAGTTTCCATGTCTAATCTGATATCTTTCTGTTGTGACTGACCTCAGATATATGCTTAAAGCAAGTTTCATTCTTTCTTTCCTTTCTTTTGCTTTCTGTTCTCCATAATCTTGATTGTATCCTTGACAACTTTCTGAAGATCATAAACTCTGGAAATTACTGCAACTATACTATACTTGCTGTCTTCTATTTCTTTCAACAAGTATAGTTTGAACAAGAATAGTTATATATCAAGGTCTAATACTAAAAGTAATTTTGAAAGTAAAGAAAAGAGAATATGAAAATGGATTAAAGACTTGTAGATTAGTTAGTAGCATATATTAAATTGTTCAGATACTAAGAAGAAGTATTTGTTAGAAGTCATCTTCTTAGTCTCATCATAATTGGTGTGGACTTAATTTCAAGACTGTATTTCACTTAATCAATATATCATCTATAACTTTCTAAAAGTAAAAACTTGACTCCTAATTATTTACAAGTTGGTTACTATTTAATTTCTTTCAATATAGCTATTTACTACTTACACTTTAATTTTTATCAGAACTTGCATATATAATGAGATATTATATAAATAAATGTAGAATTGAATTAGCAAATAATAGATTTAGATATCTGAAAATAAATAAGATATGGTCTGTCTATGACTAGAGTTATTTTTATTTTTATTTATTTTCTTATTTGAGACTTAGGGTCAGTATTATAGTATGATGTTACATGTAACTATTGATCCCTCCTTATGGCTCAACTTCGCATAATAATGAAAGTACATTCATCAATATCCAATTACCATATGATCTTAATGCACCTACTGACCTTGAAATCTGAAATGGCTGCTTTCACCCTATCTCTCTCCATGGTTTCATCAAGCATATTGCATCAGACACTAAGAGTATTAAAGATTCTTTGAAATTCATGGCCAAGTATATCTTTAACAAACAGGTTGAACCAGCAAAGGCAAACGACTTGAAGGACTTTGATAGTATTGGCAATGTGGTGTAGAACTTTATTTCATCCATATATGAATCTAACTGGGACACGTTACATACTGATAACAAATTTAATATCCTCAGAAGAAAAATTGCAGCTAAATTTACTCCTAAGATCCAATCTGCACTGCAAAGGCCCTCTAAGGAAAGCGTGAAATCTACTCCAGCTAGTATTGAGAGGATTCCCCCACCAATCCTAGCTAAGTCTTAAAAGGAGGTCAACATTATCTCCAAGTACTTTAAGAACAAGCAACTGGAAGTTCAAACTCCTGGGAAAACCAATTCTTATGCCTAAGTCTCCAAACAGACTACCAGTACATCTGACGTCATCAAAATCAAAGAAATCTTTCCATCCATTGGAGCAAAGAAGATCGACCAGATTAACAATATTGTTAAGGGAGCTCCAAAAGCCAAACTCTATATCAACATAACTACCAAGGGACCCTCACATAAACAGGTTATTATCCCTATGGGTAATGAAAACATCACAAAATTCATGAAGAATTCTGCCATTTATGTTACTAATCTGAATAGAAATCTCAAGAATATGAAATCTGAAGTTCTAGTAGACTTCATCTGCTCCGACCCAGTTGGAATTACAGTCGTAACTAACAAAGTCTCATTGCCTTATGACCTACTCATCATCGAGAATTATGTAAAGAATTCGGAGAGTATTGACTCATCTCAAGTTGACTCTCCTCAACATCCACAATCCAAGTCTTATTTCAAGATCATAAGTATTCCCTTTTTCCCCCATGGCAACTTACAGGATCAACTCACTGCCAATGATGTCGAACTCATCATTAAGCAGAATCAAATCTTCAACAATGTTACTCTTGCTTCTAAGCCAAGAGTTATTAAAGTCTCCTCTAAGTTAGACATGATAATTGTCTGGATTGACATATAGGATGCTCAAAGCGGTGCAAAAGTGAAGGACCTTATTAACAGGTGCTTCAATGTCGGAAGGTTTATTGCTACTATAAGAGGAGCTAACACCAACCTCTATCAAGATCGTAGAAAGTGGATTTTGCTTCTTTTTATTTTCTTTCTCATTTTTATATTTATTTTTATTTTTATTTTTCACCTTTGCTATTTTTAGAACTCTAGGGTTAGGGTTAGAAGTGATCAGTCACATCAGTCACATCTGATGATGTGGTCACAACATTAATCACAGGACTAAGGAGAAGGAAGTAGAAAGTTCTAGAACAAAATGATGTCATACAACATGGACATTACATGTTGGCCTCATGCTCTACACATGGTTATTTAGGGTAGAGTGCACAGTAACTAGCATGGACCATCTGTAGGAGTATATAAGGTAGACTAGTTTGTAAAGAGCTCTCTATCGAGTTCTCCTGTGTTTACTCTAATACAAGAGTTTGATCTTTTACCTCGCTCTAAAGGTTTAAGTTCATAACAACCCTGGTATCTCTCAATGTAAAAATTGTTGGAGATGGGGCCATTCGACTTTTTCATGCAGAATACAAAGGTCTAAATATGTCAAGTGTAATGGTCTGTACAAATCGGAGAATCACCACGAATTTAGCTGGTATTGCAAAGCCAACATAAAGACCAACCCCCCTCATCTCAAAACTAAAAAGGGCAAGCCGTGTCCTCACTCATTCAAATATTCTAACTGCTATAGTGAACATCAAGCAGACTCAACCTCTTGTCTGTTCTGAAAAAATCAGTTCAATAGGGACTGGCATTAAAGGAAGTATTCTGAGATCTGTGAAAACAGGGTCAAGTCAATTCATTCAGTTGTGAATGGGAACTCTCAAACATGATTTTTAACAACTTAAAAATCTTTTCCCAAAACGTTCGCGAAAACACTTTTATCATCAATACCATCCTCAAGACTTGCTCCCACTTTGACGTCATTCTCTTACAAGAACCTCTGTAGTCCATCATTCATACTATTCCCAGCTCTACCTACTGTGAAGGGGAGGCTCTAGCTGGATCTCCTAACTATCCTAACTGGCTCTCTTTCACCAGACTCCCTGTCAATCAGTTAGACTACCTGAGAGTCATGGCTTATGTCAATATTCATCTCTCGTTGTTTTGTTTTTCACTCTAAAAAGACATCATTAATCATAAGAACATTCTTCTCATTTCGTTCTTTTCTAACAATGTTTGTTCGTTTATCATGAACATTTATTCTGATTTGTCTCATTCAGCCTTAAAGTATCTAAAGGATACTGAGGTAAATATTAACAATCTACTCATTATGACTAGAGATTTCAACATTAGAGATCGATTTTGGAATTCATCCTTTCCACATCATTCATCTATTAGTAATGATCTTTTTATTATAGCTGACTTGTTCAACTTAAAACTGTCTACACCTACTAATCCTGTCCCAACCAGATACTCAGATATGATAGGAGAATCCAACTCGGTCATCAATCTGATATTCCTACACAATGGGGCAAGTGAACTTAACAGCCACATTATCTATCTTGACTGGCGACTTACATCCAATCATGTACCCCTTACAATAACCATCCCCATTGCTGAGGAATTTGTCCAATTTTCCAAGCTCACGATACCCAAGAAAAGTGAAGAAGAAGAGAAATTCATCAAGGAAGTCATCTCCATATTTAAATCCCTCAATACCTCATCAATCACAAACCGCGAATCACTAGAACAGATCATCAATTCACTTGCATCTGGATTTGAGCAAGCTTGGTTTTCTAACGCTAAAAACATCAACATCACTAAACATTCCAAGAAATGGTGGAATGATAACTGTAATCGATCTTTGAGCAAATACAGAGAATCAAGAACTCTTAAAGATTAGAAATTATTCAAGCATATAGTCAAATCTACCAAAAGGACGTTCTTCAATGCCAAAATCCAAGAAATTGCCAACAAGAGTCGTGGGCCTTGGGAGCTCATGAACTGGGTCAACAAATGAAAATTACCCACTATAGAAACCATCAAACACCATGGTTTACCATGTCTTTTGCTCAACAGTCTATGGAATGCACTTCACTCTTCTTTCAACAATGTCCTAGATCACCAAGTCAACATCAGTGTCCTTGACAAAATCGGTAACAAGCCCATCTCAAGCTGGTTCCTGTTCTTAAAGGAGGAGTTCAAAATTGCAATCAACAGTTGCAATAATTCATCCACTCCAGGCCTAGACAAATTGTCTTGGAACCATCTCAAATCTGTTCTAAAGCATGAAGACTGCCTTGCCAACATCATTGGAATAGCAAACACTTGTATCAACTTGGGATACTGGCCAAATCACTTCAAAAAATCAACTACAATTATAATTCCCAAACCAAATAAATTGTCGTATAATTCACCTAAGTCCTTCAGGCTCATAGTTCTGCTAAACATGCTAGGCAAGCTAATCAAAAAGGTCATCAGAGAGAGAATTCAGTTCCACATTGCTGCTAATGACTTCATCTACCCTAGCCAACTTGGCAGATTGAAGTTCAAATCCACTACTGATGCAAGGGTCACTCTTACTCACATTATCAGATTGGGTTGGTCAAAAAACCTTCCTACCAGCACTTTGGCATTCGACATTTTACAATTCTTCCCCTTACTAAATCACTGCCTCCTTACAAAGATTATCCACAAAGCAAGTCTCAACAATTGTGTCATCAACTTCTTCAGCAACTATCTCATTGACAGGAAGACAAATTACTCATGGAACAATTTTTCTTCATCTATATTCCATGTAAATATAAGCATAGGACAGAGTTTGGCTCTTTCTCCTATTTTATTGGCTTTATATCTTTTACTGTTTCTCTATATTTTAGAAAAATGACTAAAAAATCTTAAAATCCCAATTTCCATTATTTCCTTTGTTGATGATGGACTATTCATTTCTCAGGACAAGTCTCTTGAAGTGTCCAATGCTTGTCTTTTCTATAGTTATAATATCATGTCCAATCTTTTAGATAAATTTGGACTCGTTGCAGAACATTTGAAAACTGAAATTTTTCATTTTTCTAGAATGCATGGTCCATTCAACCCTCCTCCTCTTGATTTCTCTTCATTGGGAGGACCCATCCTCTCTGTCAAGAATTCATGGAAATACCTCAGTTTTATCTTCAACAGAAAATTAACATTTCACCAACACATTGATTTCTATTCCAACAGAGCAATCTCTTCAGTCAAATGCATGAAGCTTCTGGGAAACTCTTCATGCAGCATCTCACCATTACAAAAAAGACTGCTATATAAATGCTGTATCCTTTCTATTGCTCTATACAGCTTCCAATTATGGTTTTGCAACCATGTTCCACTATTGTACTCCTTCAAAACTCTCAACAAGATACAAAGAAGGGCAGCCATCTGGATTCTAGATGCTTTCAAAACTTCTCTAACAGAAGGTGTTGAAGCCCTTACAGGACTTATCTCCATCAAATCACATGTTCAAAAACTTGGAAGGAGATCTCAACTTCGTGCAATCTCTCTTCCTCTCAATCATATTATTCGCTCTCTTATGGATTTTCCAATAATTATCAACATCCATCCTCTCTCAGCTCCTTCACAGATTGTCAAAAAACAAAAATCAAAGGGTATCTTACCAATGCTAACAACAGATCATATAGAGTTTCTCCTTCCTTTTTCCTCTCCACCTTGAACTTTCACCTGGTTTGAGAGTTATTGACACCTTTTCTAGTTACTTTTCTTTCAATTTTAACAATAAAGAAAAAAATGATAAAATTTGCCTCCAACAACTTGACTCAATGGTTATTGAGTCATTGTTATCACCATCTACTACCATCACTGTAACAGATGCTAGTATCAAAAACAATGTCGCCACATCCATCTCGCACACTCACATTCCAAACAGACCTCTGTCTAGGACGATTCATCATTCAGCTTTTGTCACTAGTACTGAAGCAGAATTATTTGCTATCAGATGTGGCATTAATCAAGCCTCGTCAGTTTATAATATCTCAAAGATCATCATTGTCACCGACTCCACTCATGTAGCCAGGAAAATCTTTGACCCTTCATCTCATCCATGTCAAATCCATATGGTAGCCATACTAGGAGAACTCTGCCTCTTCTTTTCAAAAAATTCAGCCAACTCAATAGAGTTCTGGGAATGTCCCAGTCGTCTTAATTGGCATCTCCACAAGGCTATTAATCATGAATCAAAGGCTTCTAATCCTACTCCTATATTTCCATGCAAAACATCTTGGGATTATAGCAAGAAAACCGAATGCAATGATATTCTCCAAAACTGGAAAATGACATTTCAAGCATTGGACGGCAAGGGTCAACACTTCCTCAACCTCCTTGATGACAAACTCAATGACATTGAACCATCCTATGTTAAGGAAGGTCCTTGGCTACAGTCGTTTGGTCATTCCAATGGTTTATATGCATGTGCATCAAGAGCCATTACCAATTACACTCTAATAGGCAAATACAGACTTAGATTTTTCCCTAGGAAAGAATTTAAGTGTCCATGCGGTCTTTATCCAATTGAATCATGAAGACACATCTGTCAAGATTGTTGACGATGGACTTCATTTTTATTTTCTAGTTTCATTTTATTTATTTTATTTTATTTTCTATTTTTAGAACAACTTGGGTTAGGGTTTATCAGTCAAGCTGTCATATCAGTCACAAGACTGATCACGGGACTTGAGAGAATGAAGTAAAAGGTTCTGGAATAAGGTGACGTCATACAACATGGATAACACATGTTAGCCTCATGTTATACACATGGTCATTTAGGGTAGGGTGCACAGTAGTGAGAACAGACCATGAGTAATAGTATATAAGGTAGACTACTTTGTACTAGGAACTCTATCAAGTTCTCTTGTGTTACTCAATACAAGAGTTGTCTTATCGCTTAACACTTTGAGCTTTAAGTCATAACAACATCCTTCATGATTGCAAAAGATTCAATAGCTATTGGAATCCAAGAAGAGATTCTCTCAGCCATTTTGTTATGTTTTTGAAGGCCAACCCACTTGCTTTTGCTTTCATTGACAATCCTTTACTCACTAACATAAATTGATTTTATAGTTAGTCTCATTGTAGGTTACCTTTTTCTTCTTCTTCTTTTTTTTCTTTACTATTTTGTTTAGTTCTTTATATCTTTCTCTTTTTGTTTTCTTTCTTCTTTTCTTTTCTCTTCATGTATGTCTGCTTCTCTTGTATGTAGTTATGAAAGTAGCTACCACAGTCTGCCTACATGCTCTGTGTAATAAATTGCTGATTTAAAAAAAAAAAGTTACATGTAACTATTACAACTATCACACACTCTCTGTAATAAAGTGTCACACATGTGATACATAAAAAGATATAAAAAATTCTAAAAAGATAATATCATATAATATGTTAATGGTATATTGATCTCATATAGTATGCATAGCCTTTAGGATAGATTGGATATAGTTACATACAGGATTGAGCAGTGGAAATTGGATATTATAGGAAGATCTATAGATAATAAATACTAGCTTAGTGATATAGATAATGTTGGGAAATAGATAAGCCTAAATTTACTCTATAGAGCTTAGTTGTACTTCTAAGCTTGTCATCACCTAGATAAGCTCCTAATGGACTAGTAACCACTCTTAATTATCTTAATCTCTGTTGTCTAGTCTACTATAGTTATTTAGTTAATTATAGTTATAGATACTGATTGGCCAAGTATACAGACTATATTTTTGAACCATTCTACTATAGTATATATAGTAGTGGTATAACAGTACAATACCTTACAAAAATATCAACTAAAGTTCTTAGGCACTTATAACTTCTTAATATAAAACTAATTTTTTTTTTACAAACAACACTGAGATGTAAAAGATAACTTGTTTACTCTAGTTCTAACATACAGATTATCAACCTAGCATATATAAGATAGATATTCTGTACTAGAAACTTTATCAAGTTCTCTCATATAAGATTCTTTTAACTAATCACTAAGTCTTAAGTCACAACACTTCTTTTGTAATTTATTGTCTTAGTTCATAATAAATTATATGATTGAAAAGCTATAAATTATTAACAAAAAGAAGAAGATCATATGAATTGGCTAGCTAGAATATTGTAATGACTTGTCACAGTTCAAACTCCAAGCCACTGCTTCCACTCCCACACCCCTGAAATCGTGTTTTCTTCTCGAGAGTATGTCTCAGGTAAAGAATTCAAACAGATTGTCAAATTGTAAATGGCGATAGAGTACAGGGGAATCGTCGTGAAGAGAAAGATCGACTTGCAAGGATCAAACTGTTCCGCAAATCTGATATTTCTCATCCTGCCAACTTTGATAGCAGACTTTGTGACCAACGCTCCCACGCTGTCGTGCTCTTAACAGCTTTTTGTTGCCTTTGTCTACTTGTCTCTCCAACCACGATGTCGATGTTCCATGAAGCTCATGGTGTCATAATTAACAATGGTAGCTTCCACGCACAGTCGACTAAGATCACCAACCACCATGGCCGGTCTGGTGAGTGGCGTCGTTTTCCATATTGATGGAGTGCTAATCTAGCACTAGGAATCGATATCCTCTGTGATGCCTCCAGTCTTGGAGCAACAATTGACTCACCAGAACACTACGATCGTCGTTGCTTCCCTGGTACTCGAGAACAATACATTGCCGACATCACGGATTGGGTAACCGAATCTATCGACACGCCCTCATCAGTGTACTGGATGAGGGGTCCAGCTGGAGTCGGGAAATCAGCCATTGCTCAAACATGTGCTGAGAAATTGAAGAAAACTAGACATCTTGGTGCTGCATTCTTTTTTACTGTCAAGAAACACGATAATCCGTCACTCTTGTTCACTACCATCGCTTACCAACTTGCCACCTCACTTCCTGATTATCGTGCTGCTGTCGACGATAAGATCTTCAAGGACCATACTATTGTTCACAAGAGAATATCGTCTCAATTCAAAGAGCTTATCATTGAGCCAATCCAAGAGCTAGAGAAGCAAGGAAAGAGAGTACAACCAAAAGCAATTTTCATAGATGGATTGGATGAGTGTATGGGTGAGGAGGCACAAGCAGAGATCATTGAGGTCATCGCATCTTCTGTCCGGACAAGATCCACGCCATTCCGCTGGGCCATTTTCAGTCGTGCAGAACCTCGTATTGTGTCGACATTTAGCCAGGACACCATTGCCTCCATTACTCATTTTGTTGAACTCCCTATCTCTCGCGAGGTAGATGGCGAGATCGAGTTGTACCTTCGAGGAGAGTTCAAGAATATCCTTCGACGTCGAAACTGTTTACATCTGTCATCATCATGGCCAGCCAACGACGATATAACGAGGCTTGTTGATGCAGCAGCTGGGTTGTTTGCGCACTCTGCTGCTGCCTTGCGTCAGGTCGGGTATCCATCAGACTGG
>Ga0157357_1001353_pt1 | contig 10131 bp, 10 predicted proteins | sample AttcapACBM1_FD_111485 | JGI IMG/M metagenome (GOLD analysis project Ga0157357, IMG submission 111485) | Fungus gardens microbial communities from leaf cutter ant in Botucatu, State of Sao Paulo, Brazil - Atta capiguara ACBM1 | ecosystem: Host-associated > Fungi > Mycelium > Unclassified ... | reverse complement strand
CCACGTCGATCCGTCCGTCGGCATGCCGGTCCGCCATTTGATCCGGTCTTGTTTGTATGGCGATTTCGTAATTTGCTTTGCTTTCTCATGTGAAGGCTGTGGGCACAGGTACACTAGACTGAGTTTTTTATCGCCACATTCATTGAAATGAGTCAGCTAAACCGTCCAAGTCGCAATTGTCGATGGACCGATGGATCATTCCATAAGCGCTGGGTAACCCACGCTTCCCGGTTCTCCAAGTCCAGGCGGAATATTCGCATCAATCGAACCCCGCTTGTGTAATTTTATTGGCTAAAATTAGCTTTCCAGCCTCAGCAAGTTTAGTGATAAGAATGGTGCTTTGTAAGCACTACGGAGGGAAGTTCAAACACAGATACAAAGAGACGAGGACGGGAGCACAGGAAGAAGGCTGAAATTAACAGGCACTGCATGGTTCAAACCAATCATGCGCGCATGAGCAGCCCTTGATCACGATCAGAGTTGATGATTTAGAAAATATTGAGGGTAATTGGGATATGACAATAGATTTGCGATGAAAATGCTTCCATAGACTACTGGTGATTCTATCTCACTGAACCTACCAAGGACCCACGTGGGAAGCATTAGCCACAAACATGACTGGGTACATCAGGCACAACACTTGATCTAGCAAACCATCATACCGAGGCTGTAGCTATCTGTGTATCCTCCCAGTGGCATCCGTCACCCGTGGCTGTAACCTCTTGGCTGTCACCTAAGAGTCCTTTTACCTCCTTAGGGTCCTCGGTTGCAGCTTCGCGCTTCTAGTATAACCTTCCTATTCGAACACAACCATGTGCACAACAAACGGTGCTCTGCTGACTCAGTGTCCTCCCTCCTCGACTTTCGGCGCAGGTGTAACATCTTGACAATGAGTCATCCTGGTCCGCATTCCATCTGCGGATACAGTCCTTTGCGTTTCATCAGCAATATCTGAATTCTATTCTTGTTCTTCACAATGTTGAGATCAACCCTGAGATTCCTGAGATCTACCCCCTCCTGTTCCTATGCCCGGATTTGACTCGGGTAACATTTTTTCATGCAGGCGATCCCAGTATTAAAAGCCCTCCTGCTGCGGCTCAAACGTTATACTTTCCCTATATCCTCATCTCATCTTATCCCTCCCCAAGTCAATGCTGAGAACACATCTCACTATCCTCGAGAACAGCGCCTCAAGGTTCGCAAACGCTGCCGTCTTCAGGACACCCGAGATCGACTCCTCAACCAAACGTATCAAAGGTTGGAAGTCAATAACCTACCGAGAGTTCTACCGTGATGTGGAGACATTTGCAAAGCACTGGACAAGAATGCTGAGGGACAACGGTATCCCCCAACGTTCTGTAGTCGGAGTGTGGTATGTTTCTCATATGTTGGTATACTGGATACTTATCTTACTCTGGGGTAGGCTAAGCGGATTCCTTTACACCGATGTTCTTCACATATATGGCCTTTCTAGAGCTGGATACATTCCCCAGCTCTTCAGCATTCGCCTACCGAATCCCATTGTGATATATGAGTTGTTATGCAGGGCAGGTGCAAGAGCCCTTGTATATGATGTGTCATTTTCGAATATCCTTGGCGATTGCCCTGTGCCGACGCATTTGGCATCTGATGTCCGTGGGCTTGATCTTCGTGGGGTACCACTACCGCCGATCCTCTCTGTTACTCAAGAGGACATTGGTTTCATCTTTCATACCAGTGGCTCAACGTTGGGGAGCCCAAAACTCGTGCTCTGTAGGTATCGATGGCTATTGAATGTGGTGGAAAAGTCATACCTCATGTGTCGCCCGCGTAACCCTCACCGACAAGACGTTACAGTATTTATGTACGCCTCTTTACCACTCTCCTAGTCTTTATTTGGACTAACCATTTTCATTCTGATCTAACAGCGGTAGCATGTGCCATATTGCTCAATCGTTCAGTAAGTCGTCATAGATTTAGTCACCTAGGGATGCATTTTAATTGTTTTTTCAAGTGTTCATCGGCACACTCCAATACGGATCTTGTGTGATCCAGCCAACTACCCTCAGTTTCACATCAGAAGAGCTCATGGATATGATTGACCGCGGTGGACTGAACCGTCTTAATCAATTTGCGACATTCCTCGGAAACCACCTACGAGCATCACGCCAAGATTCTAGATTGTTGTCAATGCTCACGACCCTCGACGATGTGCTATATACTGGACTTCCCCTACCACGCGAAGAAGAACAATGGGCGTACAAGCACGGGATCAAGATCAGAGTACGTTTTATTCGATCCTTCAAACATGCTTGATAATAACGCCTCGCCTAGAACCTCTTTGGTAGTACAGAAGTCGGCGGAATGCTCCTATCAGGCGGCTGTGAATGCAATCCGGCCTTGGTGGCGCCTCTGCCCGGCACTTCGTATCGCTTCGTGTCCACATCATCCACACAAAGCCAGTCAGCCCACCGCTCCACAGCGGAACTCTTCGAACTTGTCATCCTTGCGGACTCCCCAGACTGTCCCGATGTTTCGCTTCGGCATGCGGATGGTAATTTCCATACTGGGGATCTCTTCCAAGAAGTTCTCCCTGGGTTCTACCTCTTCCGCGGGCGTGATGACGATTGGATCAAGTCCGAGAACAGTTTACGTTGCGATACAAAGGCAATTGAAGACAATGCCCGAGCGATGTGCGGGACCTTGATTGCTGAATGTGTTGTGGTAGGAAATGGTCGGCCCTCACCTGTCATGTTCATTGAACCTGGTGTTGAAATGAATCATGACAAGTTGAAGAAAGAGATTTTCCGCAAAGTCCGACTTTTTCACTCTCGACGGTATCTACATGAGCAGATCGTGTCACCCGATATGATTGTTGTGGTACCCAAGTCAACTCTACCTCGTACAGCTACAAAGGGAAATATTCGCCGAAGGGCTGTTGAGGAGGCTTTCAGAACTCAAATAGACGAGGTTTTTGCACGGGCGAGGTAAAAACCACAAGATTTGAATCTGTGGAGTTCTTTCAATCTATTCTATATTATTTATTTATACGTTTTCTACCTTACTAGAAGCCACATTCATATTGAATTATTAGTATCCGTGCATATCACTTGTTATATTTCGACCAGTTCATTGCTTATCTGTAATACTGCATAACTCAAGTAGTAGAGAAAATACTTCGTACACTTGTACCCAATTAATGCATAATGCATAATTCATACAGTGTTTTTATTCGTTTCATCTATTGTAAATCGTTCCTCCAACTAAGGGTCGGTATATCAAATGATCTGATCATCACTGGGCTGTCAAAAATGGGCTATTTTGTTTGATACCGATACTCAGTGCTTACTTACTACCGTGTTTCACCCTTCATGTTTTTTGGTACAACCATCATCTCAACAACAACCATAAATGACAGATGGGGCAGACTTGGAATACCAAAAATCGTCAAATGAAATGTATAAACAGGACTGTTGTAGACTGCTGCAGACTAGAACCCAGGACTTCAGGGTGAAACATATTTGTCTAATCCCTCAACTACATCATTCATCTGCAAAATATAGCGACTCGTCTTGGATCTATGACGGGCGGCGTTGAAAACGATGATTATACAGGAGAAAGTGCTCCTTACCCAAGGTTCATCGCTGACTGCGTATTTCCTCGGAGGCCGTTCAAAGCAAGCCACACGATTCGCTTCATCTTCATCTTTCAGAGGGAATACAATACCAAGTTCATAATTGTTGATCTTGATCACCGGATGTACGCTGTCAGAGTTTGAAAAGGGCTTCCGAGGAGACACTCACATTCAAAATCGGATTGAATGCACTGCCAGACAAGGTGCCCCATGCTGAAGCCGTAAAGTTATGGGAACCCACATACGCCCAACCAATGGCAGGCTCTACTATCTCAACTTCATCAACCGAATTGCCGTCTTGCCCATCGGATGCCTCTCCGTTTAACTTTGACGACGCAGAAACGCCTTGCTTGATGGCTATTATCATCTGAGCACAACGTGGGAATACGTTAGTGGTAAATACAGTGTCTACTCAACGTAATGTGTGTGTACCTTTGAGTGCATTAGTGCTGGGCCGCCCTTACTTTGAGAATTGAAAAAATTGTCTCTTGGGAAATTTTTCCCTGCCCACTGTCTCCTCCGACAGAAGATAGTACCTCCACCCTGAACAAAGGGAAGGGGTTCAAAAATCCTGAAAGGCCACGTCCAAATTGGGAACTCACAAGTTCACCTGCTGCGCTTTCCTGAACGGTTTTCTTGGTCGGAAAGACAATCTTCACGGGTGGATATGCGAGCTTTTCTCTGCGCTTTTTGGGCTCGTTAAGCCAATCTTCAGCCGATTCGCCCCTGGCGGACCAATGGAATTCATTAAGCCATTGTGTCGTGAAGTAACCTAGGCTGGAACCCTGCCAAGCATTCAGTAAGCCCCGCTCCGAAATGCAAGGACATCAACAAACCTGGCACTCAATTGTGAGGCTATCTTTCTTCGTCTCCTTGCCCATTCGAAGCCCCATCTTCCGAACCGCCATCATAAGGCCCAGGTGCCCAGTCCTAATATATAAATTAAAGATGATCCAATGCTTCTGGAGCCAGGGTTAACGACACACTTGATCACATTTGGCCAACCTTCGTGCTTTCCCGCGATAGAAGGGACAAGATGAACCATAACTTTTGACCAATCCCAAAATGATCGCAAGTCATCGATAGACTTAAGGGGTATGTCGGACTAGGGACCTTGTGTTAGTAGCTTCCTACCGGTTCAGGTCAACGAACTTGCATGTTCTCGAAGGAGTATCTTCAAAGCGGGAAGAACATTAACGGAGTATAAGACTCTTTGCAAAACAGATGGGAAATCATCGGTGACTTTCGGATCGTATGGTATGGGCTTTGATCGTAGCGGTAAGTCTTGCACCCAAACTGACTGAGAATTTGGATAAGGCATGATCACGAGAAATAGTATTGTACATACATTTTCCATGTCACGCCAATCGAAATCAATCAGGTTGGCTGTAGAGATTACAACTCGCAGACGACCATCTTTATAAAAAAGCTGTAATATGTTTTGCAAAAGTATGAGTTTTCATTATACAGTTCGGATCTGCACCACATACAAGCATGAACTGATGCGAAGAACTAAATTTCAACCAAAAGCTGATATATTGTAAACTTTGACCCACCTTCATATGCTGACATCCGTAGCCCCCGCGGAGAGGCGGTGTCGTTTCAACCCAAGTCGGAAAAGTGTATCTGACTGAAGCCTGCCCCTTCGCGTCTGGTTGGGTAGCCATAATAACGGGGACAGAAGGGTTAAAAAACTGGTATATCCACGGGAGGTCAAGAGCATACGAAGAAAGAACAGCAAAACTGAGGTCATCTTTCTGATCGAGATCTGAGCGACTTGGTCAAAACTGAAGAGGACACAAGAGGCTCACGCTGCCCAGGACTTGAGTTAATCGAAACGTTGGTCGTCTGTCCATTCTCTCCTCTGTATATCGTGTCGCAGTTTGTCGCAGTTCACCATTCCAGAAAAATTTCTCCTGGCGAGAACTAGGATTGGAGTTCCCTTGAGGTAGCTTTGACATGTGGTGTCTCTTGGCTGGTGGTCCATCCATGTTCCCGTCGCTTTTGGTTTCAGAATCGGAATCGTCCTTGACTGCCTTTATTTTTCCTCGAGCAGTCTCTCCTCTTAGCCTCTTCTGTCGTTCAAGGCGTTCTTTTTCCAGCTTAGCCCGCTCAAGTAGAAAAGATGATAGCCCCTGTTTTGGCTCCTCTTTCTCCGATAGACCTAGAGGTGAGGAGACCGGTAGGGAGTGGCTTGAAACCTTCGATGCTTCTAGTGCTTGCTGAAGGTCCTTCTGATAACGTACATCTTCATCGTCGCTGTCAATAACGGTGACTTCTGAATGTCTCGGGCGTTCTTTGAAACTAAAAGTAATGGCTCTTATTCCAAGTTCAGTATAACGTCTAGAAAGTGAAGCGAAGCTGCGTGAGATCATGACACACCTCGCAATGTCTTCGTCCTCCTTATTGTACATCAGACGGGTTATGCCGGATTGCCGGATAACTTCATCCAGTCGCACGTGACATATAACATCTATGTCACGTTGCTGTCACAAAGAGTGTATAATCTGATTACCATGTACACTCGCCTTGCGGAAATACCTCTGCCTCTCTCTGCTACCTTCTTGAACCACGATAGTAAGCCCTCAATCAGCTTATTAGACCACGGGGCGAATGAAATTTGAATAGCTGTTCAAATTACCTACTCTGTTCGAGATCACCTTTCTAACACTAAGAAAACACTGACCAAGATCATATCCCTAACGGCCATCCCACTAACCCTTCCCCTTCAAGAGGTCGGAGAGGTTGTCGCATCTATTGTCTCTCCATCTTATAGCCTTCGTGCAAATCTTCGGGAAACCAAGCAAGGGAACTTGACCAAAAGATATGTGGATATATGGGCCGGAAATCGGGTCGAAGTCTCCTGTGAAGTAACTGGTCACCATCAGGCGTTTTATTTGGATGGTGAGCGTCATTCTTGAGCATCCCGTGGTAAGCTCATTCAGCAAGCGTTTAGAATATCTATCTACTTTAACTTTTTCTCCCTCCGAAACGGCGCTCTTATACACGGCAGAGGCGAACGATACCCAGAATAGCGCTAATGATCCGTACGCCAAGTTTCGCTATAGGCCCAACTTTGGCGAAGGCTTCAGCGGAAAGAAATGCCCCCGTTTCTTTTTACTTCGCTGGAGAGCTCCCACGGACCCCAACCTACCTACATTGAAATCTACACTCTACGAAATGCACCCCAAGATTGATAATGTACTTTTTGGCCAAGGCATATTCTTCCAAGATCCAGAGGAAACAACGATATACGCCACGGGATATGAATCTATGCCCAATGGGAGGATGCTTGGTATCAAAGGCTGCTTCAATAGACCCTTTGGTATCTGGGAATTACGCTTTCAGGCTCAATCCAAAGACGTTTGTGTTACTAGTGATGACAAGAAACACGACCTGATTATTTGTTCTGCCAAAAAAATTAGCGATACCAACTCGGGGCGGTCACCGCGGATCCTGCAAGAGGATACCAAGAGTACTCTGTATTGGCTTTCATCAGCCGCTGGTGGTCCTCATTTGTCGACCACTTCACTCCATTCTCTAGATATCATGCCGCTAGATGCCATGTCTCCAGAAGTTTCCTCCAGGACACGAACAGTCGTACCCATACCAGAAGTCTCAGGACCAGATTTTCCAGGACTGTATCCTCCTTTTAGTTTGCTTACTCGCCCATTCCTACAGCAGAGCAGTGGACCTGCTGATATCATCATACAGTCACAGTGGGGTTCTCGTACGACTATTCTCTCTGTTTCGTCCTCTACAGGTGTCGTAAAAACTCTTACTCCTCCCGATCCCGGTTGGTCTTTTAATGACACTTCCTAATGATTGTTCTAATAAAAGGATAGCCCTCTTCAGCTGGGCACTTTTGGCATGTGACGGGAAGAATCGCATTATTTGTTCGAGGAGTTCACCCAGCAAACCTTATCAGATCCTCCTGGGGACTAATTCAGAAAAAGGTTTGCAATGGTTAATGCTCGATCAGCCCGATTTAGCTCCCGATGGTATGGTAATGTTAATTTGCAATTCCCTTGACTACTAACTTCAATGTCAGTCTTCTTGGCCTTGGAAAATATCAGGACTTCTATCCACCCAATTCCAGGACGTTATCCAACAGAAACTATTGTTATTCGTTCGGTCGTAGATGCTTCATCGCAAGCGACTCAACATCCACTGGTAACTGTGCCGCATGGTGGTCCTCATGGTGCCTCAACAACAGCATTTACGGCAAGTACAACCGCTTTAGTGTCACAAGGGTGTACGTCTACCTTGTCTAATGGGCACAGCGAGAGGCTCAGCCTTTCCAGATACTTTATCACTACCGAATTACACGGGAACACCAGGCTACGGTCAGGATAACATATACAAACTTCTGGGTCAGTGTGGGACGCTTGATATTGAAGACGTTCATGCTTCTACTCTATACTTGGTCAATGATTTGCGGTTAGCGCGGCATGGCAAAGGAGAAATCTTCGTCATGGGTGGGAGTCATGGCGGCTTTATTGCGGCGCATCTTATCAGCCGATATCCTAACATTTACAGCGCAGCTGTACTCCGCAACCCTGTGATATCCTGTGGGAATATCGTAGGTACCGACATCCCTGACTGGTACTTCGCAGAGTTTGGATTTCAAAATGATTTTCCAATCCAATCCTCCCCTCCCTTTGACTTGTCTTCAACATTAAAGTCATCGATAACGCCCGACTTCGACGCCACTCCGAATCTGACTCCTACTATTTATGAAAAGCTTTATGAAGCTTCTCCATCAACTGTCCTGCTCAAGTACCTCAAGGATAGATCTCAGAAGCACGAAATTCTCGCGCGGCTTCCTCCTGTGCTGCTTTTGATAGGTGTAGCGGACCAACGTGTGTCACCGGCCCAGGGAACTGCTTTCTATCACCTTCTCAAGGGGGCAGGAGAGGAAGTGGAAATGCTGGTCTTCGAAGGTGAAGGACATCCGCTTGAAGGTGTCGAGGCCGCAAAGGTTGGTTGGGAAGCTTCGCGAGACTGGCTGAAGAGATTTGGGAGAGAGCATTGTCCCGAAGGAAGGAGCCAATGAATTCAGAATCTACCACTTAACATATTTCGTTGTGAAGGCTTGAAAGATAGTATAGTAAAATCTCACAAGAGGATTTGCGCAGGGAAAGTGTAGGTTTTAGCAGTATATAGTGGGAAACAATGTGTATACCCAATAAGAAAGATGATAATAAAAATTCATGGTGGAATGATATACTGTTCTGAATTGTTTAGTACTTTTAGAGTATTTATTTCAGAAGTCCATATAGGCTCAGGGAATTGCTACCACAAGTGTAAGTTGTTTAGGTTGCTTCCAGAAATTATTATTAATTTCTAAAGAAAAAACATATTGCTCCAGATGACTCTATCAAAGATAACATTCTTCTTCTCAATCTCTATTTTGTATTGTGTAAGATATGGACAATTCCATCTTTAATTAATATTTGCTAATTCTAACATTATCTCTACTAATAATGATGTTGTGGCAACTACTAACTGAGATAGTCAATAGCACACTAAGTAGTCTTATTAAGAGTACATGGTCTGTGCTAATGATAAATACTCCTATTCTAAAGTACATATGTTATCCATGAGTTTACTACACTATTATTACAAGGCAAACATGCTGTTTCCATACTTTTGACATCATTGTTCTAGTTACTTCTACTATGTTCCAGGCCTATGACGTCACATCATGTGACTGCAGTCACATGCCTCTTCATCATCTAAAAATTAAAAGAAAAGAAAAATAAAATATAAGGGTTTAAGTATATCATAACAAATAATCCAAATTGGGAAGATGCTACTAGACCTACTTAACCTTTTATATTACTACCATTCTCTCTTAGCTCACAGTCAAAACATGGTCAGAGCTAAAAAAACAAACAATTAGTTAGCTAATATTCATAGTCATTTTATAACTAATCTTAATTAGTACACTTCAGTACTAGGTTCCAATCTATAAAATATTAATACTTGTATTTCTAATATCTTTAGTAGCACCAAGCTGTAAGGAAACCTGACTTTTCAAACCAAGCAAAGACCCTCAACTCTGAACCTCATAAGCTTTATGATAGACTTTTTTATCCTAGTATCCTGAATCCTGCTATAGGACCCACAGACTTCTCATCAAACTCTATACTTGTCAAGTTCACAAACAGTGGACTTAGTTTCTTTTTATTTTATTTTTCATTTTTCACTTTCATTTTGTTTTATTTTCTTGTTTTTCTATTTTTAGAGCATAGGGTTAGGGTTAGATCACAAGACACAAAGAATGAAGTAGAAGGATCTAGAATAAATAATGTTATACAATATGAACACCACATGTTGGCCTTATGTACTACACATGGTTGTTTAGGGTAGGTTGCACAGTAGCGAGCATGGACCATTGGTAGTAGTATATAAGGTAGATTAGTTTGTAGAGAGATCTCTATCGAGTTCTCTTATGTTACTCAATACAAGAGTTGTTCAATTGTCCAACCCTAAGGATCTTAGTTCATAACAAT
>Ga0157357_1001352_pt1 | contig 10132 bp, 11 predicted proteins | sample AttcapACBM1_FD_111485 | JGI IMG/M metagenome (GOLD analysis project Ga0157357, IMG submission 111485) | Fungus gardens microbial communities from leaf cutter ant in Botucatu, State of Sao Paulo, Brazil - Atta capiguara ACBM1 | ecosystem: Host-associated > Fungi > Mycelium > Unclassified ... | reverse complement strand
ACTTCTATTTGAATAAAGCCATATCAAACAGTCAAATACATGAAACTTCTTGGGAATTCATCAAGAGGTATAAAACCTATCCAAAAATGCCTATTTTACAGATGTTGCATACTCCCTATCGTGCTTTACAGCTTCCAACTATGGTTTTACAACAAAGTGTCTCTATTGTACCATATGAAAATCTTAGGCAAAATGCAGAGGAGAGCAGTGACTTGGATCTTGGAAGCATTCAAGACATCTCCATCAGAAGGGATCAAAGCTATTGTGAGCTTAATCCCCATCAAATATCACCTTCAAAAACTTGTAGGAAGATCTCAATTACGGTCAGCTGCTCTCCCTGCAAACCATCTAATAAGGTCATTCATGAATGATCGTTCCAATTACCATTCTATTTCCAATCCTCATTCTATCAACTCTCTTACAGATCATCAGAAGTCCATAGCAAAAGGCCATCTAATCAATTCAAATAACAAGCTTTATGGAATTTTTCCAGCCTTTTCTCCTCTCTACCCAGAATTTAATCTGGGCTCTAGAATTACTGACAAATTTCCTGGTCACTTTTCTTTCAACTTAGCTAGCAAAGATAAAAACGATAAAAAATGCTCACAACAACTCAACAAAATGACACTCCAATCATCTTCTTCACCCAATTCAGCCATCATAGTAACAGATGCTAGTGTCAAAAATGACATCGCTACATCTATATCCCATATACACATACACAACCATCCTCTGACAAAGACAGTTCATTATGCTGCGTACATCACAAGTACTGAAGCAGAACTTTTTGCCATTAGATGGGGTATCAATCAAGCATGTGGCAAAAATAATATATCCAAGATAATCATTGTTTCCAACTCGATTCACGCTGCTAAGAGGATCTTTAAAAGCAGCCCCCATCCATATCAACTTCATACAACTTCCATTCTCCAAGAATTGCATCGATTCTTCGATAAAGATCAAATCAACTCCATCGAATTTTGGGAGTGTCCCAGTCATCTCAACTGGAGACTTCATCAAGCGGTTAACAAGGATTCCAAATCATTTAATCCTCAACCTATGCTTCCGAGTCATATATCCTGGGATTATTGTGAGAATATCAATAGCAACAACATCATCAATCATTGGAAAATGACTTTCCAAGCGTCGGATAGAAAGGGGAGGTGCTTTCTTAATCTAGTCAATGGCAATTATGAAGACATTGAACCGTCTTATATCAAAGGAGGTCCATGGTTGCAAGCCTTTGGATACTCGAATTCGTTATGCACTCGGGCTACAAGAGCTATTACAAATCATGCCCTGATAGGAGAATACCGTCTTAGGTTTTTCCCTAATGAAGATTTTAGTTGTCCATGCAGTAACTTTCCCATTGAATCAAGAAGACATGTTCTTTATGATTGCAAGAGGCATAATGGGTATTGGAACCCTAGAAGAGATTCATTGTGTCATTTCATCTTGTTCTTGATTGCTAATCCAAAAGCTTTCGCGTTCATAGACTATTCTCAACCGGTTGCTTCAAATTGATTTTGGAATGACTTATAGTGTTTTTTTTCTGTCTTATTTGTTTCCTTTCTTTTCTTTGGTCTTTAGTACGATTAGTTTTCTTAGGGTTTCTCTCCTCATTTTCCCCTTTTCTTTTCCTTTTCTTCATGTAGTCTGCTCCTATTGTATGTAGTTATGAAGTAGCTACCACGGTCTGCCACTGCGCTCCGTGTAATAAATTGTTGATTTAAAAAAAAATGGAATAAATCTCTATATAAATATTTGGACCTAGAATTAATTGTAGAGCACTTATATAGAGTCTCGTCTACACCTAGGACTTCAGTGTCTTGTGCTGAATCCTAGGTGAGTGCTGTATCTACCACGGGTACCTAGTTTCTAAATATAGCGTCTTGTGCTGAATCCTAGGGATCGCTCGTGTGCATTCGTCGTGTCTACAACATCACTGCGCTACTTATAATCTATTTATCTCATTAGTCACTGGCCACTAATACTTCGGGCGGCCATGGGACAGTAAGTCGACTTTCAAGCATTCAGACTATGTAAAGTACGCGAAAGCCCATTCAACATCTCTTTCTAACTATCTGATAGAGTAGTCTTCGCTATCACAGCTCCCATCAACAAAGTACTGATCAACAAAGTACTGTGGTCCCAGTGGAGTGCTAACCACAGATCACATCTTATTTGCTGAGGTGTTGCAGGTGCCTCTCGCCCAAGTATCGTTACCATTCTTTCGTAGGCAGCTGCACATTCTGTTGGAGCAAGATCGCTCTGCGACGTAACTTGTCCACTCCTACTTACTGCAACCATGTGATTACCTAAATAGTATTAGTACATACGCACTAGCTGTAGAAAATAGCAAATAGCCCCAGAAGAACCGGCTATATAAGCTGCTAGTTGTCCACATTGCGCTTCCTTCCAACACATTTGATGCTAATTCATATAAAAAGAAATGTACAAGAGGTCAAGAGTTTTTGGCCCCAGGATGCCTAATTTGCCATACATCACGAGATCAATTCTGATGGAAGACCCTTCAAAAGTAGCTTACTTCTGGACCTCGGTACGCGGCAAAGTTTTGTCCCTCCAATGTATAGCCACGCGAAAAATACCACCCGAATGGTTGAGGGCGATAGCCGGGCCGTGCTCTAAAGCCTTCTCGTGATCATCTGTTTAGCTGTCCAGCTGACAGCTCTGTGTGAACACGCTTTTTGAATAACCACGGAGAAACCTCTGTTTGCTCATATAAAAGTTGAATTACTTACAACTTCTCTCAACATTGTCTAGGATGTTTCGTGTTCTCAACTACCTCACCATCTATCTCTCATTTCTTCATATCGTCCATGCCACTTCACGTACAAGCCCGCCGACAGGGGCCAAGATTGTCCGGGCTGGGACCGCCAACTCTGGAGAATTTTCTACTCTTTCGGCTGCTGTCAACTCACTTCCAAATGATAGTAGCTCTCAGTCTATATTCATATATCCTGGGACATACACCGAGCAGGTCTCTATCACTCGGGTAGGGCCTCTGACTGTATGGTCTCGTTTGTTTCTTTTATGTCCACTTTGACCAACTTGACTCTTTAATCCAGATATATGGATACACTACTGATACCTCTACCTACAAGAATAATCAAGCGACAATTCAATTTGGCCTAGATGCTGGTCAAGCCGGTTCCGACGATGCAAGTGGTACTCTTCGCATCCATAAAGATAATTTCAAAATGTACAACGTTAACGTGAAGAACACTTTTGGCGTTGGGTCTCAGGCTATCGCTCTCAGTCAATACGGTGATCGTGTGGGTATCTACGCGTGCGGATTGTATGGATATCAAGACACACTCCTCGCAGAGCAGGGTGCCCAGGTCTACCTGCGAGGCTATATTGAGGCAAGTCTCTTGGTGATCTGTGCTTTGTGAGCTGACTGATTATAAATTGCTTTTTCTGTTAGGGTGCCACCGACTTTATCTTTGGACAACGAGGCCAGGCGTACTTCGGCGGGAATACCATTGGCGTCAAAGGTGCTGGATGGGTAACCGCTAGCGGACGAAGCTCCGATGATAGCACAAGCTGTGAGTTCTAATAAAAACACCATCCAAGTTCCCAAGTTCGATCCGCTCGACTTCACCTTTGCAGATGTATTCAATGCGAATACTATTGTGACAGCATCTGGTGCTTTTTCAAATGCTACTTCTCGCCAATACTTTGGACGACCATGGAGCAGTGAGGCTGTTACTATTTATCAGCGACCCAGTACCCGTACTGATAACCTTCCATTTGTCTATAGATTATGCTAAGTATGTTGAAATTCATGCTCGAAGTGGAAAATCTCACATACCTGGCAGAGTTATTTTCAAGAATACTGTTGTCACCGCCCCGTTTAACACTGCGCTTTGGTCGGAGTGGAGCACTTCCACTCCCAACACAGACCATGTCTTTTTTGCAGACTATAATACTTCTGGTGGTGGTGTTAATGGTGCTTCCCGTCCAAGCTTCGCTACAGTCCTTTCAGCTTCTCAAGCAGCTGCTTATACGATCTCAAGTGCTGTTGGAAGTGACTATACCAGTTGGGTGGATACAAGTTATGTCGTCTAGGGTAGGATGTATTGAGAGATTTCCAGGAGGCTCTGTAGTCCTGAGATTGTATAAAAACTTAACGTCTCAATTAACCATAATTTAGTGGCTATTTTCGACTGAGACTGAGACAGTTGTCTTGTTTCAGCTTGTGTGCATCAGCCGCTTAAAGTGGCACGAAAATTGAAATGTGGGATGTGTATCTGTTCTGAAGATACCAAAATGTAGTTTACACATTATTCAGAAGTCCTCTTCAAATTGGATGGATTGGATTCTTATGAATAAGGGAATTGGTATAAATAGGCAAGATTGAAAGAGTAGTCAATACAAGGTACCAGGTTGTCATTATGGTAAGAAAATAACTTTCATGACCTTAAGAACTAAGATTGCAACTGAAGCCAAGTGTTACGATCTCTCATGGATTGATGCCTTGTAATTAGCCTATGTTCTTTCATCATTATGTTTTATATTTACTGCACTTTATATTTGCCTTATTTATAGACTTTCTTGTTTTAAAGAGCTAAGAGCAATTGGATGAAGTAACTGAGGTGTAGGAGTAATTATATTACAAAGAAATATGTAACACATTTATAATATTATCCAAAAGAAAAGTATGCAGATATAGCATAATGGTGTAATCACTATATATAGTGTTTTGATAGATAGAAATAAACTACTAGTGTCAGAGTTTATATTCCTAAACCCTAGCTCATCATGGTATGCTTAAACCTTTATATTGTTTCCTTTTTATCTATTTTTCTTGATTTGATTTTACTTTTACTTTTATTTTACTTTTATTTTATTTTGGGTCAATAAAGAGACATATGACATGGCTTCTTTCTCTCTTACCACTATCTTGTATGGTAGCATTTAAAAGAGATTTAGTGAATACATTATTTTCTTTCTTTTCTAATTCTCAAAGCTATCAACTGGAATCTTTCACTATCCAACAAATGAATATTGAAATTGACATGCCCAGAGGTCAGTCAATGTCATCTAGCCCTAACAATTCCAGAGAGTCATCAATACACTCCAATGTTTCCTCCATGGCTTATGTAGACAGAATTCAAGCATTAGTCAATAACTCTATATATAGGCTAAACAAGTAGAGAGTGTAGAGCTCCAAAGCCCTTCCCTTTCTTATGCAACTGTAAAGGAAGAAACAAATGTTACTACTAGTATAGCACCAGTAGTTGAGCTAATATATGTTCCACATGTTACAAATACTAACAATGTGTGTACATCTCAAGATCCTACAGTTATTAATGATATATGCACATCTCAAGGCTTGGAACTATCAGTTATTCCATATACCAGCAATTAACCTGTAGACCCACAGCTGTAGGATGGTAGCTTTTGTCCAATTTCCCTTTTTAGAATGAATAAATACTTAAAGGGTGATGCTAAAAACACATCATATACTCTTTTCTTAAAATGGCAGCTTTCCTTAGGCAGCACAAATTAGAAGACAAGACAGTAGAAGATATCCCTTAGATTTCTGATTTTGGCTTTATGGCATAAGACTTTCTTTCAGCTATTTACAAGTCTATCTGAAACAAGCTCAAGATAAACAAGGATAACAAATCCTTCAGGCAATACATATCTGTATAGTTTGATAGAAATACATCAAACAAGAGTACTTCCAACAATATATCTAAAGACAAATAGGCAAATATTTCCAGGATTTCTCTATCCATTTACCCTAGACCAAGCAAAAAAGTTCTTCAAGAAAAATCTCATAATAGATTTGGTCAACAAATCTAGTAACAAGTCATATGCTCAAGCTTTGAAGGGTGATATCAAAGAGATCTTTAAAATTAAAGATACTTTCCTTAAGCTCTCTCTTGACAAAGTCTTAGAAATCTATGGTATAATGAACAAATCATCTTAAAAAAGTAAATCCAAATTCAATATAATGACTAAAGACCTCTCTAGAAAACAAATTATTATACCTATGGGAACAAATAATGTGGAAAGAGTAATGGTACAATCAAATATACACATTGCTAATATTAACCAGCATTTTAAAGACATCAAATCCAAAGTATCTGCTAATTATATTTGATTTGATAACAAAAGTATCATTGTTATAACTAACAAGATTACAGTATCTTCAGACTTGAACATGGTAAAGAAGTATATGAAAGAACTTAATAATGTTGATACAAGCAATGTTATGAGTCATAGACTCCCTCAATCAAAGTCATATTTGAAAATCCTAGATATTTCATATTTTGTTGAAGATACTAATATTCTTATAATATCAGACATCATTAAAAGAATAATCAAAACCTCTTATATTTTTGATAATATTGTTCTAGCATCTTAACCCCACATTATTAAAGCATCTCTCAAATCCAACATAACTGTAGTCTGGATAGATATTTGAGATTTCCAAAATAGTACAAAGGCAAAATTACTTATCAACAAGTACTTCAATGTAGAATGTCACATTGCCATGATCAGAGGCACAAATATGAACCTAGGTATTCCACAATGCAAGAACTGCTGGAAGTGGGAACACTTAACATTCACATATTGCATACATGGGTCAAAATACCAAAATTTAACAGCCTTTACAAACTTGAACATTATAGAGAAATAGCATGATGCTATAAGATGAATTTCAAAACTAACTCTCCCAGACTTGAAACAAAGAAAGGCAAACTTTATACTTATCAGTTTAAGTACATTAACTGTAAAGGTGATCATCATACTGATAGCAATCTATATATGTTTCAAAAACATAAGTTCAATCAGAATTGGCATAGCAAAAAGTCATAAGAGCTCCAAGAAATCAGAGCTAACTTGATTCACTCAGCCATAGGCAGTAGTAAACTATAATTCTAAAAACTCTTAATATTTTTATAGAATATTAGAAAGAATAGGCTTCTTACTAACACTCTTCTAAAAACAACAAAAAATTTGATATCTTATTTATTTAAGAATCTCTCTAGTTGATTATTTATCAAATTCCAAGCTCCATAGCTGAAGAAGAAGAAAACATTATTGATGCTTCTTATCATCCATCTTGGATCATATTTGTAAGATTATCCTCAGATGATAATGATTATCTAAGAGTTATTACATATATCAATATCAAGTTGATCAGCTTGAGATTTTTATTAAGGAAAGATATTTTTAATTATCATGATACCAACCTCATTTCATTCTTTAATCATGATATCATGGGTTTCATTCTAAATGTCTATTCAGATCATCAACAGAATGTCTTAAAGTATTTGAAGAATACTAAGGTAAACTTAAACAACATTCTAATTATGATAGGGGACTTTAATATGAGAGATAGCTAAAAGAGTTTTTTTTAACAGTAGAATTCAAGAAATTGCATTGTCTAACAAAAGACTATAAGATCTTATGAATTGGGTTAGAAAACACAAGCTACCAGCCATGGAAGCCATTAAGTTTAACAACCTTCCATATAATAAATTGAACGATCTATGGCAAGCTTTATACTAATTATATAACTCAGCTCAAAATAGACCTATCAACTTACAACTTCTTAATGAAATCTCTTTATGCTAATGAGTAGAGTGACCTCCATTTTCCAATATAGAACTCAAAGACATGATCAACAAGTATAGTAGCTCATTTACTCTGAACCTAGACCATATCTCATGGAATTATCTTAAAGAGGTATTAAATAATGCTAAATGCTGTTCTAACATTGTTAACATAGCAAATACATGTATCAATCTCAGCTACTGGCCAACTCACTTCAAGAATTCATTGTTTATCATTATTTCTAAACCAAATAAACCTTTATATAACACTCCAAAAGTCTTTCACTATATTGTACTTCTCAATACACTAGAAAAATTAATTGAAAAAGTGATAAACAGTAGACTTCAAGTATATTCTATTGTATCAAACTTTATCCATCCAAGCCAATTGGGAGGCATCAAGTAACATTTGATGATTGATGATGGTATTTTCTTAACTCATCTTATGTATGTAGAATAGATGAAACATCTTTATACAAGCACTCTTACATTTGACATAATACAGTTCTTTTCTTTTTTGAATCATCAACTACTTTCTATGATTTTAACCAAAGTGGATTTTGATTCAAAAATTTTCTGGTTTTTCTCTGATTATTTAATTAACAGACAAACTCAATATGTTTGGAATTATTTTACTTCTCCTTTCTTTAGAGCTGATATTGATGTTGGTCAGAGATCTACTCTCTCATCTATTCTCTCAGCCTTTTATATTGCTTCTATTTTTTATATACTGGAAAAAAGAACAAAAAATCTTTCTATTTCCATTCTAATTTTCTTTTTATTATTATTTTTGACAATAGTCTTTGTATTTCTCAGGAAAAAAATTTCAAAAAATCGAACACAAATATTTTTTGTAGTTATAGTATTATTTTTTCTCTTTTCAGACAATTCAGACTTGTCATTGAGTATAATAAGTCTGAGGTTTTTTATTTCTCCAAATCTACAAAGAACTTTAATCCTCCTTCTCTAGATCTGAGACCTTTAGGAGGTGTGGTTCTGAGACAAAAAGACACTTGGTATTATTTGGAATTTTTCTTTGACAGAAAACTCTCATTTCAGCGCCATACCCATTATTACACTAACAAAGTGTTATCAACCATCAAAAGCATGAAGATGTTGAGAAGTTCAACAAGAGGTCTCTTACTAGTGCACAAATGGCTATTATATAGAATGTGTATGCTCTTAATCAGATTATACAGTTTTCAGCTCTGGTATTTCAAAGGAGTACTACTATACCATCCTCTTAAAGAACTGAAGAAAATGCAAAGAAGAGATGTTCTTTGGATTGTAGGTACTTTTTGTATATTACCATCATGGAAAGTTGAAACTATTGCCAGCCTCATCCCTATTCATTTTTATCTTGATAAAATTAGTAACCAACATCATCTTTGAATATTATCTCTCCCTAAGCAACATGTTATTAATATTCTCTTGGATGAATACCATTTCAAGAATTTCAGTTCTCATTACATGGCCAAATCTCAACTCATGGCCAGGCAATGATCTAAAATTAAGAGTTCTATAGTAGACACAAACAATCATGTGAATGAAAATTTTCCTTCTTTTGATAATTTAAACAAGAAGCTCTCTTCAGGTTTTCATCTGGTTGACATGTTTTCTAATCACTTTTCTTTTCTTTCAGTCAATCAAAAAGACCCTGTATCACTAAATATCCATCAAGACAGACTAGACAACATCTACAAAGAGTCACTTGCAAAGCAAGACATTGTGCTTATTATAACAGACACAAGTATTAAAAACAATGTAACCATCTTAATCTCTCACATTTACAGAGGTCAAGAAATTATTGCCAAATCAGTTCATTATGCAATCAATGTAAATTTCACCAAAGCTAAACTATTTGCTATCAAATGTGGAATCAATCACACTATATATTTACAAAATTTTAATCACATTATTGTTATCACAGATGCTATTTCAGCTACCAAATGGATCTTCAATATGACAGTTCATCCATATCAGTTACACTTCATTGCCATATTGAAGAATCTTAAGGAATTTTTTAACAAGAGTCCCAACAACTTTATTGACTTTTGGAATTGTCCAGATAATGTCAATGTCAAAACTGAAAGTTGTAGACTTAACTTTTTCTTATTCTCTTTCTCATTTTTTATTTTCTTGTCTTTTGATTTTCTTTTTTATTTCCTATTTTTGGAACTAGGGTTAGGAGTAAAGTGACAAGATCACATGGTCACAAGTCACATGATTCATGGAAGGATATAGAAGGTTCTGGAAGGATGAGGTTATACAGCATGTATAATACATGTGAACCTTAAGGCTAACATATGGCCATTTAGGATAGGATAGAAGTAGCTAGCATGGACCATGTGGATGTAGTATATAAGGTAGACTATCTTGTACAGAGTTCTTCATCAAGTTCTCTTGTGTTAATTTAATACAAGGTTTATTTACCTATCTAGCTCTAAGGACTTGAGTTTGTAACATTAGAACTTGATTTCACTTCTTAAGACTATCCAACACTAGACCTTTTCTACATTTACTCTCTATTTATCCTT
>Ga0157357_1001351_pt1 | contig 10132 bp, 11 predicted proteins | sample AttcapACBM1_FD_111485 | JGI IMG/M metagenome (GOLD analysis project Ga0157357, IMG submission 111485) | Fungus gardens microbial communities from leaf cutter ant in Botucatu, State of Sao Paulo, Brazil - Atta capiguara ACBM1 | ecosystem: Host-associated > Fungi > Mycelium > Unclassified ... | reverse complement strand
ACATATTATCTCACACTCTCAAGGAACAATTTAATTCTCCACAAGTGAATCTCTCCTTTAAGTTGGCCAATAATGGCAAGTTGACTAGCAATGAGTACAAGAAGCATCTCAAAAACAACCTATACTTCTATTGTAGTGCAGGGGACCACAAGTTAGACTTCTATTCCAAGAAGCAGATCACAGCCACTCTAAAAGGCTACAGTACTTTAATTGCTGATCCTCTTACAGCTGTTTTTGAAAAACCCTTAGAAACATTGAACTTTTCTGTGCAGCAATGAGTTCCATCTGACTTAACACATCCACTATTTCTGATCCTCACTCCCTCTTTGTCTCCCTTACTTTTCTTTTGATCCTTGGTCAGGATTATCTTAATAAAATTCTGTTTCAAGCTCTCATCAACTCCAAGTCTACTTATTGTTTTGTAGACTCAAAATTTAGAGATACCTACCACTTAAAGACATCTGCAACCCTGCCAGTTGCTCTCTACTTGTTTGATGAACCATCAAACAACAATATCTCTAAAATTGCTAATTTATCCATAAATTTCTCCACTAGTGATTGTATGAATCTGGAATTTTATGTTATTTTGCTTGATTCTTCCTGCTTTTTGGTTCTTGGATATAACTGGCTCATCTAACACAATCTACTAATTGACTGGATGAATAGGTTGATAAACTTCCATCTATCTTTGCAGGAAAATCTTGCTCCCTCTTGCATTGTAGCCAACATACCATTAACATCTCTGTCATTTTCTGAGACTTCTTTGCAATCATCAGACTCTATGGTCTCTATACCTGCATCTGAGATCTCTATGTCTACCTCTGAACAATCTAACATTGTTATCATTGGTGCTGCAACATTCATATATGCATTAAAACTTTGGGCTCTAGCAAGTTTCAACTCTATCTTCACTCTTTGAACATTCAGATCAACTCTGCAAAACTTGTAGAGGCTCCTGACCTTTCCAATGTCTTTTCTAAGTATCATAAATTTGCTAACATTTTCAGTAAAACCAAAGCTGAAGTCTTTACTCCTTATTGTTTTTATAATCTCCAAATCAATCCAGAAGAGGATGCTTAACCTCTGGTTGGCCCTATATACTCTCTTTCAGCATCTAAACAAGAGGCTTTGAAGGAATTCATTGAGGAAAATCTCAATACAGATTTCATCTAACCAACCTCTTCTCCACATGATACACTGGTCTTATTTGTCAAGAAGAAAGATGGTTCACTATGTCTTTGTGTTGAATTCTGCAGTCTCAACTATATTTCCCAAAAGAATCACTATTCACTCTCACTCATCTCCAATCTACTAGACTCACTTCACAAAGCTTGGGTATATACAAAGATAGATCTTTGCCATGCTTACCACTTGGTTCACATTGCTAATGGTGATGAATGGAAGACTGCTTTTAGAACATATTTGAGTGGTCTGTAATGTTCTTTAGTCTTACTAATGCTCTCACAGCCTTCCAGCAATTCATAAACAACCTTTTCTCTGATTTTTTGGACATCTGTGTTGTGATCTATTTGAATGATATACTCATCTACTTAAATAACATATCTGAACATTGCTGGCATGTTAAAGAAGTACTCAAGTGCCTCCACAAGACTGGTCTTTATACTAAAGCAAAGAAATGTGAATTCTACTCCAAGTTGGTAGAATATCTGGAATACATCCTTTCTCTTTCTGGCCTCACTATGTTCAATGACAAAGTGAAAATTATTCAAGACTAGCTGGAGCCCAAGAAAGTCAAGGATATTCAATTATTTTTATATTTCACTAACTTTTACCATTAGTTTATCTTTAACTACTTGGACATTGTTATTCCATTAATATGCCTTACCTAGAAGGACATTCCCTAGAAGTTTGATTTCTCCTGTCATGATGCTTTCAACTTTCTTAAGAAAGCATTCATCTCTACTCCTATTCTCACATACTAGATCTCCAATGTTTAACTCATCATGGAAACTGATGCATCAGACTATGCTCTTGCTGCAATTCTTTTTATTGTAAATAAAGAAAACAAAGTTTATCTAGTTACCTTTCACTTCTATACTTTTACTACAGCAGAGTTGAATTATGATATATATGACCAGGAATTACTTGCTATTTTTAAGGCTTTCAAAATTTGGCAGCACTATCTAAAAAGTCTAGCTTATCCCATCAATATTGTTATAGATCATAAAAATCTTAAGTATTTTTCTATTACCAAGGTATTGACCCAGAGATAAGCATGATGGTTCAAGTACCTCTCTCAGTTCAATCTTGTTATCAGGTTCTGTCCTGGTTGTCTTAGCACTAAACTAGATGCTCTTCCTAGATAGTAGGACATCTATCCTCTAAAGGGAGGAATACTGGCTATGCCACAGTTAACCCTCACAACTTCAAACCAATTTTTACTCAAGAATAACTTATGGTTTCCATACAAGCTACTGTTCTCCTCTTTCCTTCCCTTTACACAGCTACAGTTGTTGATCTTAACACTCTGCACCAAGACATCCTTTTGGCTCTTTCTAGTAATCCAACTGCTACAAAACATATTTCTACAGATGGCTGATAGTTTATGGACTCCAACAATCTTCTTCATCTTGATGACAGAATCTATATATCATCTGCTGGTAATCTCTGTATATGCATTCTCCAGTATAATTATGATCACATTTTTGCTAGCCACTTTGATCAAAACAAAACACTGTAACTCATTTGCTACAGATATTCTTGGCCCAGCCTTCATACTGATGTACAACAATTCTGCAAGTCTTATATCACTTGTATGTGATCTAAACCACAATATTACAAGTCTTATGGATCTCTCAAGCAACTCCCTATCCTTAAACAACTATGGAATTCTATTTCTATAGACTTCATTGAGAAACTTCTATCATTCTCTGAGTTTGATACTATTTTGGTCATCATTGACTAGCTCACCAAGCAGGCAATTTTTTATCCCTGCTCACAATACCATCATGTCTGTTTGTTCTTCATGTATTCTCCAAATATAGTATTTTTTCCCATGTTACCTCTAACAGAGATTCATAGTTTGTGTCAAACTTTTTTTGTTCTTTAGGCACTGCTCTGGACATGTGGCTTCACTTTACTTCAGAATACCACTCCAAAGGTGATGGACAGACCAAATGCATAAACCAGACTCTTGAGTAATATCTTCATATATATTGTAATTACCAGCAAGACAACTGGTCCAAACTCTTACCACTTGTGGAGTTCTCTTACAACAATACTTCTAGTGCTACTACTGGTGTTTCTCTATTCTTTGCTAATAAGGGATATCATCCAAACATCTTCATTCACCCTGAATGCAATATTGCTTCCTCATAAGCCTGTAACTTTACTGTAGACCTCAATGAATTACAGAGTACTTTCAAAGCTGAGATCACTATGGCCCAACAATATTATCAGAAGTCCACTAATGCATAATATTTTCCTGAACCTGATTTCAAAGTAGGCAATAAAGTCTTTGTCAAGGCTCAATTCTTCAGAACAACTCAGCCTTCAAAGAAGCTTTCTGAAAAATATCTCAGACTCTACAAAATCATTTTCCAGCCAGATACTCTATTGCTTACCCTTTGTCTTTCAGAGTCTATGTACTCTGTTCATCCAGTTTTCCATGTGTCTATGCTTAAACCTGCTATATTTAATACTTTTCCCAAGAAAATACAACTAGCTCCCATACTGGTCATAATCAACAGAGAATCTGAGTACAAAATATCTTGGATAGTAGACTCTAAAATTGATAACTAATAGGCATGCAAGCTTCTATACAAGGTATTTTGATTAGGGTATGAAGACACCAAAGATGAATCTGAGTGAATCCTTGTATCTAAGCTCACTTATGCTGCTAACTTGGTATCTAATTTCTATATTACATATTCTACCAAGCCTGGTCCACTTCTATTGTTCTAATCATGCTGCTGCATGTTATTTCTGGCCTCTATGCACTTCCAACAGGGATTATTATTATTCTTCTTAGTATATCCTGTCTGTTTTAACTTAACTCCAGCTTTCATATACTTTTCATAGGGTTTTTTTCTTTTCAAATTTCAGACTTTAATTTCATTTCTATTCTCTAACTATCTCATAATTTTCTTACTTTGTGATCACACAGTTACAGACAAAGAGAAAATCTCACTCATAGTACTTAGTAGTAGTAATTCTAATAAGAGACTAATGACAGAGTTCCTTCCAACATCTCTCTCTGATTTTCCTCAGGCCCTTCTTTGGACCCCTCTTCATCTCCATCCTCGCCATTATTGTCATATTCCTTATTACTACTCTACAGATTCTCCTTCAAACTCTATCTTGTATTAATTACAGCTTCAATCTTTGCTAATAAGGCTGTATTCCTCTTCTAGCTTTTCACCAAGTCCCAGAATGACTTTCTGATACTCCAGTACTCTTCAACAAGCTCTTGAAGTTCCTTCTCAATAGTACTTAATATCCTGCTATGAGTAGGAACCACTATTTTGGAGGTAGTGTTAAGGTGGAGGATGCACTGCTACTTGATAGTGATGTATCTGATACATGTGAGAGAATGACTACAAGTAAAAGATAATTAGTAAATAAGAGGGAACAAAATTATCTATACTCATCTGCTGTTGTGCACTAGGCAGTCTTGTCCAGTACACATATATATCTCATAGGGGTTATCACCCCCCATCTTTACTGTAGCATTTCCATAGTACTTCTTTGGTTGTTTTCCTTTTGCTTTCTTTAATGGCCATCATCTAACCTTGTTCTCTGAAGAGATGTTGACAACCTTCTTATGTTTAGTTTTCATAACCTGGAGATTCTCAGTATCCTTGACCAAAACCTCATTCTGAAGTTTCTTCAAATACTTTAGCTTCTTCTTCTTCTTCTTCTTCTCTATACACTTTTTCTTTTCAACCTCCTCCTGTACTTTGGTCTCAGTGGCTTTTCTCACCTTCTGTGCTGCTCACTCAAGATAGTAAGCTTCTGCTGCCTCTTCTAAGTAGACCTGGAGCTTTTGCTCCTTCTCATATTGTTACTACATCTCTTGGTACTACTGTTCCAGTATCTCAATGTCAGCTTGTAAAATATTTGAAGAGAGAGAGAAAGATATAGTAGTATAGGAAGAAGATGAGAATTTTTTCTTTGTGTTTATATATTATTGACTTAGACACTATCACAGGTTCTTTAGGTAAACTCAATAGTATTTTAAAGGCTTAGTCCTAAGGGAGGAATACTGTCATATGTCAAGTCCATCCATTCCAATAATATATTCCTATGATAGTGTTATCATTATAACATTTCCAATACAAGCCTGTCTTCCATAATGGCTATTCTTCTTGAAATATGTTCCTATAGCATTGATATAACAACTTAGGTATCTAGTCTTCCATAATAGGAATACTCCTATTAAATTTGGTCTTCTATGACAGAGTTCTCCTATCTAACCCTTGTTAGTGTTTCACTACTAAAACCTCTGCTTAAAGCTGTATACTAAAACCCTGAGTATTTCCTAACTATCTGACTTGTATATAAGACTAGTAATTACACTGTAATTCACTAGTCTGATAATTGATAAAGATAGCTTCTATTAAACTCAATCTTTGGTGTTCAACAGCGACATACTAATATCAGCACTCACTTTCATTCTAGACCTCATCTACTTATCTAAAGTTGCAACCACATGGTAGATAAATAGTACAGTACATAAGCTGAAGCCAAGGTTGTTCTGACAAGTTCACATTACTGAGTCCATTATATGGAATTTCTATACTCTATACATTCCTAAGCTAATCCCATAAACTTTTGCCCTCTGGTATGAACTGTGCCTGACAATAGTCTTCATAGCTTCTACAAGAGTAGGAGTATTAGATTGAGATAAGACTTTAAAGCAATCCTATCCAGCTTCTGAAATGACTTGAAGCAGGTTTTAGACATAAGAGTCTACTCTCAAAATAGTAATAAATTGCTCAATAGGACACTTTCTAAGAAAGTGCTGCTTAATAAAGCATGTGAAATGCTTAAAGAATGTAAAGAGCACTTTAGTGTCTGTCTCCAACTGTCTTAAGTATCCAGATAGTGATAAGACATAGTATTCACTATCTCATAGCTCAGTATTGTAAGCAATGTTATGAATTCCTAATTGGAAAGATGACTTAGCTGATCTATAGATCATGTTGAGTAGTTTAAGCACAGGAATTTAGGGTAGAGTTGGGTGGTTTTTGGAGCTATTTCTGCTCTAAAGACTAAGTTACTGTTCCAGCTCATAGTAAATGCTTTTCCTTCATAAATAGTAGTAGAAAAAGTAGTAGAAAGCTTTAGAGAAAGCAATCTCTTAAAAGAGAACTTGCCTGTAATTACCCTTGAAGTAGTAGACATCTTAAGGTCAGAACACACACTCTCCTCCTCACTCTTGCCTAAAGAAGATGAAAATAAGTCTTCAGAAGAAGGATTTCTGGAGGTAGAAGAAGCAAAGACACTTCTAAAAGAGTGTTTTACAATGCAACAAGTTTGAGCTCTTTCTCTTGAATAAACTAGCTTACTAGCTCTAGAACTGGTCCTAAAAAAAGATTTAGAGAGTCTATAACATGTTATGAACTGTCTTGGAGACTATGAGGTGCAGAAATTTTGTTTGAAATTTTTAGAATTTTTAGATTAACTATGGTAGTGGTTAAAGGAAGAGAAGTGGCTATGTCTACAGCTCAGTATTGTGAGCAATGTTTTAAATTCTCAATTAGGAAGATGACTGATCCATAGATTATGTTGAATAGTCCAAGCATAGTAACTTGGGACATCTAGACACTTTTTGAGGTATTTTTGGCTTCAGAAACTATATTACTGCCCTCCTCAGCAGCAATCTGGTCATCCCAGCTCATCATATATGCTTTTTCTTCAGACATAAGAGCTGGAAAAGTGGTAAAAAGCTTTAGAGAAGGCACTCTTTTGGAGGAGAGTTTACTTGTTACTACTCTTAGGGCAGTAAATGTTCTAAAGTCAGAGCTCATACTTTTCTCCTCAATTTCTCCTGAAAAAGAGGAAAATAGGACCTCAGGGGAAGGATTCCTGGAGGCAGAGGAGGTAAAGACACTCTTAGAAGAGTGTCTTACAATATAGTGAGTTTGGGATCTTCTCTTAGAATAAACTTACTTTCTAGCTCTAAAACTAGCTCTAAAGATGAGATTAAGTGAGTCTGGAGACCCACCAATGAGTTGTGAACTGTCCTGGATGCCAAGAGGAAGTGTAAAATTTTTGATTGATTTTTTTGAATGTTTTGAGTTAACTATAATGATAGTTAAAGAAAGAGAAATGTAGTTTCATTTTAATTTCTAATGACTCTAATAATATCTCTATCTACCTATGAAGAGGGTTTCTGTTCTTTGAGGCCTCCAAAACTGTAGGCTACTTGTTGTAGATAGTTTGTCACAGACTATAATCAAGTACCATGCAATAAATTGCTGAAAAAAATTAAAAATTATAGGGCTAAACTGCTAAAGTAGCATTGGTTACAATAACCTCTGCAGAAGTAGAGTCAAGTAGAATAAGGACCTGATACCTAGTAAGCCCTTGAGTTGTCATCTTAAGTATTCTTGAAATATTAGGACAACTAGAGCCTCCTTAGGAAGCATTTGCACTATCTAAGCTAGCCTGGTACATAGAGATGATAGTAGCTTGAGAAAAATTGGGAAATGCTTTCTTAAGCTACAGCAGATGTAAAAAGTCTTCATGAGATGAGACAGAAGCAGACCTAGGAGCTTGCTAAGTAATATTGGCTTTTGCAGCCTAAGCAAATAATTTGGCCTTAGACTTAGGCTTGGAGGCTAAGAGAACAGGAAGCAATATGTCTAAGCTTGGATGGTCTTAGAGGTCATTACAGCTAGACTAGTTGTTACAGCTGAACCAGAATGAGTTGTTACTGGTTTTGAGACTGGATGAGATGTCACAGCCTTAGAAAGAGGAGAAGCCTTTGAAATGACTAGAATCCAAAGAAAACATAGAAAGAAGAGAAGAAACTTTGCTCTTTCTCTTATACTTTTTATTAGTAACCAGAGTGAAGGCAACTTCTTCAGTCTCTGGTATGTTATCAGTCATCTCTACATCAGGAAAAGGCATTGGAACAGAATTAGGACTATACATAGTCCTTATAACCTCTACAAGAGTGAGAGCATCAGATTGAGGTGAGATCTAAAAGCAATCTCAACCAGCCTTAGAAATAGCCTAAAGCAATTTCCAAATATAAGAGCCAATTTCCAAAATAGGAGAGAACTACTCAACAAGATAACCTTTAAGAAGATGTTTTTGAATAAGCATGCAAAACAAAAAAAAAGAGGTAGTAAGCATCTTAGTATTAGCCTCAAGGTGCTTGTTACAGTCAGACAGAGATATCACATAGTAGTCATCATTCCACAAGTCAGTATCATGTATAACATCAAATGTTACAACCTCTTCCTATTTGGGGGTATGACTTAGCAAATCTATGGATCATGTTGAATAGTCTAAGCATAAGAAATTTAAGACCTCTAGATAGCTTAAAATTCTCTTCAGGAATAAGAGTAGAAAAAGCAGCAAAAACTCTTTCTAACACCACTGCTTTAACAAACAGTGGCATGCTAACAAGGCTGCTGAGGTGTGCTCTGAACAAGCCAACTATACTATAGTCAATGAGTATGTATAGTACAACTAACATGCTCTATATTTATTCACAGAATGTTTACAAGAACTATGCACTGGTAGACAGTTTTCTGGAGTCTCAGAAGGACTTGTATGATATTCTTTTCATCCTATATACACTTCTCTTTCTTTAACCACCATCATACTTAACCTCAAAATTCTAAAATATTCAAACAAAAATCCTATACTTCTTCCTGGTCTCCAGGATAGGATAGTTCACAACATGTTGGTAAGTCTCCAGACTCTCTAAACCTTCTCTCTAGGACCAGTTCTAGGATTCATAAACAAGTTCATTTCAGAGAAAGGCCTCAAACTCATTGAATTGCAAGGTGCTGTTTCTACTTCTTCTCCCTCAAGAAACCCATCTTTTAAGGCTTTATCTTCATCTTCTTTAGGAGAAAGTAAGGAAAGAAGTGTGGGTTCAGACCATAAGACACTTACTGTCCCAAGGGTAATAACAGGCAAACTCTTTTCCAAAATATTGTCTTCTCTGAAGCTTCCTGCTGCTTTTCCTACTCTTATTTCTAAAAGAAAAGCATCTATTATAAGTTGGGATTTTTGCTGAGAAGGGCAAGAACTTGGCTGTTGGAGCAGAAATAGTCTTCCAAGCTACCTAGAGGTCCTAAGTTTCTTATGCTTAGACTATTTAACATGATCCATAGATCTGCTGAGTCAGCATCCCAATTAGAAAAGAGATGTGATATAACTAGCTAGCATGACTGTGACTTGATAGAATATAACTATGATATATTATCATATACCATGTGACAGTATAACACTTGATGTCACTCATGATACTGACTTATGTGATGGTGACCACTATATGACATCACTATTTGGTTGTGACAAGCATCTTGAGACAAATGCTAAAGTACTTGCTATCTCTTTATTGTATCTTGCATGCTTTATTTAAAAACACTCTCTTGAAAGTCATTCTATTAAGCAGTTCCCTTCTATTTTGGAAATTGGCTCTTATGTTTGGAGATTACTTTAGGCTGTTTCTGAGACTAGCTGAGATCACTTTAAGATCTCACCTCAATCTGACACTCCTACTCTTATAGAGATAATAAAAACTGTTTATAGTTCTAATACTATTCCAATGCCTTCTTCTAATGTGAAGATGGTTTTTGGTGTACTAGAGGTTGAAGAAGTCACCTTCACTCTAGTTACTAATAAAAAGTACAAGGAAAAGAGCAAAGCTTCTTTCTTTTAAAAAACTTTTCTATTCAATAATTTATTATATGTTGCTCAATTGCAGTCCATAGCAAACTATCTACAATATGTAGCTTACAGTTTTAAAAGCCTCAGAGGGCATAAACCTCCTTTATAGGCAGATAAAAACATAATTAGAGTCAGAAGAAATCAAAAAGAAATTTAGACAAAGGTTGCTTGTTGTCATATCCCAAACTCCGAAACATGTCTGAGACATGTTTAACTTCAATACAACATCAAATCCCCGCGGATATTTGGTCTTATT
>Ga0157357_1001349_pt1 | contig 10144 bp, 6 predicted proteins | sample AttcapACBM1_FD_111485 | JGI IMG/M metagenome (GOLD analysis project Ga0157357, IMG submission 111485) | Fungus gardens microbial communities from leaf cutter ant in Botucatu, State of Sao Paulo, Brazil - Atta capiguara ACBM1 | ecosystem: Host-associated > Fungi > Mycelium > Unclassified ... | reverse complement strand
TGACTGATAAACCCTAACCTGAGTTGTTCTAAAAATAGAAAAAGAAAAAGAAAAGAAAAGTAAAATAAAGTGAAAAGAGAAAATAAAATAAAGTCCACCGTCAATGATCTTAACACTATGGATCCTTTAAATAGGTAGTGATGTATTTCAGCCTAACTAATACCCTGGTAGCTTTTCAACAGTTCATAAACAATACTTTCTTGGATTTCTTAGATATTTGCATAGTGGTGTATCTCTCTGATATCCTGATTTATTTGGATAATATGTCCTAACATCAAGAGCACATTAAAGAAGTATTATGTTAACTTTACAAAGCTAGTCTATATGTGAAAGCTGAAAAGTGTGAATTTCACTCTGATTCTATAAAATATCTAGAGTATATTTTACTTCTATCTAGATCAACTATGTCTTCTGATAAAATCAATACAATTCAGAATTTGCCCAAACTAAAGAAAGTCAAGGATATACAAGCTTTTTTAGAGTTTGCAAATTTCTACCATAAATTTATTTACAATTACTCAGACATGGCTGCTCTGTTGACCTAGTTGATATGGAAAGATACTCCTTAGAACTTTAACCTCCAGTGCTGTAAAGCATTTAATACCATTAAAAAAGTGTTTGTCTCTGTTCCAATCCTTACTCACTAGATCTCCAATATCCAAATGATTGTGGAAATCAATGCTTCAAATTATGCTCTTGTAGCTATACTATTGATTATAATAGAAGAAAAAGAAGTATACCTAGTCATATTCCACTCCTATACATTCAAAGCTGCAGAATTTAACTACAATATACATGATAAGAAACTTCTCATGGTTTTTGAAGCCTTCTACACCTGGTACCACTACTTGGAAGGGTCAGAGCTTCCTATAGATATTATTACAGACCACAAGAACCTGGAGTATTTGTCAACTACCAAAATTTTCTTTCATTACCAAGCAAAATAGTTAGAATTCCTCTCCCAGTTTAATCTTGTTATTTGCTTCTGTCTAAGACATTTAGAATCCAAACCTGATGCTATTACTTGTAGAGAGAACCTTTATCTGAGAGAAGAAAATGCTACCTATATTTTTATTAACTCTCAAAACCTATTTTCATCCATAGTCAACTTGTGATATTTCTCTAAGCTACCATCCTGGTTTCTTCATCTCTCTGGACTGCCACCATTATAGACTTCAGTAGCTTGCATGACAACATCTGGTTAGCAATTACATAGGCTGAGATACTTTAGAAACACCTCCATCATCTAACAGAATACTAGTTATTAGACACATCCAGGCTTTTACTCAAGAATAGGAAAATCTATATGCTATTGGCAAATGATCTCCACACACATGTTCTACAGTACTACTATAATCATATCCTCACAGAACATTTTGGGCAAGATAAGACACTGGAACTCATTCATTGTAGATATACTTGGCTATTTATATATGTGGATGTCAAGAGTTTTTATAATTCTTGTGTCACTTGCATGAAATCCAAACCACAACATTATAAGCCATATGGATCACTCAAACAACTTCCAATCCCCAAACAATACTGAAACTCAATCTCTATGGATTTTATTGAAAAACTTCTTTCTTTATCTAAATATAACACAATTCTGGTCGTTGTTAATTGACTCTCTAAGAAGGCTATATTTGTCCTGACAGTAGATACCATCACTTTGCACAAGCTAGTCAAACTGTTTATAATCCATATCTTTTCTAAGTACAGTGTTTTATCCCATGTCACTTTCAATTATAGATTGGAGTTTGTCTCAAAATTTTTCTAGTTCTTGGAAACTGCCTTCAATATGTGACTCCACTTTGCTTTCAGATATTACCTTGAAGAAGACAGATAAATAGAATACACCAACTAGATACTAGAACAGTACCTTTATGTCTACTATAACTACCAATAGGATAACTAGTCAGATCTTTTTCTACTTGCAGAATTTGCATACAATAATGCACTAAGCACTACTACTGGGGTATCACCATTTTTTGTGAACAAAGGTTACTACCTGAGTGTTATAACTTAAGTCTTAGAATAAAGATGAAAAACTACTTTTGTATTGAGTAACACAAAAGAACTTGATAGAGTTCTAAGTATAGACTAGTTTACCATATATATCACAGACCATAGTCTATGTGCACACTATAACTAACCTACCCTAAAATACATGTACTTGCTATAAGGCCAACATGTTGTTACTATACTGTCTGATATTATCTATTCTAGAACTTTTTATGACTTTCTCTGTATTATATAATTGTGTGACTGTCACATGTAATGTTACATCACTTTCATCTAAGTCCAGAATAAAGAAAAAAGAAAAAGAAATCTAAAAAATAAAATAAAAGAAAAGAGAAATAAAATGAAATCAAGTCTATTATTTGCAATTCTGACACTGAGAATTAATGTATATCCAGAATGAGACATTGTTTCATTCTATACCTATGGATTTACTATAGATCTTAATAAACTACAAAACACCTTGAAAATAGAGATATTTATAGTGCAATAATAATATTGATGGTTAGTAGATACATATAGGACCTTGGCCCTGAATTTCCAGATTGAACAACAGGTATTCATTGAAGTACAGTTCTTTTACACTATATGACCCTTAAAAAAGCTATTGGAAAAATACTTAGAGTTATTTAAGATTATCAGCCAAGCTAGTACTCACTTGTTCATAATCCACCTTTCAAGATTAATGCATACTATCCACCCAGTGTTCCATATGTCTATGCTTGAACGCATAATGCCCAATATCTTTTCTAGCTGATCTGAACCTTTATTACTACTAGTTGTGATAGATGGTGAACTAGAATATGAGATCTTCCAGATTGTGGACTTAAACTCATGTCCTTGACCTCATATCTGATTTTTACCAAGCTTATTCCAACAAATCTGGCTCTCTTCTGCTATCTTAGCTCTGATATTATTTTATTGTTATTTTATTATAAACTATGATATTTGCTACTTCTTATGCAACTAAGACCAAGCCCTTAAGGCCTTAAGGAAGGGATATTGTTACATATTATCTGACATCTGCACTTTTTCCACTCTCTTCTGGTATAGATCACACTCTATTTCAATTATCTACAATCTGAGAACCAAACCCTGTATTTCTCATTAATTCCATGGAGTTTTAAACAACAACATAGAGTATGTATAATAGTAGAGTATTATTAGGTTATTACTTCTGTATTTAAGAACATTGTTTACTATATATCATTTCTTAGTCTGATAATTGACTTAAATTGTGCTACACTTGCACTAAGTATATTTAAGTCTTCTCTTTTGAAAATACAACTATGCAATAAGTTTAACTAGACATAATAATCTTTCATTGAAGCCAAGGTCATTTTATCTATGTAATATCTTTTCAATCCATCTTCTGACCTTATTTTCCAATCCAACCTGTCTTTTATGCTACTTATAGATAATTCTGATAAGTGTGAATTGCCTTTAACATAAGTACAGTTTATACTTGGGTTAGAAATGTTGTAATTAATAATATCTCATGTTCTATAAATATTCATTTTATATCTTATATATTTACTAAGCCTTGTTATTCTCATGTTATATTAGTCAGTATGTTGTAACAACTACTAACCTAAATAGTCAATAAGTCACTAAGTAGTCTTAAGTTACAAAGAGTCTTATGGAGATTACAAGAGAACTTAACAAGAAGTCCTTGATGTATTTCTACACTATTGTTATGACTTAGGTCTTAGAGTTAAGACAAAAGCACACTTTTATATTAAGTAACACAAGAGAACTTGATGATAAAGTTTCCATATATAAACTAATCTACCTTATATACTACAGACTGTGATTTGTGTACATACTATAACTAACCTACTCTAAAGTCCATGTGTTTTCCATAAGGCCAACATGCTGTTGTCATGCTATATAATATTATCTATTCTAGAACCTTTTATAACCTTCTTTATGTTACATGATTGTATAATATGTGACTATGACAGATGTCACATCTCCATCATGCTTTGTGATTTATATAGCTCTCATGTATGATATCACATCATACTCTTTGCCTAAGTTCAAAATAAAGAAAAGTAAATGAAAACCAAAAAATAAAATAAAAGAAAAAATAGAAAAGAAAAATAAAAGAGAAAGAAAATAAATAAAACCAAGTTTATCATTTATAAACATATTATTTATAAGCCTACCATATATTAAAGTTGTAAATATTAGACTTGGGTTTATTTTATTTTCTTTATTTTGGACTTGGACAATAGAGTATAATATTATTATAGACCAATTTTTAAGACTTCTGAGACTTCTACTTCCTAACTTCTAGATGGAACTTTAACTATACTTAGGTGTACTTTTGTATTCATACTTGTTTGTATATAGATTAGTCTTATATATTTCATCTTTTGATAACTTATTACCTAGACTCCTAATTATCATATATTCTAGAAACTATTTCTATAATATCTTCTTAGTTATCTCCTATACTTCTTAGCCACAGTTTTGTCACATTCTATTCTAACCACATCCATTCTAACCTATAAATAACATACTTTCTCTTATTTGTATTCTTCTGATATAGATTACATATCTCCATTTTACCTTGGATGTTCTTGCTAGACTCTTGCTAGCTTCATAGATCTCTATTTTCAATATCTAAGAATTACTAATAAACTAGAGTAACTCACTTAACAGTCGTTATTCTAGATAACTACTCTAGGTAGTATATACAGTATATAATCCCTTGTATCTCTATGAATGCTAATTTTCATATAATATATAGTATATCATTAGAGATGATTTGATAAGTGCTTTCTAATACAAGTTTGATTATAGGAATCTGTTTAGTTATTTCTGAGATAATAGTTAATAAAACTTGTAGTTACTGATAGTCTAATATCTTTGTAATCTGTTATCACTTTTATATATTCTGCATATGTAAAAATGGTTCTCATTTGGGACTTTCCAGTACAACTTGGTTTGTGAGAATTAGTTTACTAGTTGTGAAGATACAAGTTAAATGAAGCTTGTAACAGAAGTTTTGAAAGTTGGTTTATAATAAGATCAAATACTCAGACTTATCTGTAATATATAGATGTGGACTTCTAAACAACCTTGTGTCAGAGTTGAAGATGATTTATTTTTATTTCTTTTTTGTTTTCTAAATTTCATTTATGTGTGGACATTTTTTAACATGAAAATTTCACATATTTTTATTGTGTCACAAAATGTCCACTACTTTTGACTCTTATCTTTTTGAAAAATAAAAAGAATTTGAATCACTAAAAAAGCTTATTCACTATTAATAAGTTAAAGAGTTTGAAATTTATTTTTAGAAATAAACTAGTTTTAATATAAAGTACTTAATGCTTTTTGTTTGTTTGTTTGTTTTGTTTAGTTAAGTTAAGTTAAGTCAAGATAAGATAAGATAAGATAAGATAATTTTAGAAAAGTTAGTAAATTAACTTAAGTTAAGTTATTTTATTTTATAGAATAAGAAGTTAGTGGATTTAAATACATCTAATTATTAATAATTAATTATTGACTATTATTTAAAAAAATTTGTTTCATCAAAATTAGGAAATCTTTGTTTTACATAATCAACAAATAAAACAGTTTCCTTTGTTTTTGGAACTTGTTTAAACATAATTTGTCTTAGTTTTAATTTAGATAAACTAGATTTGTTAATTTTGTATTTAGGATCATATAATTTGATAAAATCGATTATTAATGAATAGTGTTTTAATATTGATGCTATTTCAGAGTATTTGAATAGTGTACATAAAAGCTCTTTTATAAAATTTCTAACATCTATATCTAAGTAATTTTTATAACTTTTATTTGATGAGATGCTTGTTCTTTTATTGTATTCATTTACTCTGAATTTAAAAGCAATGGCTCTAAGATTGAAACAAACTAATTGGTTCCTTAGAGGTTTACTATCTAACAATATATGAATTTTAAAATCTTTAATATTTTTAAGAGTTTGTTTTGTATTCTTATTAACATTTTCAATATCATAAATTTCTTTATGATTTTTACTAGATTTAGTAACTATAAATTTATATAATGTAGCTATATTATCATCGATACTTTTATCACCTCTTTGATCAGTAAAACTATCTTTGTTTATATCATTAATAATATTATTTTTGTTTAACAGAATTAAATTATAATTATAATTATTAATAATATCACTGTTATTTCCAAAAATTTCCTGATACAACACATCATCTAAAATCTCTTGTTTATTATCAAACACAAGACTAAATCCTTGATCTTTATATTTTCTGGTTACATATCCTCCATTTTTTAGAATTTCAACTGCTGATTTTAAAGAAGTTTGAATATATTCTAAATTCTTAGAGTTATTACTAAAATCTAAAGTATTACTAAATAAATCTATTAAATAATCCTGACTATGAGCATAATTTTAAAAACCTGTAGTAGCTCTTAAATTTGATCTAACACATAATTGACCTCGAGTTGACCAACTAATGATTCCAGTGCTGATATTCTTAACCTCTAAAGAAGTTTCATCCCTCTGATAAAAAAGTTCTTATTTTTCTAAATTTTTCTAATAGGTATTAATGTTCTAAACAAACTGGATTTGTCATTATTTCATTTTCAAGATCTTTTAGATTAGTTATATATCCATCTGTCATTACTGATAGTGCTTTACCCCCTAATAATTGAATATTATGCAGGCATTCACCAATAATGCTTCTTATATATCCAGTTATTCAAGATGCTATTATTGGATTTGTTAAGTAATGTGCCTGCATTCTTATAGGTTTACCAACTTTATTATCATATTTTCTTTTATCTAACATTTCCTTAACTACAGATCTGTAAATTGAATTACCTATTTCTTTATATATTAAATTCGAAATAGTACCCTTTGGATACTCTCTTCTTTTTCTCTGGATTTCAGTTATGATTTCTTTAAAGGGGTATAAAACATTAGAACCAGTTTCTAAATCAGTTTCATTTGTTTTTAAGAAAGGTATAGTATAAACTTCCTCAATTTCAAATTTGCATCCCTGACTTTTAGCTAATAAATATTCAGCTCCTGTCAACATAGCTCCTTCACTCTCCAAGGGATAAACAGTTGTTATTTCATCTACATACATAGGAATTGAGAGGTATTTAACATTATCTGAAAAAACGAAATTACATTTGATAATAGTATAAATATTTATTAGGTAATCATCATTCATTAATTTTAAATCTTCTTTAGCTATTCTTACACCATTTGTATTATCAGGATGTTCAGCCATAGATAAAATGGTTGTATAAGCACTAACCAAATCATAATCATATCATGCATTACCATTGTTAATATCAACACTGTACATGAATGATTCATTTTGACCACCTTTATAATTTGAGATATAAAGACTCAACTTTAAACTAAGATCTCCAACTTCACTTAAGCCAAGAGGTGTTTGTATTATTGAAGCCTCTCCAATTAAATATTCAGGAGCTACCTCCAATTGGTAACCTGGATATCCTATTCTATTTCAATATTCCTTAACAAATTTATTACTTATATTTGACAATATTGTTGGGATTCCCAAACCATTTATGTTAAAATAAAAACCTTCCATTCAAAGAGCATGTTTTAAAGTGATCAAAGAATCTTTCATGGCATATTCTTGAAATTTATTTGGATTTGTTTTTAATAACTTATCCATATTATTTATTTCAAATTCACTCAATTCTATTTTTTCAAAATTATACAACTTTCCTATATTAGCTAACTTCTTTTGTGATGCTAGGATTAATAACATAGTATCTCTAATAACAACATTGAATTTACCATATCTAAAGCCCTTACCTAATGTTATAATGCTTTTGTTAACTAAATCCAATTCAGATTTAAAGCTTTCAAAATCTTTCAATAAACTCAAATCAGCTGGTATATTATAACCAATTAAAACATTATTTATATAATAAGTAAAACTAATTCTAGAACTAGTGAATAATTTATGATATTTTCTTGATAAACATTTTAATTCATTTTCTTCTTCATCATTAGTGTTTTTTGGATTATTCTCACTATTATTATTATTATTAGTATTAGTATTTGCAAATATTAAAGAATTAGTAGATTCAGAAGTTGTTGTAAATTCATTATTGGAGTAATTAAGGGCATTTAAATCTGTTACTTTATTCTCTGAATTTACTAAAACTTCTTCCAGATTAATATTTATTCTGTTGTAAACCACAGAGTTGCTTAATTCTTGTTTAATTTTATCTCAAAACAATTCTGTTAGAAGATATTTTAGTTTTTCTAATATAGCATTTCTTCCTAGAATTATATCCTTTTTTGATAATTGTATACTATCTTCTAGAAAATTATATAAACTATATCTAGTTTCGTTATCTATTAATTTAAACAAAGTTTGTTCAGGTGATGTTGGTAATTTATAAGTTATATAATCAAATCCAACCTGGTAAAAAAGATAAGGTAGTTATTTCATAACTTTGATCAAATTATTTAACCCTCTATCCAAATCTCTAAACAATATTTTTCTTATTTCAACTATTTGTTTATCTATGATTTTTTCTATAGTGTTATAAGCAAATTTACTATTTTTCTTAACTAGATAATTAGCTTCTATAAAAGGATTGATGTAAGATAATTCATAAGGTTTAACTAATGGTAATTTTAGATAACTTTGAACAACTTGAGCTAATTGTACAGACGACAATCTATTCATTGTTATGTCTTTATTTACATACTCTGTATCAAATCCAGTTTCAATATTTTCCAAAATTGTAATACCTTTCTTTTGTAAAGATTTTCTTATACTAGGATCTAATTTTTGATATATTCAAATTCTTAAATCTATTAAATCATAAAAACGATCCTCTGGTACTTGAGTTGTAGATAAGAAACTAAAACCATACTATTTTCTTTATTTGAACCAGCTACTGTTGAAAATTTGTAGTAGAATTGTTAGTTGTCATTGTTGTTCAAAAAGAACAGGCCGGAAATGGTGGATATTTATAGACACAATAAAAATATGTGTATTTTTCATGTCAAAAAATGTCCACACTTTGAAAAAATCAAAAAATCAAAATAATAATAATAAAGTGAAGTAGTGTAATGGTCACACAATAGCTTCATAATTTGTTAGACAATTTAATCAAAAACTCTATATTATATTATCTTAAAATTTGATTCTTTTTCAAGAAAAACCTACTCTCTATCTACTCACCTATTTTTGATATTACTTTGGATTTAGAATCTAAATCTATACTTGAGATAGTTCAAAGTTATTTTAGATATGGAAAAGTAATTACAAAATTAAGTGATAATACTGTAAGATACAGAGTTATAAATAGAAAAGATTTGATAAATATCATTTTACCTCATTTTAGAAATTATTCTGTATCTTTTAATAAATTACATGCCTTTAAATTATTCTCTCAAATTTTAGAACTTTTATTACCTGGGAAAAGAGATTTAAAGCAATTTATAGTTTTCATAGGTTAAATGTTTTATCTAGCAAATCTCAACAAATAAGAAAGGAGTATTTTTTTATTTTTTCCACTAGAAATGGAAATAAGCCTCATGATTTAATCCCCTTAAAAAACTGTACATGCAAGTCACTCTGCAAAATTATCTATTTATGAAAATAAAGATAAATTTCTTAAGATTTTGGAACTAAACCTTTTGATAAGAGAAAGAGAAAAACCGGCCCCTTAATAATTAATTAATTAACAAATATTACCCAAAGCTGGTTTTGATGTTAATACCAAATAAATAAATAGAAAAATAGAAAAATATCAACTTCTGTTATCCTCTGCCTATTAAGTAACTTTATTTAAAGTTGATATTTTGATTAATAATATAATAAAGTGGGACCCTAACTATTTTCTTCCTAAACAATTTAAATTAGGTTTTATGGTATAAAACTTTATATATATAAAAATAGCAGAAGAAGAAAAACCAGCCATAAACTCCAATATCTAAAAATAATAGTTTAAGAAAGCTGGTTTTAAATTTAATATAAAATAATAAAGAAAGGAAAAATAATGAAATATTTAGATTTTATAGATTTGATCAAAATTAAAGACTTAATGGTTAATAAAGAGCATTTAAATTTAACCGGTTTAGATAAGATTAAAAAAATAAAATCAG
>Ga0157357_1001348_pt1 | contig 10148 bp, 7 predicted proteins | sample AttcapACBM1_FD_111485 | JGI IMG/M metagenome (GOLD analysis project Ga0157357, IMG submission 111485) | Fungus gardens microbial communities from leaf cutter ant in Botucatu, State of Sao Paulo, Brazil - Atta capiguara ACBM1 | ecosystem: Host-associated > Fungi > Mycelium > Unclassified ... | reverse complement strand
TAATATCTTCTGATAGTAAATTAGGTTGATGTAAGAGAAGAATCTAAGTATCAGAGTTGAAGATAAAAAATTTTACATTTATTTTCTTATTTTGAAATCTAGGGTTATGTTATGACTTTAGCTTGGTTCAGATTGCAACTTAGGCAAAAGCTTGAGAAAGAGTAGAGATTGAGTCAATGTGTAAGAATACAGAATAGTATCTATAGTTATACATACCTATTAACCATGAATAATATATACATTGTCCTAGAGGAAACAATAAGGAAGAAAATAAGGAAGCCTCCACTATTACATGAGGCACTAACTGATAATACATGATGTTAATACAAAGCATAGTAAAGAAGTGAATTGGAAATGAATAAACATGCTGTCCATAAAGTAGCCACCTGTAAGATATAAGATATCAATCATAACAATATTCTCTTTTTAGTATTTATATCCCTATGAACTAGTCCAAAAACACTAAATCTCCAACCATATAAAATATGACCGGCTTCTTTGTTGGTCCAATGACAATTTCTCCTTGTAATGTTAAAGTGATGAAGAAAAATTCATGTAGCAGCCCTCCTGTGAACATTTCAATTGAAAATCCATGTCTGCTTGTATCTAAGTTGTACTTTTTAAATAAACTTGACAGTGATTTCTTTCTAGTATTTGTCTTGTTCTCTATTTCTTCAAAGAGTTTTATAATCTGGTAGTGGATAAAAAGAGATTCTAGTGTTTTTGGTCTACTAGGTTTTGATAATACATCATATATTTTGTATAAAAATACTTCTTCATCTTGAACCACACCTTCTCTTTGTATATCTCTTGACTCATTCATCTTCTTTTTCTTTGCATTGATCCAGTTCATCTGTTAATAACAGTTGAATGTGGTGCACTTGTTTCTCCATGTCTCCATGTAAAATATTTCATATGTCATCTATTATACTATATATGTCTCCTCTAATTTGTTCTTTGTGTATATTACTAGCTTATAGTAAGACAGTTTCAATATCTGCAAGTTCAATATTTGCAACATTAGTTAACTTGACTATTTCTTGGAGTTGTAGTTGAATGTTGGCCATTGTTTCTGATTCCTAAATTATTTTGTGATATTTTCCTGTTCAATCCTTCTTTTTATTGTTCAATGTCTTGATAAGGTCCATATTGTTTACAGTGCATACAATGCATGGGTTAGGAGAGTGTTAGGGCAACTGGGTGGGAACATGGAGTTTGCATTCCAAGCTCCAGGAGAAACCTAAGAGTATATTCTCTAAAATGTATGATATAGTACTTATCTCTAGGAGAAATCTAAGAGAACAGAATAAGATTTTCTGGAGATGACAACTATCTTAAATAAGGATACTATTCATTGCAATTCAGTGAAACAATGCTGTCATAACCATAGAATGATGATACCAATGTGGTTAGGAATAGCAAATAGAGCAGTTGTATCAAGAGAATAACAGGGTGGAGTTTGGGCATACAAGTCCACAACTGGTTTTGATATCAGGTGGAGTTTGTGAATTTGGACTTGTAGCTAGTCTCCTAACAGAGAGGTAGGTGCAGTGGTAAATTGGTAGGCTATTTGTTTAGATTTCTTAATGTTGGTTTGGGATTTTACCTCTTTCTTTTATAGGTTTTCAACTTAAAATCCTTGTCCAGTAGTCTTCAATCACCTTCCTGGTATGTGGAAACCCTGATTCTGGTATCTATTAATTGTGTTCATTTTTATATCTCTTTCAATATACTAAGAATTACATATTGCATCCTCATTTTCTATGATTCCATACTTCTTATACTTCATATTCTTCTTCTTTATTAATAATATCTGCTGGTGGTGGTAGATCCATATTTTGTTCTTTAAAATGTAGTTCTCTGCATCATATTAGCAAATTGTCAGGCATGGTTCATACCAGAGGTAAAAGTCTGCAATATTAGCTTGAAAATATGTGAACTTGTTTAACAACCTTGTATTACAAATGAGCTACTCACTGGTTGTAATGCTTGAACTTGATAGTGTTTCAGAGGTTCAGTATAAGAAGATAATGATAATAGATGATGAGTAGTATCAATAGGAATAATTAATGTTGTTAAGTCTGAGGTCTAATCCTCAGACATAGAAGTATATATACAAAAGAGTGATGGTCCATGCACAAGCTGTTTCCATTACATGATCAAAACTCATATCTGATGGGAGCTGTCATCTGTCATAGCAGATGTCAGGCTAATTTTAGAAGGTAACTAATTATGTCACTATATTGATATGCTTGTATCTCTATGAATACTCATTACTATATAATATAACATATATCATCAAAAACAATTTGATGAACACTTTCCAACACAAGTTCAATCATACAAATCTGTCAAGTCATTCATGAGATATTAGCAAACAAAGATTTTACAGTTACTGATAACCTGATATCTCAGTTGATTGTTTTTGCTTTTGTACATCCCACATATGCACAGATATCCCTCATTTAGGGCTTTACAGTGCAACTTAGTTTGTGAAAATCAGTCTACTGGTTGTGAAGATACAAGCTGAATAAAGTTTGTGATACCTTGGCTTTAGCTTATGTGCTGTGCTGTCTGTCTGCCATGTAGTCACAACTTTAGATGGGAGTGAGTACTGATTAGTGTGCTGCTGTTGAACACTGGAGATTGAGTTCAATAAGAGTATCTTTGTTGATTATTAGACTAGTGAATTATAGTGTAACTACTAGTCTTATATACAAGTAGATAATATAAGAGATGCTCAGAGTTTCAGTGGTATAGCCTTTATTGCTCTGAGTGAAGGTTTCAGTAGCAAGATACTAACAGAAGTATAATTCTGCCATAGGAGACTGAGTTAAATAGGAGTATCTCCATTATCAAAAATGGAATATCTGGATTGTTGCATCACTGCTATAAGAGCATGTTGCAAGAAAGATGGCCACTGTGGAAGGCAAGCTTGTATAGTAGATGTTGCAAAAGCAGTATCACCATGGAGATGTATACTCTGGATAGATGGACTTGGCATATGACACAGATCTTCATTAAACACATTGTGAATTATCTATCCTTCTGGTAGTTCTAGTTGAAACACTTCTTGTCCAATGTTCTTTGTGATTCTGAAAGGTCTGTATCTTTTATGGTCTAACTTCTTTGAGGGTTGATTTGAATAGATATTCTTGACTTCTAGCCACATGTTTTCTCCTTTCTTCAATCCTTGTGGATTCTATCTTTTCTTGTTGAACTGTTTCTTCATAGCTCCATTTGCCATTTTCATTGACTTCTTTGCTGCTTCCCAACTTCTTTGTAGTCTTTCAAGAAAGTCTTCCAAGGTTTAACTCAAATAGGATATGTTCTGTAGCTATATGTTTCTTGACATTATACTGGAATTCTACTGCTGATAACCATTCTGTCCAATCATCTTGTTGGTAATTAACATAGTATTACAAGAATGTTTTGACCTCCTGATTAATTCTTTCTATTTGGCTGTCTATTTGAGGGTGATACACTGTAGATAGTGTTTGTTTTGTCTCTAGTGCCTTTGTTAAGTCTTCCATGAACTTTGATATGAATTGAGGTCCTCTGTCACTAAGAACCTTTCATAGTACCCTATGTATTTTCCATATTTTATCCTGATAGATTTTGGCTATATCCTCTGATAAGACTGTTATAGTTGTTGTCTTGAGTCTAATTATTTTAGTGAATCAATCCACAATAACTTTGTTATTTGATCTTGGAAGTGGTCCAATAATGTCAATACTAATTTCTTGCCATAGTTCTTCAGATGTTTCCAATGAGTGGAGTTCTCCAGCCTTTTTCATATGTTGTACTTTATTCTATTAACATTTTATGCATCCTTGGACATATCTCTTGATATCATTTATTATCCCTGTCCACCAATAGTTTCTCTTGATCAACTTGAGAATCCTTTGTTGTTCTGGATGTCCTATGTCTGCTGGTTCATGATTTTCTCATAAAATTTGCTCTTGTATTTTCCAGTTGTTTAGAAAATAAATCATTCTCTCAACATAGACTATGCCATTGTTCTCCTATGCTTGTCCATTATATTTTTCCAGTTCCTTCTGTACTTTCTGCTTTCTAGTCTGATTTCTTCTGATTTTATCCAATAATATGGTTTTTTTTACTACTTGGTTTCTTCTGAGCACTATTACTTCTGCTTTTATGCTAACTTGTCTTGTCTATAGCTCATTCTTGAGCATCTTGATATCCTTGTCATCTGTAATGTCTATCTAATCTTTCCTAGATAAAATGTCTACTCTTGTATTTGTCTTTCCCATAATATGTTATAAAATGAAGTTATAGTCTTGTAACATCAAATACCATCTTGCTTGCCATCTATTGAGTTTATATGGTTCTTAGAAATATTTGAGATTCTTGTAATCTGTCCAGACTTTAAATTTCTCTGTAGTATCTAGCAGATATTGTCTTTATTTTGTAAGGGCTTCCACTATGGTGAGCAATTCTTTGTTATAATTTTTTTGGCCAGTTGTATTGTCCTTAATAAAAATGTGATGAGTTTCCATTTTCCTTCTTGTTCTTGGGATAAAAAATTGTGTATCCTGAAGTATTGGTTTCCACTCTGAATTTCTCTTTTCTCTTTGGAAGAATGAGTACAGATTGACTTGTGATTTTGTCCTTTAGTTCTTTAAATGCCTTTTGGTGTTTGTCATCCTATTTCTTTCTTTCCCTTGAGCTCATTGAGTGGTTTTGCCATATGACTGAAATTCTTGATAAAGCATTGGTAGAAGTTTGCAAATCCCAAGAAGCTTTCCACTTCTTTAATCTTGGTTGGAATCTTCCACTCTTTGACTGCCTTAACTTTATTATTTTCCATTTGGACTTCTCTTCTCTTCCAACTTGTTAGGTATGGTTTACACTTAAAGGTGAAAGTCTGCAGAGTTGGCTTGGACATGCACAGAGTGTAGAAACTCCATGCAATGAGCTCAGTAATGCAGACTTGTCAGAACAACCTTAGCCTCAACTTATATATTGTGCCTCCTATGAGCCATATGGTCACAATTTCAGAGAATGGTCTTGTAAGGAGTTATAAGAAGAGGAGTAAAGTATATCACTATTGACACTGGAGATTTAGTATTAACTTTAGATGATTATCAGGCTAGCTATTATAAAGTGATCATCAGCCTTAAGTACATAAAATAACAAAAGGAGTAATTAAAACAGATCTCCAAGCAAGTTTTAGTAATAAAATACTAAATAGGAGTTTAGATTTTGAGAGGAGAAAACTCTGCATAAAGTCCAAGTAAATTTGCAGAGTTTGAAGAAGATAATTAGGCAATAGAAACAGATAAAGATAACTGCAGATTTTGACTCAATTAAAGCCAAATAACCATAGACTTCTGATGGAATTAGTTTCATTATAAAGTACCAAACCACTGACAGAGTTTTGGGCACAAATAAAACCAAATAACCATGGGGATTTGATATCATATTGAAGTCAAACATGTTTTGGATATTATGATTCAGTGACCTTAGGGTTGATCAAAAAAAAGAACCTTGTATTAAGATTAACACAAGAGAACTCAATAGAGAGCTTAGTACAGGATTGTCTACCTTATATACCTCAGACTACTGGTCTGTACACTACTTTAGCCTACCCTAGATGACCATGTGTTTGCTTTAAGGCCATCATATATATAGCACATAGTATCATATCATTTCTTCCAGAACCTTCTACTGTTTTTCATTATGGTATGTGATCATGTGACAGTGTGACAGTGTAACCTATGACCCTCTCCTAATTCCTAACTCTAGTTCTAAAAACAGAACAGACTGAAAAAAAGAAAAGCAAATAAGATAGAGTCCAATCTTTGCATTTCTAATATTGGACATGTTTCAGAGTTTGGGATATGACAGTATACCCCCCTAAGGACTGAGCTCTCAAAGTCCTTTAAGATTTGATATGGACTTTGGAAAATAGGTAAGAGTATAAACACAGAAGAAGTGGATTAAAAGAAGATGACCAAGAATAAGGAGTTTGACAGAACAAAAAAGTCCAAAATTTTGTGGAGTTTTTCAGAGTTTGTTGACTGAGAAGGAATTTGTAGTTTGTAGTACCTGTTAATGAGTGACCTAGAAAATCAATTGGGTATGAGGGCCCAACAAATTGTGTTTTGGGTATGAAAACCCAAGAAGGACAGGTATACAGTTTCTGGAGTACAATATAGACAGAATTAAGAATATATTCCAGAAGATGCTCAAAAACTCTGGAGATTGTTGGAGTTTTGGTTGGATAAAAGAACCAACATCTTTGAGAACATAAGAATGGAATTGGGACTCTATCCACCACTTTATTCAAGTAATAGAGAATTTCTAGTATTCAGTAGAAGAGGAATAGCAAAAATTGCAAAAACTCTGGAGATTTTTAGAGTTTATATCCCTACAGAATGTTGAATGGAGCAGGATAGAAGTGTTGTCAACCTGACAGATGCAACACATGGATGGGACCAGTGTGCTGAATAGCAATTTTAACTGCTTGGAGATTTCTTAACTTAAAAGTCCAGAAATGAGATAGATATGGAAATCCACAAAGATGGTAAAGCAGAGAGAAAGTCAAAGTTTGACTAAGTGACCAATGGTGTACTGGCTATAGCACAAGAATAGAGCAAAAAACTCCTGCAAAGATGAACAGAAAAATGTTAGGCCTGAATTCTAGTAAATCAAATGGATTTTAAATTGGGTAGGCCAGATATCTAAGACCAAAAGGCAGGGCAAGTCTGTAGAATGATATGGAAGTTCAGAATAGACATAGTAATAGTTTCCAGAATGTTAGTATGAAAAATCACCCAAAAAACAGTATTCAATATCAGAGATGGCAAAAATGTTAAGAAAGGGAGTATAAAGAAATTCAGAGCCTATAGAGAAATTAGTAGACCCAGAGTCAATCAAGAAGTGGTCCTAGTCAAGGACTTAAAGGAAAATAAAAAGATACTATTATAGTGAGTGTATGGCCCAAACTTCAGGCTATTGTAAAAAAGGAATGAAATGTAACTATAGGAAGAGTAGCCTGATAATACTGTTAGGCATGGTTTGCACTAGGGGTGAAAGTTCACAAGATTGGCTCAGAAATGTGCAGACTTGCTGAATAACATTGGCTTCAGCTTATGTACTGTACTGTCTGTTTGCTGTATAATCGCAACTTTAGATAGGAGGAAAAAGCCTGAGATGGGAGTGAGTACTGATTGGTGTGTTGCTGTTGAACACTGGAGATTAAATTCAATAAGGATTATCTTTGTTGATTATAAGACCAGTGAATTACAGTGTTATTATGTTTTAAGACTTAAAGTTAAAGTTAAAAGAGTAAACCTTAGATTGGGTTAATTACAAGAGAACTCAATGGAGTTCCTAATACAAAGTTGTTTACCTTATATACTCTGATAAATGGTTTATACTACTACTGCATCTAGCCTACTCTAAAAACTATATGTAAACTATAAGATCAACATGTGTTAAGTACATTGTATGATATTATTCCAGAATGTTCCACTATGTTCTATCATGACCATGTGATCATGTGACTGTTACAGTAACAGTCACATGTGACATGTGATGTCATGCTCCACCCTAACCCTAAATAAAAATAAAATAAAATTTAGTCTAATATTTGCAACTCTGACAAGTGTAACTACTAGTCTTATATACAAGTAGATAATATATGAGATGCTTAGGGTTTCAGTGGTATAGCCCCTATTGCCCAAGTGGAGGCTTCAGTGGTAGAACATTGACAGAAGTATGATCCTGCTATGGAAGACTGAGTTGAATAGGAGTATCTCTGTCATGAAAGATGGAATATCCAGATTGTTACATTACTGTAACAAGAGTATATTGCAAAAAAGGTAGGCTTGTATAATAGACATTGGGAAAGCAGTATCACTATAGGGATGTATTTTCCAGATAGATAGACTTGGTATATGACAGTACTTCTCTTTTAAGACTGAGTCTTCAAAGTCCTATTGAATTTATCCAAAGAATTCCATGATGGTATCTAGGTCAACAATACATAAACCGAAAAGAAAATTTTTTTTGCCCTCTCTTCTGTATCATCATGTCTTTATCCATCTCCTCTGATATCTTACAATATGATGCTAATATGCTTGAAGAGCAATGATATGAAATGCAAAGGAGACATGAAGAGGAGCTATGGTTCCAGGCTGTATTGGAAGAAGCAGCAGAGGCCCATCATGTTGAGTGTGTAACTCAGAAAGCAAGGAAGATAATAGAGGCCAAGATAAGAGAGGAGGCTAAAAAGTGAAGGCTTGTAGTAGAAGAATACAAGAGAAAATGAATAAAGTACCTCCAGCAACTCTAGGACAAGGTACTGGTAGAAAACACCACTCTTTTGGAAGGCTCTGAAGATTCTCAGACCACAGGATCTAAATACAGGGAGGTTAACTCAGAAAACAAGAAAGAGTAATGGCCCTCCAAGAAGGCTAAAGGAAAGCAACTAGGAAAGTACTGCAGGGATACCAGGGTCAAGATGGGGGTGCTCACCTCTGTAAGAGGTATGCATGCCAGACAGGATTGCTTAGTGCACAATTCAAGATGAGTAAAAAATTTTCTTTTTGTTTTTTCTCTACTAATAGTGATTCTTTCAAAGCCATTATCTCATATACACTATGTATATTACCCTTAAGTAGTGGTGTAAACCCCACACTAATACCAACTTCCTAGCCATGATCTCTACCCATGGCAGAGTCTTAAATGCCATAGAAAAAGTACTCTGAGAACTCATGGAGGAGTACTAAAATATTAGAAGATACCTCTGGGACTTAGTAGAGGACCAGGGGAAGAATATGGCCCAACTAGCAAGGATTGGGGCTGTGATAGAGCAGAGATGGGGTTTGAAGGAGGACTTACAGAATAGCAATGAGGAGGATGAAGAAGATGGAGATAAGAAAGAGAAATCTAAGGATAGCCCTGGAGAAAGTTAGAAGGAGGTTAAGGAAGAAACCTTATTATCTGCCTCCTACTAGAGTAATGTTTTGTTTTATTTTGAATTTTATTTTCTTGGTTTTGGTATGTCTATACTATGTGAGTAGGAAAATTAAGAGATTGAAATGAAAATAGAGTCTGAAAGTTTGAAAATAAAAAAAATCTCTGTTAGAAGTATGTAAAGACAGGGGACAAGTGCAACAGTATGATTAAGACAAAGGAAGTAGACTAGACTTAGAGAAATATACAATATGAAAATCAGATACCAAGCCAAAAGCATAGGTAAATTCAGATGTAGAGATCCATTCAGATTTGTTTTCAGTGTTTTTATACTTTAGCCAGATCATCTTATACAGGAGTTTGCATGCCCATCATTGATTGATTTTAGAGTCCATTATCTGAGAAATTTCATACTCAGATTTCCTGTCAATTATAACTAGAGTGGGGACTAGTTGTACTCTCTCAAGGAAAAAGTTGAACATAGTAGGTTTAAGTATGGACATATAGAAAACTGGATGGACAGAGTGAATAGACTCTGGAAGACAAAGGATAAATGATAGTATACTAGGCTGAGAAATGATTTTGTATAGTCCAAGATATTTTTCAGAGAGCTTTTTTAAAGGCTGAGTGGTTCTAAAGAACTGAGCCTTAATAAAGACTTTGTTTCCTACTTTGAAATCAGGAACAAGGGAATGTTATGCATCAGCAGATTTCTAGTAATGCTATTAGGCCATGGAGATTTCAGCTTTGAGGGTACTCTGTAACTCATCAAGGTCCATAGCAAAGTTACAGGCTTGAGATGAAGCAATATTACATTCAAGGGGAATGGTGATGTTTGGATAATATCTTTTATTAGCAAAGAATGGAGAAACACCAGTAGTAGTACTTGGAGTATTGTTGTAAGTAAACTCTGCAAGAGATAGGAGTTCAGACCAGTTGTCTTACTGGTAATTACAATATACACAGAGATATTGCTTAAGAGTCTGATTTGTATGTTTAGTTTGCCCATTACCTTCAGGGTGGTAATCTGAAGTAAAGTAAAGTTACATATCCAGAGCAGTGCCTAAAGAATGGAAAAATTTTGATACAAACTCCAAGCCTTTATCAGAGATGACATGGGAAGAAATGCTATGTTTGAAGAACACATGAAGGATGAACAAATATGATGGTGTCATGGGCAGGAATAAAGATTGCCTGCTTGG
>Ga0157357_1001345_pt1 | contig 10153 bp, 15 predicted proteins | sample AttcapACBM1_FD_111485 | JGI IMG/M metagenome (GOLD analysis project Ga0157357, IMG submission 111485) | Fungus gardens microbial communities from leaf cutter ant in Botucatu, State of Sao Paulo, Brazil - Atta capiguara ACBM1 | ecosystem: Host-associated > Fungi > Mycelium > Unclassified ... | reverse complement strand
TGTCACGTGCCTCTTTATCGTCCAAAAGAAAAGAAAACAAAAACAAAAACAAAATTCCTATAAAGTCAGAAAATAAAAGAAAAAGAAAATAAAAATGGTTCCTGTCCAAAGTGTCCCATAACAACTTTCCACTACTCCTTTTTCTTCTTTCTTTTCTTCTTCAACATATAACTCTTGGATTTCTCGAATGTTATCATCCACGTATTTATTATCTTTTCCTTTATATCAATCCAGTTTGTCGGCCAACATCCTCTGGACTTGGGAAGTGTATTTGTCCATGTCACTTTGAACTAGATATTGAAGGTCCTCTGATATTTGAGTGATATTGGTGGCGTTTATGACTTGATTGTTGATGTTTGTCATTAAAACTGATCCTTCTACTTCTGTTATCGTTGTGTTAGCTTCTTCTGCCAGTTTCTTGCTATCCTTCATCAATCTTTGTACGTCTATCATTGTTTCCAATCCCTTCAGCATCTTGTGATACAGTCTCGACCAATCTTCTCTTTCCCTCTTCATGATTTGTGCTTAATTCATGTTGTTCAATTTCCTAGAAATATATGGGTTTGGGAATGTGGGTGCCATGGTATAAGTGTTGTTATTCATGATTTGAGAAGACATTTTTGTTTGTAGAATTGCTTTAGAATTCAAGTGATTTCTTGGGCTGTCGAAGTGGGATTTTACCCCCCCTCTTTATAGGTTTCAACTCAAATACCTTGTCCAATAATCTTCTATCATGTCTTTTGCATAAGACAACCCTGATTCTGCTATCCATTGATTGTGTTCATCTCCATATCCTTTCCAGTGAACCAAGTATTGCATCCCCCCTTCCTCATTTCCTATGCTTCCTGATTTCTTCTACTTCATATTCTTCTTCTTCATTAATAATCATTGGTGGAGATACTGGGTCCTTGTGCTGTCCTTTGAACTTTGGCTCCACACATCATGTCAGAAGGTCCTCATTAAAGATGTTATGAATCATCCATCCTTTTGGAAGTTCCAGTTAAAATGCTTCCGAACCAATGTCTTTTGTGATCCTAAAAGATCCATATCTTTTATTGTCCAGTTTCTTTGAGGGTCAGTTCAATTGGATATTCTTGTTTTCCAACCACATATGGTTGTCAAACTTCAGTCCTTGAGAATTCCTTCTTTTCTTGTCAAATTGTCATTTCATGTTCTTCTGTGTTTCTTCGATTGCATTCGTTGCCTGTTCCCAGCTTTTCTGTAGTTCTTTCACAAATTCTTCTACTCATGGAATCTCTGTTTGCACTATGAGGTCTCCTTTCCAAGGATGTCTTCCAAAGTTTAATTTGAATGGTGTCCTTCCAGTCACTGCATGTTTTTTGTCATTATACTGAAACTCTGCTATGGATAACCAATCTGTCCAATTGTCTTGCTGGTAATTCACATAGTACTATAGGAATATTTCAATTTCTTGATTTATTCTCTCTGTTTGACCATCTGTTTGAGGATGGTATGCTATCGATAATTGTCTCTTGGTTCTTAGTACTTTGGTAAATTCTTCCATGAACTTTGATGTGAATTGCGGTCCTCTATTGCTGAGAATATTCCTGGGTACTCCATATAGTTTCCATATTTTGTTTCTGTAGATCTTTGCAATTCCTTCCGATGATATGTTCATTGTTGTTGCCTTCAGTCTAATCATCTTTGTGTATCAGTCCACAATGACTACTATTGCATCCATTCCATTTGATTTTGGTAAAGGTCCTATGATGTCAATACTGATCTCTTACCATGGTCCCTTTGGAATCTCCAATGGATGTAGTTCTCCTGCCTTCCTTTGGTGTTGAACTTTGTTCTGTTAGCATTTAAAGCATCCTTATATGTATTTCTTGACATCTTTCTTTAGTCCTGGCCACCAGTAGGTCCTCTTGATTAATTCCAGTATCCTATGTTGTTCTGGATGTCCCATATCTGCTGAATCATGATTTTCCTTCAGAATTTCCTTCTTGATCTTTTTGTTATTCAGTACATAGATTCTTCCTTCCATGTACACCACTCCATCTTCTTCCCAGGTTAGACCGTCCTCTTTCTTCAGTGCTTGAACAACTTCTTTCTCTCTTGTTGTGTTTCTTTTAATTTTCTTGAGTATATTGCCTTCTTCCACTATCATTTTCGTTTTGATCATTATGATCTTTGCCATGGTTCTTTGTTGCCATAATTCTTCTTTCAAAAGTTGAACATCTTTATTATCTTCTTTGGTGTTCACTTGTTCTTTTCTTGAAAGAATGTCTGCCTTGGTGTTCGTCTTTCCCAGTATATGTTTCAACATAAAGTCATAGTTTTGCAATTTTAAATACCATCAAGCTTGTCATCCATTCAACTTGTGAGGTTCTCGAAAGTACTTCAAATTTTCATGGTCCGTTCAGACTTCAAAGGATTCCATTGCATCCAGCAGGTATTGTCTTCACTTGGCTAGAGCCTCCACTATTGCTAATAGCTCTTTATTGTAGATCTCATAGTTTTGTTCTGCTGGTTGCATCATTCTTGACAAGAAAGCTATTGGTTTCCATTTCCCATCTTGTTTTTGGGATAATACTCCTCCTATTACGTGTCATAATACATCTATCTCCACTCTGAATTTTCCCTCTCTTCTTGGTAGAAAAAGGACTGGTTGACTTGTAATCTTTTCCTTGAGTTCTTCAAACGCCTTTTAATGTTCTTCTTCCCATTTCCATTTCTTTTTGCCTTTGAGTTCATTCAAAGGTTTCACTGTATGACTGAAGTTGTGAATGAATCATCAGTAGAAGTTGGCAAATCTGAAGAAACTCTCAATATTTTTAACTCTTGTTGGTGTTTTCCATTCTTTCACTGCCTTTATCTTTTCCTGTTCCATCTTGACCTGTCCACTTCCAACTATTACCCCTAGTATGGGGATTTCCTCCATATTGAAGTTACATTTCGATTATTTAAAACACAAGTTGTGTTTCTCTGCTATCTTCAGGAACCTGACTATTTGTTCTTCCAGTTCTTCCATTGTCTTTGCTGGTATTACAAAGTCATCCATGTAGTTTGCTAGTACACCTTCATGAAGTAATTCCTGGAAAATGCTGTTCATCATTCTTTGAAAGGTTCCTGGTGAGTTGCATAGTCCAAAGTACATCACTTGAGGTTTGAATAGTCCTTTGTTGGTTAGGAATATGGCCTTCCACTCATCTCCTTCTTTGATTTATATATTGTTATGTCCTCAAATTAAGTCCAATTTGTTGAAGTATCTTGCCTCTTTGAGCTTGTCAATTACTTCTCCAATCAGAGGTAGTGACATTTTGTCCTTTATTGTGACCTGGTTTAACTTCCTGTAATCTTAAACCAACTATAATAAGCCATCTTTCTTTGGAATATAGAAGTAGGGTGCCATGTATCTTGACTTTGATTCCACAATGAGTCCTGCCTTAAGTTGTTCATTCAGCCATTGGTTTAAGGCTTCCTCCTCCTTCAGTGTCATTGCATAGGCCTTTGCATTCAATTCCTTTGGGGCTTCGTCTATCAGATTTATCTTGTGGTCCTATTCACGTCTTTCTGGTAACTTTTCAAATTTCTTCTTGTTGAATAGATATGTGAAGGGCTGAATGTACTCTGGTAAATCTTCTGGGTTTGTTTTGTTCTATTCCTTTCCAATTTCCCCATTGTCTTGTTCCTTGTTATCCATTGTTTCTGTTGCTTTGATTCTCCTAGATTTGAACTATATGTCTTCATGTTTCATCATACAATTTCCTAGACATCTTGTGAATTTAATAGTATTATTCTTCCAATTAATTTCCGGATTGTGTTTGACCAGCCAGTTGTGTCCTAGGAACATATCTGTTCCATTCAAGTCTGTTACTGCTGCTTCCAGGGTTTTTTTATGTCTGTTGATTTCAACTTCTAGAGGCGCTATCTTGGTCACCTCCCCGTTCTTTGTTCCATTGGCATTGAACACTTCAAAAGAGAAGTTTATCGGCTTCGTTTGAATTCTCTTGTCCTTGACTAGTTGTTTGTCAATCCCTGTGTATGTACACCTGGAGTCCACCAGTGCCTTTACTTTCAACTTCTTGTTATTTTCCATCTTGACATTTGCTTGTATGTTTAATTCCTTTTTTCTCTTACTAGTTCAGCGATTTGGAATAATGTATTTATTATTCTGGGAATTTACATGGAAGATCTCTTGTACCATGCCTACTTGAGATCTTTGTCAAAACCCTGTTCATTCTTATTGTCTTTGTTATCCAATTCTTCTTGAACTTTTTGTTTCTTCATTGTCTGTTTCCCTTTACAATCTTTGGCAATGTGCCTTTTCTTGTTATATTTAAAACAAGTTCATGTTTCTTGTTCCTTCTTCTCTGATCAGCATTCCTTTGCCATATGACCATACTTGTTGCAATTGAAACACTTGGGCTTCCTATCCTTGAAGTTCTTATTGAACTTGTCTTGTAATCGTGCCATCTCTCTGTGAATTTATATCCTTATCCTACTGATATGATCACCACTTTCCACTCCTTAAGTGTCTCTGGCATTGCTATGAGTAGATAACCCAATATTGTTTTGATGATGTCATGTCGTGCATTCTTCTTCAATAGAAAGATAGCATATAGCTCATCTATGTCTGCCTTCATGGCTAATACTTCAAACTCAATTATAAAATCTGCCGTGTTCTTCTTTCCTTGCTTGAACATCTTTATTTTCCATTTGGCATCTGCTGCTTTTGTCTTGTTGCTAAATGTTGTCTTGATTTCTTTCACAAAATCATCCCAGTCCTAGGTTTCTAATTCTTTGTCTAGCTCATTGAGCTTTTGTTGCATGTATATTCCCACTACATCTCCTTTGAGGTGAGCCAAGATTGTTGTAATCCTGTTGTCAGTCTCCATAATCTTGTTACTCTTGAGGAGTAGTCTTATTCCTCTCCACCAGTCTTCGAATTTCGTTTGGTCACCATCAAACCACCCTGGATCTGGTACCATATTCTTTGGCATTTCTGTCTGTACATTCTCACTGACTCCTACAACTGCTGGTGCTGTTGATATTTCTGTGTCTGTTCATTCATCTTCACTTGAGACTTCCTCTGTGATCTGTAAAGATCCTAGTCATTCTGACAATGCCTCGATATCATTTGTTCTTCTAGAACTTATCTTGGTTCTTCTTTGTAGTTTAAACTACACATGTTTCATTCTTGACAGATAACTCTGTCTAGTATTGTTTGTATACACCTCTCTTGCAAGGTGAGCTCATCGACACTTTACCAAATATTATGACCTTAAGCTAGAGCTCAGGTTGCACTTAGGCAAAGGCTTAAGAGAAGTTAAGGGAGATATATAGAAGTGGTAAAGTATAAGGATACAAGATAGTATCTATACTATATATACTAGTTAGAAGTAAAGCAATGTGCAGTACATGAGACAAATAACATAAGGAAACAATAAAGATAAGTTGTAGTACCTACTACATGAGGCACTAACTGAGACTATTTATGGCACAGCCAATCATATTGTCATACCCTTTGCCCTTCTCCATACTATCTCCAGGAGGCATTGATTGTAGCATTCACATACCTATTCAACAAGAAAAAATTCGAGAAATTACCAGAAAGACATGAATGGGACCATGAGATCAATTTAATAGAAGAAGCACCTAGAGAGTTAAATGCAAAGGCCTATTCAATGACACTAAAAGAGGAAGAAGCTCTGAACCAGTGGCTAAATAAACAACTTAAGACAGGACTCATAGTGGAATCAAAACCATGATATGCAGCATCTTGTTTCTATATTTCAAAGAAAGATGGTTCATTATAATTGGTCCAAGATTACAGAAAACTTAACCAGGTTACAATAAAGGACAAGATACTGTTGCCTCTAATTGGAGAGATGATAGACAAATTGAAGGAAGCAAAATATTTCAACAAACTTGACCTTATCTGGGAGTATAACAATATACAAATCAAAGAAGGAGATGAATGGAAGGCCACATTCTTGACAAACAAAGGACTATTCAAACCACAAGTGATATACTTTGGGCTATGCAACTCACCAGAAACATTTCAAAGGATGATGAATAGTATTTTCCAGGAATTACTCTATGATGAGGTACTAGCAAATTATATGGATGACTTTGTTATACTAGCAAAGATAAAGGAGGAACTGAGAGAATGGATGATCAGGTTTTTGAAAATAGCAGAGAAACATAACTTATGTTTCAAATAGTCAAAATGTAATTTTGACATGGAAGAAATCCTGATCTTAGAGGTCATAGTTGGAAGGGGACAGGTCAAAATGGAGCAAGAAAAGATTAAAGCAGTAAAAGAATGGAAGACTCCAATAAAGGTCAAGGATGTGGAAAGTTTCCTTGGATTTGTGAATTTCTATTGACGTTTTATCCAGAACTTCAGTCATATAGCAAAGCTGTTAAATGAACTAAAGGACAAGAAAGAATGGAAATGGGATAAAGAACATTAATGAGCATTTGAGGAACTCAAAGACAAGATAACAAGTCAACCAGTTCTCTCCCTACTGAAGAGGGAAGAAAAATTCAGAATAGAAATGGAAACCTCAGAACATGCAATAGAAAGAGTACTATTCTAAGAACAAGATGGGAAATGGAAACCAATAGCATTTCTATTGAGAACGATGCAACCAGTGGAAAGGAACTATGAAATTTACAACAAGAAACTACTAGCAATAGTGGAAGCTTTGACTAAATGGCAACAATATCTTCTAGATGCAATGGAACCATTCAAAATCTGAACAGACCACAAAAATTTAAAGTACTTTCAAGAACCCCACAAGTTAAATGGTTGATAAGCTAGATAGTATTTGAAGTTACAAGACTGTGACTTCACCCTATGACATATTCCAGGGAAGACAAATATGAAAGCGGACATCTTGTCAAGAAAGAACCAAGTAAATACGAAAGAGAACAACAAGGATGTTCAATTACTCAAAGAAGAATTGTGGACAAGGAGAATGACAGCAGAAGTAATGATATTAAGAAAAACAATTACAACAGATGACTTGGAGATAATGAAAGAGATCAAAAGGAACAATACCAAGGAATGGGAAGTGGTCCAAGCATTGGAGAAGAATGATGGATTATTATGAGAAGAAGACAGGATTGTATATGTGGAAGGAAGAATATATATTCCAAACAATCAGAAACTTAAAGAAAAAATTCTACAAGAGAATCATGATTCAGTAGATGTAGAACATCTAGGACAATAATGAATGCTAGAATTGATCAAGAGGAACTACTAGTGACCAGGGCTAAAGGAAGACATCAAGAAATATATATAAGGTTGTTTCAAATGCCAACAAAACAAAGTTCAACATCAAAGGAAATTGGAAGAGCTACACTCATTGGAAATATCTCAAGGACCATGGCAAGAAATTAGCATTGACATCATTGGACTGTTATCAAAGTCTAACGGAATGGATGCTATTATGGTCATTGTAGACTGATTCACAAAAATAATCCAACTAAAAGCAACAACTATGAATATATCTTTAGAAGGAATAGCCAAGATCTATAGAGATGACATCTGAAAGCTATATAGAGTACCAAGGAAGATTCTCAGCAACCAAGAGCCACAATTTGCATCAAAATTCATAGGAGAACTTACAAAATTATTAGGAACTATGAGACAACTATTGATAGTATATTATCCTCAAACAGACAGTCAAACTGTCATATGCAATTCCACTCATCTGTAAATTACATCCCTACAGTGAAATCATCTCTAAAACATACAAGCCCGCCTTCTATGGCAGTTACCTTTCTCGCAACATGTCTTATGGCAGTACTGCAACTCTCCAGGTATTCCATCTTCTATGGTGGAGATACTCCTATTCAACTCAGTCTTCTATGATAGAGTTACTCCTATCAGTGTCTCAACACTAAAACCTCCACTCGGGATAATAGGGGTGTTATTACTGAAACCTCAAGCATCTCCTATACTTTCCATTTGTATATAAGACTAGTAGTTACACTGTAATTCACTAGTTTGATAATCGATAAAGATAATCTCTTATTGAACTCAATCTCCAGTGTTCAACAGCAACACACCAATTAGCACTCACTCCCATCTTGGACTTCTTCCTATTATCTAAAGTTGCGACTATGTGGCAGACAGACAGTGTAGCATATAAGCTAAAGCCAAGATTGTTTCACAAGTCCACTTATCTCCAAGTCCATTTTGCGGACTTTTACCCCAGTATGAACTGTGCCTGACAGTATTATCAGACTCCCAAATCTGCTGTTACTTCTGAGCAGCTTCGTCTGCTAAATTCTCTATCACAGTTCCATCTGCAATTCAACCTTACAATTCACACTTCAAAGTTCAAATGGCCTCCTCTCACCATAATTCTTCAACTCTGGTCCCACTGCATGGGACACCCTTCAACACAATCTCACATTTCAGTGACCAGATGGCTTATTCACCAAATACACCATGACACTCAAGATAAATCCACCAAAGAGGCTGTTTATCTCCAAGGTCTCCTTCCAGTACAATTCAACCTAGCCAAACAGTTTCTCCTGTTCCTGGCCCAAATATTATCTCTGCAGACAACAATCCTAATTGAGAGGATGCTTCTGCTAATCCTAGTACTAACAATAATACAGCTAATAGACCCACATCTTCTACTCACTTATGGTCCAAACTCTGTCAGAGCAATAATACTAATGAACAATTGGCCAAAGTACTTGGCCGACTTGCTAACACTCTTAATTCTAATCAGACTCTCAGACCCAATACTAATTTAAGGGGAACTAAAGCCTGCATCCCCAACACTTTCAGCAGCACTGAGCCTGACAAGCTCAATAATTTCTTGTTCTAATGCCATCTATATTTCCATGCTAATCTAGCACAATTCAATATGGACATTGTGAAAATCAACTTCGCAATGACCTACCTTACTGGAGTAGCCCAAAACTGGTTTGATATAGGCCTCAACCAGGAAGACTAGGGCATCTTTCAAGACTGGCTCTCCGACTGGAACCAATTTGTAGACGAGCTACAATGACATTTTGGTCTCTCGGACCCCATTGGTGAAGTGACCAACATGTTGAACAATCTCTGTATGAAGCCCAGCAATAAGATTTCCACTTACAATATGGACTTCATATGCTATGCCTCCCAATTAGGTTGGGGGAATAGTATTCTGTGCCATTGTTATTACCAAAGGCTCCCCAATTGGATCCAGGATCCCATCTCTACCCAGGAACAAGGAAAACCCACCTCATTCCAGGATATGTATGCCTTAGTGATGATCATCAATTACCACTACTGGGAATGAGACCACGAATGCCACCATGCAAGGTAGGCAGAGAAAGAGGCCCTCAAGTCTCACTCCTAGAAGCAAGGAAAAGCTTCTACCTCCAGTACTGCCATAGCTCACCAGAACAAGGCAAATCCATCTCTGGCAGCCTCATCTGCCAAGAGCTCTTCCTCCAAGTTACCTTTGTTTCCTACTCCCAAGAAGCAATCCAATACTCTACAGATGGACCTCTCTTCCAAGCTGGCCAGTAATGGCAAGTTGACCAGTGACAAGTGCAAGAAGCGTCTTGAAAACAACCTGTGCCTCTATTGTAGGATAGGAGACCATAAGCTGGACTCTTGTCCCAAGAAGCAAACCACAGTCTCTCCTAAGGGTCATGGTGCTTCAGCAACTGCTGATACTCTGGCAGCTGCTTCTGAGAAACCCTTGGAAAAATAGAGAGTAACCCCCAGGACTCCGCATAGACTGAGGGCCATGTTGAACTTCCCTATGCAACAACAAGTCCTATTCGACTCAATGCATTCACTCTTTCTGATCCTCATTCACTCTTTGTTTCCTTTACTTCTCCCTTGATTCTTGGTCAGGATCATCTTAATAAAATCCTATTCTGAGCTCTCATCAACTCTGGGTCTACTCACTGTTTTGTAGACTCTAAATTTGTGGATACTCACCACCTAAAGACATCTGCAACTCCTCTGGTTGCTCTCCGCTTATTTGATGGTTCATCAAACAGTACCATCTCTGAAATTGCCAACTTGCCCATAATTTTTTCCACCAGTAATTATATAAATCTGAACTTCTATGTCACTCCACTTGATTCTTCCTGCTCTTTGGTCCTTGGATACAACTGGCTTGCCCAACACAATCCACTGATTGACTAGGTAAATGGGTTA
>Ga0157357_1001343_pt1 | contig 10156 bp, 4 predicted proteins | sample AttcapACBM1_FD_111485 | JGI IMG/M metagenome (GOLD analysis project Ga0157357, IMG submission 111485) | Fungus gardens microbial communities from leaf cutter ant in Botucatu, State of Sao Paulo, Brazil - Atta capiguara ACBM1 | ecosystem: Host-associated > Fungi > Mycelium > Unclassified ... | reverse complement strand
GCCATTTTGCGGTAGCGGTCTTCCATTTCCCGCACCGCCCATTTAAGCGCGCTCAAGGCTTTTTTAGGGTCGGTCACTACCGGGGTGAGCAAATGGGGGATACCGTCATAGACAGATAATTCCAGCATTTTGGGGTCAACCATAATCAGCCGGCATTCCTGCGGGGTCAAGCGGTAGATAAGGGATAAAATCATAGTATTGATGGCGACAGATTTGCCCGATCCGGTGGTGCCGGCCACCAGCAAATGCGGCATTCTGGCCAATTCGGCGATAATCGGCTCACCGCCAATATTTTTGCCCAGCGCCAGCGATAATTTGTAATCGCTGGTTTTATAGGCGGCCGATTGCAAAATTTCGCGCAAATATACGGTTTCGCGCTTTTTGTTAGGCAGCTCAATGCCGATAACATTGCGCCCGGGGATAACCGCCACGCGCGCCGCCACCGCCGACATAGAGCGGGCAATATCGTCTGACAGGCCGATAACGCGAGACGATTTAACCCCCGGCGCCGGCTCAAATTCATAAAGCGTTACTACCGGCCCCGGGCGAACATGGATAATCTCGCCGCGCACGCCAAAATCTTCCAGCACGGTTTCCAGCAGGCCGGCGCTGCGCTCCAATGTCTCTTGTGAGATAATATTTTCCGCATGGTAGACAGGCTCCTGCAATAAATCCAGCGGGGGCAGCCTGTAGCCGCATCGCGCCTCTGTTCCCGGCGGCGGCGGCGCGGCGCGGCGCGGCCTTGTCGCCGCTTCTGCCTGGCCGGCGCCTGTTGCCGCCTGCTCAGCAGCAGCCGGCGCGGCCGGCCTTGCTGCCGCTACCGGCGCTGTTTGCGGCGGCAGAGCGGCAGCAGCCCTGGCCGTATGCTCCACGGCTGAAGAACAGAGCGAGTCAAGATTAGCCTGCCGGTCATTGCCGGCCGGATTTTGTGGCAATAAAGGGGCAGGGGCGGCTTGAATATGCTCCCAGGTAAAGCTGTCCCGGCCATTATAGCCGCCCAGCTTGAACTGCAAATTCAGGGTAGGGGATTGCGATGCCGCAGGAGCAGCATAAAGCGCGCCGGCGCTAGCGTCCGGATTTCCTCCCGTCTCGGCCGAATCGGCCGGGTAGAAGACAGCGCCCGGCTGCGACAGGCTGACAAAAGCGCCGGCCGCCGCGCTTTTATAGATCTCGGCCGGCGAATCCTGCCGGTTTGCCGGTAAAACAGGCTCAGCCGCCAGACGGCCTGCCCCATAAGCCGGAACAGGAACCCAGCGCATTTGCGGCTGGCGGCATTCCATGCTCTTGAACAGACGGGTTATATCCATCTGGTCGGCAGCCGGCGCTGCTGCCGCGCGCAGAAGGCCGGGCACAGCGGCGGCCGGACAGGCCTCCGGCAGCGGCCGGCGTCTGTTTTCAACGCGTTGCAGGCTATCCTGCCCGATAGCAGCGCCGGCCAATAAAGGCTCAGTCCAGGCCGTATCGTCCTGCCGGCTCCAGGGGAACAAGGCACCCGCAGCAATAGCGGCTGCGGCCGGCCGGCTCACAACCGGCGCGGCAGCAAGCGGCGCCGGTGCCGCCGGCTGAGCCGGGGCAGCCTCCCTCGCCGGGGTAAGCCGGCCATTATCGGCATATGTCACTGCGACAGCCTTTGGCGGCAGATCCGGCTTTGCCGCAGCCGCCATTGTGCCGGAGGCAGGAGAATGAGCGGCGCAATCTGCTTCTTTTACAGCCTCTTGCGCGGCTGCCGCGGCTGGAACAGCGGCAACAGCTTCAACAGAAGCGCGGCAGCCTGAATCTTCGCCGCCAAAGGCCGCCGCCGCATTATGGCGCATTTGCTCTATGGTTTCATAACCTTGATTTATAACAGAATCCTTGCCTGATGCGCCGCCAGCCGGAGCGGAAACCGGTGCCGCCGCAGCGCCAAATAAGGCAGAAGACGCAGACACGCCCGCAGCCAGGGCAACAGCAGCGGCTTCACCGCCGCCAGCCGGAGCGGAAACCGGTGCCGCCGCAGTGCCAAATAAGGCAGAGGACGCAGACACGCCCGCAGCCGGGGCAACAGCAGCGGCTTCACCGCCGCCAGCCGCTGCGGAAACCGGTGCCGCCGCAGCGCCAAATAAGGCAGAAGACGCAGACACGCCCGCAGCCGGAGCAACAGCAGCGGCCTCACCGCCGCCGGCCGCTGCGGAAACCGGTGCCGCAGCCTGCTTCTCTTTATCGCTCTGTTGCCGATGCAGCGCTTTAGCCGCTTCTGCCTCTGCCAGAATTTTGGCATAAACCGGGTCAATGGCAGCGCGGCGGCGTATCATCTCGCTGTCCGGCGTGCGGGTAAAGCGCACATTATCGGCCAGAGCAAAAGCCTTTTGCCAAATAGGCGAACAGGATTGCGGGCAAATAATTTCATTTATCCCGCTTTTCTTTTCTGTTTTGTGTTCAACCTGTTTGGCCGGGGGCGGAGTGATTTTTGGCTTCAAATACGGCATGATACTCGAATAACGTTAGAAAGAACGGCTAACCGCTACTGTTACTTGATCTCGGCTTTGCCCGGCTTGCAGCCATATGGCTCACCTTATGCGGCGCTTTTGCTGCCTTTTCAGGCCAAAAGCCGGCAGGCCGCAGCCAAAAAACGCTGCCAAACGCCCAAAATTTTTCAGGCAGCCTGCTATTGGCAATGTAACATGGGAAGGTTAATAAATTTTTGGCTTAAAGGCAGAAAAAAGGCAAAAGCCTTGCCGCATGAGGCAAGACAGCGGCTTTAGCAGCGCTTTTTATAGCGTTAACAAGCCTGTATAGTTAATAAAAAGTTAATATAACAGTATAGTATTTACCAAAAATTAACCAAAAGCTTAAATAGCCCCCTGCCCGGTTAATATATTAAAATATATTTAAATACGGCAATAATTTACTTTTTATTAACCATATTTGCGTTTTACAGCCGCAATATGTTGCAAATATGCAACATATTGCGGTTCGGCCGACTCTCCCGCGCTGCCCGGCCGCAAAACCCCGGCGGCCAAAGGCCGCCTGCCCACTGCTCTTTTTGCCGGCCGCCTCCTCCCCGCTTTCTGCCGCGCCGGGTTATTGCGGCACCCCCCTTACCGCGCCTGCCGCGCCCTGCCCGGCGGCAAAAGCGGCCTCAGCCCGCATCTCCGCTGCCCCAGCGCCGCCCTGTCAGCCGACATTCATCAATTTGGCATTGCCGCCGACAGCGACAATATTATTCGAGACAGCCACTTCTTCCAGCAGTAAAGGCATGGCAAAAACTCCCGGCCGGGCGGCTTCCTCATTTTGCCCGGCGCTTTCTTCATCTTGCCCGGCCGCAGTGCTACCCTGCTCCGCCGCGTCCGGCCCCGCTTCGGCCGCAGCGCTGCCCTGCCCGGCGGCAAAAGCAGCCTCGGCCCGCATCTCCGCCGCCGAGGCCGCCTGCAGAGGAATAATCGCCCCGGGCAGCGCGGCCAGAGCTTTTTGCAGTTTTATAAGCTCTTCCCCTTCCGCTTCCAGCAAGGCATAAGCCGCCGGCACAATATCCGCCAGAGCATTGACCCTACGGATCTGCCGGCGCAGCCCGGCCGGCAGATCCGCTATCCGCTCCTGCAGCTTTTTATCGCCGATACATACCGCTTTATTGCCGGTAGCCAGGCAGAGAGCCAGCATAAATAACAGAGTTTCCGCACTGTTCGCCTTAATAAACACCGTGCCGCGCGGCTGCAGTTTATAGCGATTTTCTTCCCCCACCGGGCCGGGCAGCTCGATATCCAGCCCCAATAGCGATTCCTGCCCCGCCTGCCGGGCAAAAGCCGCTATAGCGGCAAAGCCCTGCCCGGCGGCAAAGGCGGCCAGCTCGGCCAAATGCCCCAGCGCGGCCCGGCGCAAGGCGGCCAGGCGGCGATCGGCGCCGATACGCATACCCTGCCCGCCTTCCCCCTGACCGGCAGCCGCTGTAACCGCCGGCACATTGGGCCGCGGCGGATCAAGCGCCATGCGGCCGGTATATAACGGCCCGCCCGCCTTTGGCCCGGTGCCGGAAAGGCCGCGCCCGCCAAAAGGCTGCGAGCCGACAATCGCGCCAATAATATTGCGGTTAATATATATATTGCCGGCATCAATGCGGGCGCAAACATGCCGGATCGTGTCATTAAGGCGCGTATGCAGGCCAAAGGTCAGGCCGTAGCCGGAGGCGTTAATCGCCGCAATTAACGCGTCCAGCTCAGCCCGCTTATAGCGGATAATATGCAAAACCGGGCCAAAAACTTCCTGCTTCAGGCTGGCCGCCGTATCTATCTCAATAATGGCCGGCGGCACAAAACTGCCGTGCCGGATCTCCGCCTTTGCCGGCTGCAACCGGGTAACGGGGAAGCCTTTGGCGCGCATAGCGGCAATATGGCGGTTGATAAGGGCGGCCGCCTCATGGCTGATAACCGGGCCAATATCATTATGCAGAAAATCGGTGCGCCCTACCCTTAGCTCGGCCATAGCGCCTTTCAGCATGGTGATAAAATTATCGGCAATATCCTCTTGCAGGCATAAAAGGCGCAAGGCGGAACAACGCTGCCCGGCGCTGTCAAAGGCAGAAGCCACGCAATCGGCCGCCACCTGCTCGGCCAAAGCGGAAGAATCGACAATCATGGCATTTTGCCCGCCGGTTTCGGCAATCAGCGGCACCGGCCTTGCCCCCGGCTTTTGCCCGCCGGCTCTGAAACGCCCGGCCAGGCTGGCCTGAATGCTGCGCGCGGCGGCCGTAGAGCCGGTAAAGACCACGGCGCCGGCGCCCTCATGCGCCACCAGCGCCGCGCCAACGGCGCCATCTCCCGGCACCAGCGCCAAAACATCATGCGGCACCCCGGCTTCGTGCAAGATCTCTACCGCCAGCGCCGCAATCAGCGGCGTTTCCTCTGCCGGTTTGGCCAGAACGCCATTGCCCGCCGCCAGCGCCGCGGCGATCTGGCCGGTAAAAATCGCCAGCGGAAAGTTCCACGGGCTGATACAGACAATCACGCCTAACGGCTTTTGCTCTGCTGTCCAGCTTTCTCGCATTTCAGCGCCGTAATAGCGCAGGAAATCCACCGCCTCACGCAGCTCGGCCACGGCATTGGTGATCGATTTGCCCGCCTCGCGGCAGCATAAAGCCAGCAATTCCGCCATGCGCTCCTGCATCAGATCGGCGGCTTTCGCCAAAATAGCGGCGCGTTTTTCGGCCGGCTCCTCATGCCAGAACAAAGCGCCTTTGCGTATTTCGGCAAAGCTTTTTTGCACCGCCCCGGCATCTGCCTCCAGCACATAGCCGACAATATCGCGCTGATCAGCCGGGTTGAGCACCGGTCTGGCGGCGGCATTTTCCTGTATTAACTGTTCGTCCAGCGCGGTAATAGCGCCCGGCTTTACCTTGCGCCCGCGCAAAACCGTGGGCACGGCGCGATAATCTTTATCCAATGTCTGCTGAAACGCCGCCGACAGCCCGGCCAGCACTGTCTCGTCTGACAAATCCAGCCCGGCAGAATTGCGCCTTTGCGGCAAAAACAAATCCTCCGGCCGGGCGATTTTGTCATTCTGGCGCAAATCAGGCAGCAAAGCCGCGCTGTCTGCCGGATCGGCAATCAGCTCTTCCAGGGTCACATTTTCATCGGCAATACGGTGGACAAAGGAGGAATTGGCGCCGTTTTCCAGCAGGCGGCGCACCAGATAAGCCAGCAAAGTCTCATAACTGCCGACCGGGGCATAAATGCGGGCGGGGCGCGCCAGTTTGTCCGCCCCGACAACCTGGCTGTAAAGCGCCTCTCCCATGCCGTGCAGACATTGGAACTCATATTTATCCGGCCTGTAATCCGCCCCCGCCATATGATAAATGGTTGCCAAAGTCTGGGCATTATGGGTGGCAAATTGCGGAAAAACAGCGTCCAAAGCGCCAAGCAGCTTGCGGGCGCAGGCAATATAGGCAATATCGGTAAAGACTTTGCGCGTATAAACCGGGTAGCTTGACAGGCCTTCCACTTGCCCGCGCTTGATTTCACTGTCCCAATACGCGCCCTTGACCAGCCGCAGCATAATGCGGTGTCTGGAGCGCCGCGCCGCATCAATCAGATAATCCAGCACATAAGGGCAGCGGCGGCCATAGGCCTGGACAACAAAGCCGATACCCTCCCAGCCCTGCAGCTCTTTGTCAAACAGCAGAGCTTCCATTATATCCAGCGAAATTTCCAGCCGGTCGGCCTCTTCCGCATCAATATTAAAGCCGATATTATAGCGGCGCGCCATGAGCGCCAGCTCACGCACCCGCGGCAGCAATTCGCCCATTACCCTGTCGGCCTGAGCGCGGCTGTAACGCGGGTGCAGCGCCGACAGCTTGATAGAAATGCCCGGCCTTTCATACACGGTCGCACCGGCGGCGGCGGCGCCGATAGCGTCAATCGCCTGTTTATAACTGTCGAAATACCGGCCGGCATCGGCCGCGGTCATCGCCGCCTCGCCCAGCATATCATAAGAATAGCGAAAGCCCTTTTCTTCCATGGCGTTAGCGGCCTGCAGGGCTTTTTCAATCGTCTCGCCGCGGACAAACCGCTCGCCCATCAGGTTGATCGCCATGGCCACCGCCTTGCGAATCAGCGGCTCGCCATAGCGGCCCAGCAAGGCGCTCAATCTGGCGCCCAGCCGGCCGGAATCTGCCTTGCCGGTAAGCCGGCCGGTCACAATCAGCCCCCAGGTGGCGGCATTAACAAACATGGAACGGCCGGAATGCAAATGCGCCTTCCAGTTGCCATCAGCAATTTTATCGCGAATAAGAGCATCACGCGTAGCATTGTCCGGAATGCGCAGCAAAGCCTCGGCCAGACACATCAGGGCAATACCCTCTTCTGAAGATAAAGCATATTCCTGCACCAGCCCCTCAACCATTGAGGGCCGGGCCTGCGCCTGACGCAAAGCCTCAGCCAGCCGGCGCGCGGTGGCGGCGATCGCCTTTTTGTCGGCCGTGTCAAACCGGGCCGCCTCGATCAGCGGCGGCAGACATTCCTCCTCCGGCCGGCGATAAGCGGCGGTAATAGCGCGGCGCAATGCTGTCGGCGCATGGATAGCCGGAGCAAAAGCAGCAAACGGTTTGATAAAACTGTTATCGGGCATTGCAGAACTCCGTTCACCCCCCTGCCGGCCAAAAGGCGGCGCCTGCGGGCAGACGCGCCCGGCCGCCAGAGCCAAAACACAGCGGCCTTGCCCTTATCATATCCGCCCGCGCGCCGCAAACAAAGATTTTATTGCTGAATAATATACAAAATAAAGCATAATAAGCCAATAAACAGCTTGCACAGGGCGCGGCAAAGTTTTAGCCCGGCGGGGAGAGTGTCGCAACAGGGGCGATTGTCACGCATTATAGCGGGGGAAGCTCATGCAAATAGAACAGGCCAATGAGCAAAAAGCCGAACCCAGCCACCTGCACTATGATTTTCGCTATGTGCTGACGGTGACCGCCGAGCCAAAGGCAAAAGCGGAACAAGCCCCTGAGCTGACCTTTTTATGACAGCCCATAGCGGCCGTAAAAGAGGATAATTTGCAGCGCTGTGCGCGCAAATTCCGGCTATATGGCCAATAAAGCAGGGATACAGGCTGTTAAAGGCGCAGGCTTCCTTATTCTTATCCGCTTTTTTACCATATAAAAGCCATAAAAGCGCTCTTTTAACCCGTAAACAAGGATTTTATGCTAAAAAGCCGAGGCCGGGAACAATAAACCGGCAGCCGGGCGGCGGCGGCGCCTGTCTGGCCGGGCAGCGGAAACAGATCAAAATTGCATATTTACCTCCCCATTGCCGAAACATCTGTGCTTATTTTTGTGCCGCTGGGGCTGGGGGCGCTGGTGGGCTTTTTTTCCGGCCTGTTTGGCGTTGGCGGCGGTTTTCTTATCACTCCTTTGCTGATTTTTTATAATATTCCGCCGGCGATTGCGGTGGGCAGCGGCGCCAATCAGGTTATTGCCTCTTCTGCGCAAGGGGCGTTTGACCATTTCAAACGCCGCACCCTGGATATAAAACTGGGGCTGATTTTAAGCCTTGCCGGGCTGTTCGGCTCGTTATGCGGCATTTATATTTTTGCCTTTTTGCGCCGGCTGGGCCAGCTTGATCTGATTATTTCCCTGCTTTATGTGGTTTTGCTCGGCAGTGTCGGCCTGTTAATGGCGCTGGAAAGTGTCCGCGCGGTGCTGCGCGCCAGACAGGGGCGCCCGGCTATGGCAAAACGCCCCGGCCAGCATAATTTTTTGCAAAAACTGCCGTGGAAAATACGCTTTCGCCGCTCCGGCCTTTATATCAGCCTGGTGCCGGTTATCGGCCTTGGTTTTATTATCGGCATTTTATCGTCTATTATGGGGGTAGGCGGCGGCTTTATCCTGGTGCCGGCCATGATTTACCTGCTGCATGTGCCTACCAATATTGTGGTCGGCACCTCTCTTTTTCAGGTCAGTTTTGTTGCCTGCTTTACCACGATTATGCAGGCCACGGCCAATCATTCGGTCGATATTGTCCTTGCCGTTTTGCTCATGGCCGGGGGGATTATCGGCGTTTCTTACGGCAACCGGCTGGGGCGCAGATTAAAGGCTGAGCAATTACGCCTCTTAATGGCGCTGCTCATTCTGCTTATGGCTTTATGGCTGGCTTTCGGCCTGTTTATCCGCCCGGCCGAGCTGGTGACACTGGTCACCTTACCGGGGGGCTAAACCATGCCGATCCTCTTCTCTGCCGGCCGGGCCGGCCGCCGCCTGGCTCAAGCCGTTATCATCGCCCTGGCTGTTACCTGCCCTGCCCTGCCGGCCGCGGCCGAGCCGGCCGTAACCCCGCAGGAAACATTGCAGATTATTGTCACCGCGCGTGATATAACCATTGGCGCCAATTTTGCCGGGACAGATTTTTATATTGCCGGCGCACTGGACAATACCGACCCGCTTTTGCGGCGGCAAAACCGCTATGATATTATTGTCGTGCTGGAAGGGCCGCCGCAAAAGGCGGCGCTTTACAAAAAAGAGCGGCGGCTGGGGCTGTGGGTTAACGGCGCGCCGCTCACTTTTGCCAATGTGCCGCAATTTTATGCGCTGGCCTCCACCCGCGAGCTGCGTGACATCACCACGCCGCAAACCTATCACAGCCTGAAGCTGGGGCTGAATTATCTGCCGCTGCGCGCCACAGGCCGGGCCGGCGCCGCCATGGCCGAGCTTTATCAGCGCGAGCTTATTGCCCTGAAACAAAGGCAAGGGCTTTATCATGAGGAAACAGGATCTATTGCCTTTGGCTCCAGCCGGCTGTTCTCGGCCCGTTTTCACCTGCCCGATAATGTGCCTGTCGGCTCTTATACCGTCAAAGCCTATTTGTTCCGGGACGGAATTTACAGCGATGAAGCGGTAACCGGGCTGGAAATTATGCGCAAAAATATTGCCTATTCGCTGTATCATGCGGCGCAGACCCAAGCCTTCCGCTATGGTTTGGCGGCGGTGCTGATCGCGGTTTTTATCGGCTTTATCGGCCGGACTATCTTCCCCAAATAAGGATATGAAGCGTCTCAAAACGCCTTGATCAGGCTGAAAAGCCACAAAAACGGGAAGATTATATCACGCAGCAGAAGCATGATTGCCTGCTGCCAGCCGCCTTGCCGCGCTTTATCGGCCGCCGCCCGGCCAAGGCAGGTAATCAGCCCGGCTTCCGCCCCATACCATAAGGCCAGGAAAGCGGCCGGCAGCCAAACCGGCGCCGCGCCGCCAAAACAGGCGCAAGCAAGCGCCAGAAACGGCAGAAAAACGGCCAGAACAGTTTCGGCATAAAAAAATTGCGGCAAAAAACGGCGGTAAAATCTGAGCCTTTGCACCTGCCGCGCCAATAAAGCCTTGATAAGCCGGTAACGGGCGGCCGGCCTTGTGTCATAAAAAGCCGGACAGGCGGCCGGAGACAAATCCCAGGGCAGAGGCCGGGCGGACAGGCAGATCTTTTTGCCCTGACGGCAGACAAGCTGCGTAGCCGCGGCAGCCATGGCCTGCTCGCCCGCCTGCCGGGTAAAAGCTTTAATGCCGCCGCCGCTGCTCATAATATCATAATGCCAGAGCTGGGCGCTGCTTTGCCCCACGCCCCGGCCCAGACTGCCGGCCAGCAACAGGCGCTGCGCCTGCCACGAATTTAAAAAAGCCGCTTCCAGCCGCGCCGGGCCGTTT
>Ga0157357_1001342_pt1 | contig 10164 bp, 14 predicted proteins | sample AttcapACBM1_FD_111485 | JGI IMG/M metagenome (GOLD analysis project Ga0157357, IMG submission 111485) | Fungus gardens microbial communities from leaf cutter ant in Botucatu, State of Sao Paulo, Brazil - Atta capiguara ACBM1 | ecosystem: Host-associated > Fungi > Mycelium > Unclassified ... | reverse complement strand
TAGAGAAGCTGGAAAGAGTCTGGATGATGATGTCAAGGAGCATGTTAACTACATTGCTACCTCATGGTATATATATGGTATACTCATGGACAATATATGGACTTTAGGGTAGGATGCACAGTAGAAGTGTAGTTATAGCATGGACTACATGTAATAGTATATATAGGGTAGCAATTCAGCAGAAACTCCTTGTCAAGTTCTCTTGTAATCTCCACATCAATAGCCTACTGAGAGCTTTACTTGCTTGTGTGATTATTGGACTTTGTGTCTAGTGGTTGCCACAACAAGTCTGATAATAGACAAAGATAATTTCTATTAAACTCATTCCCTGGTGTTCAATGGTAATACACCACTATCAGTACTTAACTCTCTTTCAGACTCTATCTATTTATCTGAAGTTATTACTATATGGCAGACAGATAGCATAGCATATAAGCTGAAGCCAAGATTGTTCTGACAAGTCCATATCACTAAGCTTATTAAATAGAGTTTCCATACTCTATATATTTCTAAGCTGACCCTGTGGGCTTTTACCTCCTAGTGTTAACTGTGCATAACATAATAACAGTACATGGAGCTGGAACACTGTATAACAAGCAGTCTTTGAGGCACTAAAAGATGCTGTCACCATAGCCTCTGTGCTAATCTCCTTAGATATTTCTACTTTCTTCTATATTAAAGTTGATAGCTCTGAATTTGCAATAGGAGCTATGCTCTTCTAGGCCTCAAAAAAGATAATAAGTGGCATCCAGTTGCCTTCCTTAGTAAGTTCCTGTCTCCAGTAGAGCATAACTACAAAATACACAATAGAAAAATGCTCATAATCATCAGCATACTAGAAGAATGATGTTACAATCCTAAGCTTGTCTCAGGTCATAACTAAGGCAAAGACTTGAGAAAAAAGTAAGGAGATGATCAATTGGTAAAGTATAAGGATACAGAACTGTATTTACAACTATATATACCTAAAGACTATGAGGAATAGATTAGATATTCTTGAGGAAACAATGAGAGAGGAATAAGGAAAACATAATGAAGCCTCCACTACTACATGAGGCACTAATTGATAAAATATGAGGATAACACAAGGCACAGTTAAATATGAGTCACAAATGAAATGAATCCCAACATGTATCCAATATAAAATGAACATCTGTAAAACATGAGATATAAATTGTAGTAATCATAACAAATGACATCACTTCTTAGAAGGAGCTCTTATCCCTATTAAGATTTGAATGAACTACAAAAACCTCAAGTACTTCATGACTACTTAGAAGCTCAACTGAAGATAAGCCTAGTGATTTTTATACTTAGCATGGTTTGATTTTGTGCTATACTACTACTTAAGGAGATTGATAGAGAAGTCTGATGCACTTTCAAGAAGAATTAATCATGATATGGGATCCTAGAACAACTAAGATGTAGTATTTCTCAAGTTAGATTTTCTCACTGTTTGGATACTAGAAAATTTGGCTGTAGAAGATGGAAAGAAAGTGCTGTTAAAAGATATTCAGTGAGAGAACTGACTTGGTAAACACAAGAAACTAGTGGCAAGAGCTGCTCAAAACCTCTATTGGTCTTCAGAATAGTCTACAAATAAAAGTCTGTTACTATTCAGAAATAAGATCTATATTTCAAACATCATAGATCTCCATAGAAGAATAGTCACACTACATCATAATTTAAAGGTTACTATCACATCCCAGTCTGACCACATCTGTCCCAACCCATAGATAACTCCCTTTCCCTCATCTGCACTTCCCAACCTCTTCCAGTATAGATTACACACCTTCAGTTCACCTTAGATGTCCTTGCTAAGCCTTTGTTAATTCCATGGACTCTATCCCCTGTCATCTGAGGATCACCAGTATTTAGGGTAATTCACTTGGCAGTTTACATTCCAGATAGCTAGCCTAGATATGCTACCTAGTATATAATCCAGTAGTTTACACCTTCAGGCTTGCTCAGGCTCTCTACATTAACAATGATTAGTCTATCTTTACATATTATAACTAGCATGTATGTACCTGTTTACTTTATTTGGGTAGTTGCATGAGGCTGACATATGTCATATATTTATCAGATATGGAGAGGAATATAGTGTGAGCAAGATCACTTCACATTATTATTATAATATCTATAAATTCAGAGTGTAGGTCACAAATAAGAGGTACTATCAATCTTGGAAACTGCTATGATAACTCAGGAGTCATCCAGTAGACTGTGGACAACTGTCAATGACTCAAAAATATCTTTATCTTGAAGTTCAGTCCACACCGACTATAATGAGACTGTACAGAGCACATTTAATAATATCAACAGGCCAGTCCCCAATAGTATCAGCGCTATGGGTCACACCATGTTGGCAATTAATTAATCATTAACCATGATGCATATGTACTACCGATCGTCAACAGCAGCAAACGACGACTTCTTTCGTCTGCCTCGCTTTGGTTTCGTTCCAGTCGTGATAGAGCCCCTCCCTCGCCCCCGCTTCGCTGTCATGGGTCCGCTGCGTTCGCTTGTACTACAGTTTCTTCCTCTAAAACCTGTTGAACCATTTATACAGGCTGATTGCAAGGGCAATTCATGAGATATGGATACGTTCAATTATCAAGCGAAAGGGTCGAAAACATACCATTACTCCAATGTCCTTCTTTACCGCATTTATAACATGACCTATTGCCTCCGCATCCGCCAAGACCATTCTTTGACCTTTCCGTCGTCTTAGCTGGACATGCTGGGGGACGTGTCAAATCAATTTCGTATTGTTAGTCAAAGTAAAAAGTACGAACATGAGGCGAAATGACCTGTTCCATTGCACTGGAAACATGTTGTATTTGCAGTATCAGTGGATGTCCCGAGTCTCCACGGCCGTTTCGAATTTTGTTTTGGACAATCTGTACCCGAGAAACTCAGTCCAGGCGATATCAGAAAGTTGAAAACAGCCTACCACTTGACCAATGTCCCTCCTGATCACACTAAACATGACCAACCCATCAATAACGCAGCCTATTGATAATCGACGCACAACAGGCGCTCACATTATAACATTTCCTTGCCCCTCCACCAGTACCGCCGGGTGGTCTCGATAACTCATCATCCCACTCGAAGAATGAACAATTTCCCTCATTCTGTGTTTTTCGACATTTCCAGAATTTCCGCCCCTGGTTCACCCCCTCTTTCTGTACTGTGAGCATTATACCGATTACACCGCATTTACAGATTCTCGTAGGTTCCGTCGGATCACTGTTCGTCTACCATACTAACGGTCAACACTCCCCCTGTGCTTGAGAGCGAAGACATGTAGACGTACTTGATTATACGTTCGTTTTGCCGGAACGATTACATTCGAGCTAGTCGCACTTATGCTCGACTCCACATCATCCACCCACTTCCAGAAGCCACAGCTATCCTTTGGGCATATATAGAAGTTCTTTCCAATACTGTTAATGCCAGACTTGTTTGTCCTAACAAGCGCCGGTATGCCACACTCGCACAAGACACCTCGGGAAGTAATATTGGGTCTGGTAGACGAATGGACGGCGGTAGAGCTGGGAGGGAGCGAACGAGATATTAACGAGGATGCGTACGATGATGATGCCACCGTGGGCTTCGGTGCAGTCATCGAAGAAGTAAAAGTAGTAGGTGGTGGAGATAACTGGACTGGTCGCGAGGAAGTGGGTAAAAGACGATCCATTCTTGAAATCCACTCCGGATCTACGTCACTGAGCATCGAGTCCAATCTTCTAATAAGCGTACCTACCGCCATCCATGTCAGGATCCGGTACCTGAGTGGTCACGGCACTTGCAGCACGAGCACGTCCTCCCCTTCTTCTCTCTACCATAGTGGCACTAGCACTTCCTGCCCCCCTCCCACTACATCTACCACTAGCACCTCCACTTCCTCCAGCACCGCCACTACATCCTCTTCGTTCATTACTTCCACCGCTTGTTCCTCGTCCACCTCCGCCACTTCCCCTATTGTCACCATTACCCCCACTATTCCCGGGATCACGGGGATTACCTGAGCAGGTATCATCCCGGCTACCATCCAAGTATTGTCCCACACTCTGGCATCTTAATGAGCGCACTGGCGCAATAAAAGACAAAAGAACTTAACCTGGACCACGATATTCCAATTGTCTTTCACAGTCCTAAACATTTCTTTGTACTGCTGCAATGACTGATTGAGCATAGCTTGTTTCGTGACACTTCGCTGGCAGACTTGGACCATCCTTCGCTCCGTCTAAAGTGCTCAGGTGAAAAAAAGAGGTCGCTAGGACAAGAACTCACTTCACGCCTTAACTGAGGTTTGCTGACACTTTTGTCTAAGCCGATCTTATCATAACCCTCAACTAATGCAACACCCAAGGTCGAAGGAACAAGATACTTCATTGAGCCTTCCATCCTCTCAATGGCGTATTCTCTGTCGACAATGTTCTGTATGTGCTGCGCAATTGTCGCATCCGTCCCTATGTCGCATAGTTGAGGATTAATTTCGCAACGTAACAATGAGCGCACCAATCCCGTTCTTATCCATCAAAGCAACTAGATCGGCTTCAGTAAGGAGGTTCGGTTTAGTTGTTTGGCCTTCTTTCAGTTCACATGCCGCTGGTTGAAATTCCTCGCCTTCCTTGAACTCGGGAAGCGGATGGTCGCTCCACTTGTCATATGGATATACTTCGAGGTAATTCTTTTGGAGGACAACCAATCCTGAAGAAAGCATTCAATGTTTAACTGCCATCAATTAAGTCTGGTGTGTACCAGAAGCGGTGAAGGTCTCTCCTCCACATACTGCCTCAACAGCTGTCTGCCAGCCCTCAGCATCCTTCGAGCAACAAGCCAAGAACCTCCTTGTGATATATTCATACACTTTCTTTTCGTCGCCTCCGAGGCTACCCGCGTGCGCGGTGGGGTGGATGGGTGGATGTGCTTTATCGTTGTGTTTTCCTTTCCGGGGTGTACTAAAGCAGCTTTGTTCGAGAGACTGAGCGAAAGTTCCCCATGTGAGGTCTACAGCTTGTTTATGAATAAGGCCCATGAAGTCGAATTGCGAGTCGAATTGATCCGTTTCAGTACGAGGGTAGGATAAAAAGCCCTGCTGGTACAACTTTTCGGCAATCTTTGGAAGAGTGGCTATGTAAGAGATTCACTTTAACACAGGCGGCACAACTCACGTCCAGGACTTTCTTAGGGGCCATCTTAAGCAGCCGAGATCCAGCCTTCTGCAGTTCAACTGTGGTTAGAGGTAATGGCTTCCTGGGGCTCAGTGGTTGGATTTGATGATCTGGACTGCACAGTACAAGCTCACCATTTCTTAGTATCTTTGTTAGTAACTTTTGCAATTTTTGCCTTTATGCTTCCCGGGGCTCTGTGCCCTGGACTCTCCAAAACGTGGGAATATAATGCGACTGCTGCTCCGACGTCGAACAAATGGCCTCTACGCCAGTTGAATGTTGTTTCTTGAGGACCGCTAGGGGTATGCTGCACATGAGAGAGAGAGATGTACCAAAAAGACTCTGGGACGAAGTTCTTGACTTGATTATACCGTTGGACCACAAAGCCAAGGGTTGGGAACTGACAGGGCCCTTAAGTGATGGTCGGCAAGGGCTTATGGTACTGTGAATGCAATCACGCACCATAAGAAACAAGTTTTTCTTCTAGCACCTGGAATTTTGCTTGCAACGATAGAGTTTGCATGCGAGTAAACGCGGCACCAATCTTAAGATCGAGCAGAATCCGTGCTTCGACAGCATCTGCTTGCGCTTGATCCAGTTCCACTGGGTGTTGAGCCGCATGATGGATTTGTCTAACAACAGTCAGATATTATGAGCGATAGAGAGAGACATCAAGCTTCACTGGGAGATGATAGCACTAAATCGCGCTCGTTTGACTACAATACTCTTGTTTGTCTTCTTGCACACATTCACAATCTCCATTCCGATGTGCTCTCCCTCCCTATCACAATCCGTCCAGATCATGAGCATATCCACACGTCTGGCCTGCACCATCAAATTTTGTTCAATCGTCTTCTTGTCTTTGGCTACTCTCGACTCGACTGGTGCGTCAAAAAGGTCAGCTGGATTGCACGAATGCCATTTCCGATGTGCGTCGGTAAAGTCATGATCTAAAAGGTGTCCTGACACACAGGTCACAATGTATGCCGAGTTCGTCTGTGGATAGTCGAACTCATAGTTCTTCACATATTGTGATTGTGTATTATTCTTTGGCAAAACAAATCTCAGGGGACATCACTGTGAAATAGAAGGAGCCTACAGTGGTGAATCTTCCTCCAGAGAGAATTTGAGTAATTGACCTCGAGATGGAAGGCTTTTCCGCAACACAAAGGACCCTCATTTTCAGGAAATCTGATGGGAGAAGAGGACAATGCCGCGGAGTTCATTAAGACACGCGACGCGTTGGAGTATGTCACAGCCACGTGATGTGAAGGTTTGCACATGCTTTCCCTCCATGACAAACCCTTTTCGAAAATATCAAGAGTGAGATGGACAATTCTGTCAAAACAAAACTCCTGACGTTACTCAATGTATCCGCAACGAAAGTAAGCAAGCACAAACGCACATATGAAGACTTCCTAGGTCCTTCCGATAAACTCAACAAACGCAAACCCGCATCATTCGCCGAACCAAGACTTGAACCAAGCGAGAACGAAGATATATTACTAAATCCCGATGCGGAGTTGGCTATCATAGAATCTGCGGCGCAGGAAGAAGCAGAGGTAGTAGACAACGAACAGGACCAAAGTATGTGGGTTCAGAATGTCCACTATCGTGACCCCGTTAAAAAATGTGCAGATCCTAGCAATTCCTACGAAAAGCACTTTGGCAACAATTCCGTCATTCTCACTGACTCTGTACGAAATGATGTGGATGGACGTTTATGGATGACTAACAGTAAAAATTTGGGGACACTCGGTCCGGCTGTAATTTCAGTTCCCCAGTCCTCTGAAGCAATATCATCATCTGCTTCACTCCCTACACCAGATGTAAGCGACTTCTCAGTTTATGTTGAGGATCTTTTTCATCATTGGTAGATTTCTTGTGCATTAAAATCCCCGTTTCGAGAACGTCAATCGAGACTCCCTGCAAGTGTGTCTTCGACCTCACTGCTAATCTCACCGTTTCACCTGTCAGCTAATCCTCTTGTGCTTAGAAACTATACAGTTCCAAGATGATCTTCTCGCAGCTCTCTCGACGCGGCGCGACTTTTATCTCACTCAAAGATCTCTCGAAGCTCGGGGACCTACACGAGAAGTCATTGCTCTTCACGCCCTGGACCACGTCGCAAGGCTGGTGCTCATCCCTTTCGCTTTCTTCCGTAATTAACATTATTTCCTTACAGGAGACGCCGACGAGTGCTGAAAAATAACGATCGCCTGTCACACGCCCAGAAATCTACATCAAATGAGCTGCCGGAAGACGTTCAAGACCAAGGCTTTACTCGTCCCTCTGTCCTCATTCTCTTATCCTTTCGCTCTTGCGCAACAAAATGGTTCTACGCCCTGTCCTCTCATACTCCCTCTACTCAATACCAGATTGAAAACCAGTCGCGGTTCCTGTCGGAGTACGGGCTAGCTCCCGATACAATCGATAAACTTGCGACTGCAGAACTAGGAACATACCCTGCAGACCATGTTGAGACGTTCAAGGGAAACGTCGACGACAACTTTAAAATCGGCATAAAGATGACGCGCAAAAGCATGAAGATGTTCACAGAATTTTATGGCTGCGATATTATCATGGCAAGTCCTTTGGGACTTCGGCAGTCTATTGAAAAGGGCAAGTGAGTGAAAGAAGTGATTCCCTTTGCGCGCTCCTTATCGGTTCTGTAGGCATGCGGACTATCTGACTTCAATAGAAATTCTCATCATCGACGAAATGGATGTGCTGACGATGCAGAATTGGGACCACGTCAAGGTTAATTCCATTTCTTTCTGAGTATCTTTCGTTGCTAATACATTAGTCAGTTTGTCCTCTCATATATCAACAAGCTTCCCAAAGAGTCTCACGATACAGACTTCTCCCGCATCAAGTCGTGGTATCTTGACGGACAGTGAGACTGTTTGAGATATCGTATTATTTGTGTCTGATTATTTGTTAGTGCCGCCTACCTTCGCCAATCTATAATTCTCAGTGCCTATGAAACAGCAGATACAAGAGCGCTGTACAACTCTTTCATCAATGTGGCCGGAAAGATTCGCACCAATAGAATCTACCAACCTATCTCAGTCCCAGAAGGTATCGAACAAGTGCGTGCCTTCCATCCTGCTGTGCTTGTGCCCCTGACGAGATGTCGTTGGCCAGTCCTTAGTCCATTTTGATTGTCCATCACCACAAAACGAGCCGGACAGGCGATTCCATCATTTTACTACCCAGCTTTTGCCTGTCCTTCTGAAATCGGCGGTCCAAAGCACGAATACTGTTGTGTTTGTGCCTTCTTCGTTCGACTTTACTAGAGTGCATAATTATTTCCGAACACAAGCTGGAGTATCGTTCGCGGTTCTTTCTGAGTGAGTTCCCCTTTCGAATACACGCTATGGATTGCCTCAACACGAATGTACAGATACTCATCGAACCAAGATATTTCTCGTGCTCGACAAGCATTCTTCCAAGGGATTAAATCATTCCTCCTGATCAGCGAACGCTTCCATTTCTACAAACGGTTCATTCCTCCTCCTCCTCAACCTTGTTAATCATTGAAGTGCTGAACCATAGATACAAAATCCGTGGAATCCGTAACCTCGTATTCTATGGACCTCCTGATCATCCTCAATTTTTCACCGAATTCCTATCGTATCCTTTCCTTGACAATGCCGTTGAAGCGTCGGACGTGACGTGTAGAGTGTTGTATTCAAAATATGATTGGATGCGGTTGGAGAGGATCGTCGGGACTGATGCGGGTTTAGAGTTGATTAAGGGTATATAGTGGTTGGACAGTCAATAAACGTATGCCATGCTTCACATTAATTCCAGGTGTTCATTTATCTTGATGGATTTCGGCTATTGGTGCTTACGGTAAGGTATGATGAACGCTCAGAATTGCCGCAACAAGCAAGCCCCTTTTCCATCTACCATTGTACCCCATTAATTATAATGGGGTATGTTCGTTGGGAGGGAAGACCTGCCGAGACCAAACCATATCAGAATGCTAGAGGGCGCCCAGCTATTTTCAGCTCTCCTCTCCCTCAATGCTGCTACCTTGTCAAATTCCCGTGTCCCTTCTGCTAGAAAATGTCATATGTTAGTGTAGTGTGTTCTGTCTTAATTTACTGAAAACACATCCATGATGTTTTTGGAATCTTCTTGGATCAGCTTCTGGTTATCATCTGAAAGATCCCACTACAACTACCGCATCATTACTAATTCTGCCTACATTGTTATCCAGCCTGTTCCTTCACCATCTGCTTGGGCTCAACAACTCACAGAAATTGGAAAAATTCATTATTTATCAATATATAGGAAAATAAGTAATTTGATGTGTGTTGGAAGAAACAGGATGGTGCAGATCAACGCCTCTGCACCTGGACCAGACAAGTTGTCATGGAGTCATCTCAAGATTATTCTCAAAGACAATGAATGCCTTGGTATCATTATCCGCATTGCTAATGCCTGTATTGAGCTAGGATATTGGCCGTCGCATTTCAAAAGATCTATGACTGTCGTCATCCCCAAACCAAACAAGAAATCATACGACTCGCCAAAATCTTTTAGGCCTATAGTTCTACTCAACACAGTGGGCAAACTTATCAAGAAAGTAATCAGAGAGAGACTCCAATTCACCATGGCAGCTAATGACTTCATCCACCCTAGCCAACTTGGTGGTCTAAAGTTCAAATCCATGACTGATGCAGATATAGCACTTACTCATATCATTCAAACAGGTTGGGTCAAGAACCTGTCGACAAGTACTCTCACCTTTGACATAGCACAATTCTTCCCATTGCTAAATCATCACCTCCTCACCCTCATCATGAAGAAAGCAGGTTTTGACAACTGTATCGTCTCTTTCTTTGCCAATTATCTCATTGACAGAAAAACTAATTATTTCTGGAACAATTTCATGTCCCCTATTTTCAATGTCAATGTAGGAGTGGGCCAGGGCTCTGTGCTCTCCCCTATCTTATCTGCCCTTTATCTT
>Ga0157357_1001340_pt1 | contig 10167 bp, 9 predicted proteins | sample AttcapACBM1_FD_111485 | JGI IMG/M metagenome (GOLD analysis project Ga0157357, IMG submission 111485) | Fungus gardens microbial communities from leaf cutter ant in Botucatu, State of Sao Paulo, Brazil - Atta capiguara ACBM1 | ecosystem: Host-associated > Fungi > Mycelium > Unclassified ... | reverse complement strand
ATCATACTAAACTCTAATCTTAAAATAAAAGAAAAAATAAATAAAATGAAAAATGATAATAAAATAAAGTTTATCATTTACAACTCTAATAACAAGAGCTCTTTCAAGTGTTTTATGTGTTTTATTCTTTCTTTTTAGACTATTGTTTTTATTTCTTCTCTTAATTCCTGATATTGATATTATTTTCTTTGAATTATTTAGTATGCAATTAAGTATTATAATTCAATAATCTTAGGGTTGATCAAAGAAAGGAATCTTGTATAGAGTTTACATAAGAGAAATCAATGAAGTTCTCAGTACAAGGTATCTACCTATGTATACTAACTATTGATAGTCTGTGCTTGGCTATTTCTAGTCTGTCCTAAAGACCATATATTAGCCATAAGGTCAACATATGTTAAACATGTTATATAACATTATTGTTCTTAAACCTTTTACCATGTTCCATGTGAGCATGTGATCATGTGACTGATGTGTGACAGTATGACCATGATGTCACTCTAACCCTAAACCTAGATCTAAGAGTAAAGAAAAAGAAAAAGAAAAAGAAAATTAAATGAAAAAGCTAGAGTCCAAGCTTTGTATATCTGACATTAAGGACTAGTATTGTATAGTTCTTGTTATACTCTAGCATAACCTCTTTTCTATCTGACTTCTATTAGCAGGATATCACATCCTGATCTGACCATATTTGTTCTAACTCATAAATAACATCTCCTTTCTTATCTACACTCTCTAATCTCTTTTGATGCAGATTATATATTTCCATTTCACCTCAGACATCCTTGCTGGACTCTTGACAACTCCATATATCTCCATGTCTGATATCCAAGGATTATTAGAACCAGGGTAATACTTAGCAGTCTCCATTTCTAGATAACTATCCTAGGTAGTATACTTAGTATATAGTAGTTTATACTGTAAAGTCTCATTCTGAAAATGAACTAAAATTATCACCAATTTCCAGTGTTAGTGATAACATACCTCCAACCTTCTAGTAGACTTGTCTGCTAATCACATCCTAAGTATGTCTTCCAAAATATACAACCTGTGTAACTTGTAGAGGCATAGCACATAAACTAAAGCCAAAGATTATTCTGACTTCCATGTTCTGTGTTCTCAGATAACACCACACAATTTACTCATTTGGACTTCTAAGAGCCTACCATCAGATCTTGGATAATGAGGTGTAAACCACATCTAATACAAGAATACATCTTTGATTGTAGTACTTGACTATGTCTTCTTGGAACTTCCAAATGGCAGACCTTGCTTCTTCCAGTGCAGACTTCATCTAGTCAGTGAACTTCGAGATACTCTCAAATTTAGATCTTCTTTGGTGAGGCTCAAATCTCCGAAAGCATTCTTGAATCACAGAGCCTATTGGAAGCCCAGATAAGATAATGGCCTAGACTTGCAATGCAGTTGCACCAACTCTTTTGTTGGTTGCAATCTCAACGACATGAGTAGAGGCAACTAACCTTCCGAGGAACTACTCGTGAGCAAGTTGCTCACGACTTGACTCATATTTGGAAGTGCATTGGAAGTGCATCGGCTGACGTTTCGAAAGAACTGTGTTCCCTTAGGAGGTTGTGATGAATCTCTATATGAGGTTGTTGATGATACATACATGGGATGGCAAACGGAGTTGGATGTAGTAAGTTGGTACTCTAAGGATTCTTGAATAGTGTCAAATCAACATGATGAGCCAGGGACGCCGAAACAGGGGAAGCATTGTAGGTCACGTGTTCTCGACAGCCATTGCCTTGTCCACCACAATTGGCAGCACGTGGGAGGTGGCTGAACCTCTTCTACATCAATTTCTTACTCTGCCTTGTACTTGTACTCGCATCTTCCTCTGTCAGCCTTTTCGCTTTGTGCTCTCTTTGTACAAATGTGATAGGTTTCTAGAGTCATCCATGTTCTCGATTCTTGGATTATTCAAGCCAATTGTTCTGTATTACGATTCGAGACGGGGTCCAGAGCAGGGTTTGTGGATGGTAAAAAGAGCTAGGAGCAGCAGTAGGCCTGTATTTCATCTCCATCGAGTACTTTCTTACTTGTGCTTTTCCACAGGTTTAGTTGTCCTCGGTTAACCGAGCTTACCACTCTCGGGTATCGCAGCGCTGAATGGTTATTCCACCCGACAGAGTTCGGGATGTGCTTGTCTTCCTCTGTGTATCGTCACCCTTGGACCTTTCCCTCGGTTCTGTCCCGTCTGAATGGTGATGAAGGCCCTCTGGTCCTCATTTCTTCCTGTTAGGGGGCTACGTGCTACGTGTTGGTGAATTATCCGTGTCCCGGCAGCTCTAATATCAGATTGACAGCTCCTTTTCAGGAAAGTGGTGGTGTCTGATGGACGCGGGGTACTACCAGGAGTTTTGTGCTCGGCGATCCTCTCACTATCTCCGGCCTCTTGAACCAATGTTCTCACCCGAAGATGGCTACAAGCATCTGAGGTGACTCTTATCGCCTGTCATAACTGATCAGATCATAATATCTGGGATTTGCCTGTGATACTATTCACCTCGAAAGCGATCCTTGAAAAGTCGATTCAGTACGGTAATACCAGCTGACAAAAAAAGACTCCGATTCTGGTTGGGTCGTTTGCAAGTAAGTCTGTCAATCTGGGTCCAAAGCTATGCTTATCGTTCCATTCTGGTTGTATACTAGCCTCAGGGAAATGCAATGCAAATGACTTTGTTCCATGTTCAGCTCAGTAAGCCGGCTCCGTCTGGACCCATTCTAGCTGACATTGATTTGCCATAAGGGGCTATTTGTAGATGTTTGACTCGTCGGTGGATGGCTCAGATCTTCTTCATACTACAAGCAGTCCGCCCTGACTTGGGTGGTCTCTTTATACTCAGGGTGGTATGAGTAAATTATCTGAGTATCCAGGAAACAGTCTGAGAATTGAGAACTGAGAGCGCCTGAAAACGGGGCTTGCCGCTGATATGTGCAGGTTTTGTTTACGTACCAAATACCGCTTTGATCTGTCGCATATCCATTTGCCGGGCCGAAACCACTTATCCGACGCATTGGCCAGTTGCTGACGACATCAAGTTGCCACTAAATCTTCCTAAATTATTCGTTTTCTCTTAGTCTTTCTGCCTCTGTGCTCTCCATGATATGCCCCGCAATCACCTTCCGGGTGCTTCGACCCTCAGAAATCGAAACCGGGTTACCAACAAAACTCGCCTCAAGATCCATCATGGCAATTTTGAGGCTGAGGCCATTTTTATCCCTGATGAGGATGAGGAAAAACATCGTCTTACTAACCTCGTTGCTGGTGTCGATGCCGAAGACGCCAATGTGAGTCCAGCTCGTTCCCTTGCTCTGCCCCATGTCACCCATTTCCGTGGCTGTGTATCCCGCGGTTCTGATGACTAACTAAATCACGTGTTTTCCTTCAGGAACATCACCTTCAAGAGGTTCTCACGCATCGGGCCAACCGCGCCGCCACTATCAAAGGCCGTCCCGAAAGCACGGCACCTGCCGCGTATATCCCTACACCGGACTCTGCCGGTATTGTCGACAATTATCACGAGTTTTATCCTCTCAACCGGTGGAGAGATCCCTCTACGTATGTATGTACATCGTTCTCTGTTGAGGAGCAGACTGTCGATGGCTTGGCCGGCGGTTTTACCTATCACATGGACGAGCGGGACAAGGAGTGGCTTGACAAAAACAACGAGGAGGCTCGAGGCGAGGGAACCAGTATACAAGGCGCTGTCTCTGCCTCCGGTACTCGGATATCGGCACGCAGTGCTAAGGCCAAGGGAAAGGAGCCTGATGTCTCCCACCCAGCAGTTATCTCAGAGGATTCGTTCGAACTGGTCATGGGCATTTATGAAAAACTCACGAGCGAGAAGTACGAATATCTTCATCATGTAGGTACTCGCGTTTAATCAGATAAACGTCTGCTCAACATCGCCCAGGGCTGGGAGGTTGGAATGTTTCCAGCGTTTATGGATTATCAAGACACGTTTGCGAACGACCTGCCTGTTTCATTATTCGCTTGTTTTACTACACCTTCTTGGATCCCAAAGCCTCATCAGCTTCTCCGCATTGCCCGAATAATCTACCCTTACTGGAAGGAACGACGTGTTGAGCGGGGTGGTCACCGTATCATACCGATCCTCAACGGCGATGAGTCCGATGCCCTTAATGAGTCTTACATCTGTTTTCGACGACGTGAAATCAAGGCCGTGCGGAAGACACGTGCATCCCACGTCACGTCGTCCGACAAACTTACCCGCCTCCAAGCTGAGCTCTCCTACCCACTTGAACTCGCCAAGCTTGTGCTTAGCCGAGAAACGACAAAAAAGGAATATGCGCAGCAAGCTCAGCGCATCTGGGAGCAGCGACAGAGTCTGTTGGATCTCAAACGTTCGTATCCTATCGCTTCCAGTGATAAGGCGGATGATGAACTGCTTGTCGACAAGGAACGACCCGCCAGGAAATCTGAGCCTGCCACGTAAGTCATTTCCCTGTTTTCGTGACAGTGTTGTTCACTTGAAAGGACTAGGCGCATACCCGGCCTGCGAGTTCGTCCTCAAGACTCAGCAACTCCCACACTAAGACAGGAGACAGCTTTGCGACCCAAGGAACGTATCAATGCGATTCGAGAACAGATCGAAACCGCTCTTGCTCGTCAGAAGGACCAGGATCATCATTGGGAAGGCCAGATAGACGTAGGTCCCTTTGGTTTCAGTCATACATCTGTCCTGACTTATCTTGACTAGAACGCATATCAACAGCAGTCCGTCCCATATGCCTCGCGACTCTTCAAGTACATCCCGCCACCTGAAGCGCCTTCCTACCCGACATCCGAAGACATCGAGGACGAGCCGCCTGCTGGAACAAGACGGTCAGTGCGGCTTCGTGTGGGTCGTGGAGGCCGCAAAATGCTCGACCGTCGGGATATTGGATTGCGCACGGAGTTCACCAAGCGACAGAAACTCAATCCGTCTCCTGATAACTCAAAACCCATGAATATGGGTGAGGAGGAGGAAGACGAAGGGGAGGAGAAACTTGAGAGACAACGACAGATCGAAGAACAATGGAAGTATGATTCAGATGATATGCCCGCTGTTGGTCCGCAGGGACAAGATGAACAGGATCGTATCCTCGTGGATGAGTATCAAACGAAGTTAGTGGGATTCTTTCTGGTCTTGGTTTATATATTGACCAGTGCTACTCTCAAGATACCTGCGACATACCATGACTCTCCTCGCCGACACCAACCAGGCGGCATTGGTAACAGATAACGCAGTTCCCGTTGTGACAAATGACGGCCGTCAAGTCATGTTTGTTCCCTTCCGTCTTGGTGTCCCTCCATCCATACATCGTCGTGATGCTACTGGTTCCTTCCGACCTGTTTATCCAGCGCTCGCGAGCTTCCTTTCTCAACAGCCTCCCCCACCCAATCCCTCCCAACAGGTGCCTGGAGTCAATGGTACGCCTGTTGCTATTCAGCAACCGATTGTGAAGATGTCTTTGCCAACTGCTGTTCCGCAGATGAGGATATCATCAAATGGTGGCATGCGTCTCACAGCGCCTGCTGTTGTGAACGGTGCCAGTGGTACTCAATCAACCGTGTCCGTCGCTGTACACAATTCCCCACCTCAACCTGTCCCCGTCCCTCGACATACTTCTCCAAATGGCATTAATGGTATTGCCAGCCGTCCTGCCATTGCCATGCCACACGTCGATGTTGTCAAGGCTGAGGTTCACCAGCCATCTGCTTTGACAAATGCTGTTACCTCGATACAACAGACCGACTCTATGCAGAGTACGGAGTCAACATCGATGAATAACTCTCCTGCTCGCCAGAAGGTGCCATTCCCTTCTATATTACACGGCCACTTACCACCAGGTCCGTCTCAAGTGAACACCACTTTTATACCTGGCATGTATGCACACCTGGGCCCTGCCACTCTGCAAAATTTAAAGTCGACTTTTGCTAATCTTCCAAATTTGCAGAACCAGTTGCAGCGAATGCCATATATGTCCGCACTTGCCCTTAACTCCAATGCCAGCTTGAAGGCGGCTGCAATGAGGCAGATGCAGTGGACAAATTCGCCCCTCCAGCGGTCACCGTCAACAGGGACCGGTCTGGATGCTGTAAACGGTGCAAATGGGGTACAATCGAGCTCAACGACTAATCATATTTCTGCCACGGCGCCAGCGACGAACGGACCACGACCAGCTATGCGCATTCCATCGAATGGCCAAATGTCTATGTCACCCATACCCCACACTCCTCCTCATCAGTCCCCTCCTCGCCTACCTATCACTCCAACCATGACGATGGCCTCTCCATCATTGCAACAGCAGCAGGTGGTGGGTAGTTCGCAGGTCGGGTACTGACAACCCCTGTCCCTTTCATGTCCTCATATGCCTCATGTCAATGTATGTGTGCTTGCGTGGCCTGTTTCTGTCCTTCAATTCGTTACCTCATTGATGCATCCACTTTATCCTCACTGCTATTTAGCCTCTCTTGTCATTTTTTCCCTTTGGTCCTTTGTCTCGTTGATAGCTACATCCACCGTATGGTTTCAAGCTGTATACTATATAATAATCTTACAACGCAATCTCAGTCCCTTGTCCTTCTCTCATCGACTGTGAGATGATGATATTTCCAAGTGCCTTTTTCTCATTGATCTTCTAGATGGTTTACTAAGATGTAATTGCAGTTGGGGATATCTATCACGTCCTTTGGCTGGTCCTTTGGAACCTAGGTTCTATCAAAACCACAGCAAACGAGGATCACTTACATCCAAAAAAATGCTTGAAGACTGACAGAACTTGCAGCTGATACGAACATTAGTATCTATCAGGATCATTCTTGTGTCGAGCAATGGTATCGTAAGCATAAAAAGCAGAGGTACCTTTGAATGTATCAAGTGAGGATCCAAGTCGTTGAGGAAGTTAAACATGGGTTTTCCTCACATGCTACAATAGGAATCTTTGTTAGATGCCAAAGCGTGATTTGATGATATCGAATTCAATGGGGTCAAGTGCTTTATTGGATAGTCATTTGTGAGTTGAAAGGAACATGAGATGCAGTAGGATGCAGTGCCAAGCCAATTAAATGAGATGGATATTGGCATTGTGTAGGCAGCTCGAATGTTTTCCGAGGTCCCCAGAAAGGGGTGATATACAAATCATACCAGGGACAGGACAATATACATTGGAAAGAACCCTGAGTGCAGTGTGGCCAACTGGTGGTGGCTTATGTAACCGGGCACCACTCTCAACTCTATAACGGAGCACATCCAGGTTCTTACTCTCATTAACGACGGACGATATGTCTACGGTTCAGTCTACGTTTATCAGCGTATATGTACTTGTCTACACTGATCCCTGGTTATTTATGATGATATGATGATAAGTTGTGTTGAAGGGATATCGATATCGCTCTGCGACTACTCTTCATTATAAAGTGTCAGCCTTACTGTAACCATGAAGCTACCCGAATGGGTGTGTGACTTGTGATCAGATACATGCACATAACAAGTTTGAGTGTCCAAAATATTTGAGCCATGAACCTTCCTTAGTGTTAAAAGGTTACCCTTCAAGATCTGGAGCCTGAAAAGCATTTTCCAGTGCCTTATCAATGCATCAACAGAATAGTGAAGTGGCCACTTGTTACAACTCAGACAATCCCAGAACTCAATATTAATTTTTTTGAAATCTTTGGACAATGCAATTGAGTAAAGTGGTACAGATGCATGATGAGTCAGAGATTTTCCTTGCAGTATGAATAGGGGCATCTATGTAAACAATGACTTGATTAATATCTGATTTGTGGATAGCTTGAGAAAGACCATATCTAATGGCAAACAATTCAAGTCCTTCTTTCTCTTGAACCACCACCTTGTTTAGTAGTACCTGTGAGAGATATTAGGAATAAATTTTTACTACTTCAGGAATTTCACACTTGTACTCAAGAATGACTTTACCACCCTACATAGGCATGGACATTGATGAATTCGGCAGCAGGAATGTCGACAACTATGATGGTGTAAGAGATCATACCATTACCTCTAACAAAATGTCTTCTAGGACTGTCTCTATGTCTTCAAGTGAGGCATTGGTGGATTATGCCACCAAAATGGAGCACCTTAATGATGTCCCTGATGAGGAGGAAACCAGGGAGCCTATTGACAGCTCTCAACTATTCTATGCTGAACCAAAGGAAATACAGGTTAGTAGGGCAACTGACCATGAGAATAGGGCATGTATGCAACAGGGTGATGAAAATGTACCTGCCCTAATGTCCAAACGAATCCAACATGTTGATGATGATGTAATCAACATCCAACTTCTATATGACCCCAATATACCTACAGAACCCAATTTATAGAATGAGAACTTCTGCTCCATTTCACTCCATAGATCTATTGAGCATTTGGCCTCTGATACTAAAAATATCAGAGAATTGCTTAATTGTGTTGCTAAATATATCAGCAACAAACAAATTGATTCTAAGCAATCTAATAGTGTTGAGGATCTCAAAGATGTTGGTGAGGCCATTTGGAACCTCATCTCCTCTGTTTACCAATTGAGTTGGAACTCACTATACACTAGTAACAATTCTGCCAATTTAAGACAAAAGGTCACATCAAAATTCACTCCCAAAGTAAAACCCACCATCAACAGAAATAATGTCAACAAACAGAAATTAGTCCCAGTGAGTATTAAAAAACTCCCTCTCCCTATTCCCACCAAATTGCCCAAGGAGGTCAACCAGATCTCTAAATTCTTTAAAAATTTGAAACCAGCATCTGTTGACAAAACTGGAGGTAAATCATATGTTTAGGCTTCTAAGTCTCCAAACCATATAGAAGAAGTCATAAAAATAAAGGATGCCTTCCCATCCCTTAGTACAAGCAAAATTGATCAAGTCCAAAAGATCATCATAGGCAGATCTAAGCCCAAACCTTGCATTCAGATGACTACCAAAGGCCTATAAAGGAAGCAAATTATTGTTCTAATAAATGGGGATAATATTACAAAATTCATGAAGGAAAGTAGCCAACATGTATCTAATATTAATAGGGCTCTTAGAAACGTCAAATCTGATGTTTTGGTTGACTTTATTTGCTTAGATCCCTTAGGTGTTATAGTTATCACATGCAAAGTCACATCTTCTTCTGACTTGTAAGTCATCAAGAACTAAATCAAGAATATAAACTGCATAGATATTATAGACATTGATATCCCTCACCTTCCACAATCTAAGTCCTACTTGAAGATAATAGACATTCTCTATTACCAGCATAATGAATCAAACCACCTCACATCAAAGGACATCAAAGACATCATCAAGCAAAACCAGATCTTTGATAACATTATGCTTGCTTCTAAACCACAAGTCATCAAGATATCTCCAAAGTCAGATATGGCCATTGTATGGTTCAACATCTGTGATATGCAGAGTGGAAGTAAAGCTAAGGGACTTATTAACTGATGCTTTAACATAGGAAACCATATAGCAACTATATGGGGCACCAACATGAACCTGGGCATGCTTCAATACAAAAATTGCTAGAGGTGGGATTATGCTATCTTATTATGTAGAATCCAAGGAGTGAAGTGTATTAAGTACAATGAACTGCACAAGTTGGAACATCATCACCACTTTGCATGATAATGCAAAGCCAACAACAAAGTAAACCCTCCAAGACTTGAAACCAAGAAGAGAAAACCATACCCTTATTCTTTCATGTGCTCCAACTGCTGAGGTGACCATCAGGCAGATTCAAATGTATGCCCATTCTAGAGGCATTAATTTAACCAAGACTAGTATAGTATAAAGCAATAGGAACTTTGTGAAAGCAGGAGTAGATCAATTTGCTCAGCTATAAGTGGTCTCTAAGCATAATTTATGACAACATCAGGCTTTATTCACACAATGTTTGCAAGAACAGTCTCATTGTTAATACTATTCTGAAAACTCAATCATCCTTCAACATTATCTTTATTCAAGAACCACTATGGTTGGTTATTTGTTCTATTCCAAGCTCCACTAGTTGCAAAGAAGATGAACTAGTTGGAGTTTCTCATCATCCCAATTGAATCACATTCTCTAGGTCTTCATTGTGTACTTTTGACTATTCTAGAGTTATCACATACATTAATATCCATATTTCTTCTCTT
>Ga0157357_1001339_pt1 | contig 10168 bp, 14 predicted proteins | sample AttcapACBM1_FD_111485 | JGI IMG/M metagenome (GOLD analysis project Ga0157357, IMG submission 111485) | Fungus gardens microbial communities from leaf cutter ant in Botucatu, State of Sao Paulo, Brazil - Atta capiguara ACBM1 | ecosystem: Host-associated > Fungi > Mycelium > Unclassified ... | reverse complement strand
TTTCCTGTTTGCCATCGTGTAGCACTCTTTATCACATTAGATTTTGAAGACAAAATCGAGAACTGATGGATACCCCTGCTAATGTCAGGACAACGCCTAGTTCCGCGTAAGTCTCTTTTTGCTATGAAATATCTTCTCTTTTTACTCATTCAAAACTGGTAGCCAATCAACAGTATCACAGATACCTAGAATACGAGAGCCTGCTGTGCTTGCCTGGACTCCAGATTATGACGACGGGGACGTTGCGTATATCGCAGGAACACCTCACCCTCCTGGTCCGCCCCCGCCCTCAGCGACCAGTGCATCCACACTATCAGTAGAAACAATCAGAGAAGGGCAATCACACCCAAATCCATCCCCGGCTTTGACTTCATCCTCGGCTAGCGAAATGAACGGACATTGGACGTCGGCATTATCATTGGCGCACGCTACTGTTGGCGAAGGTTCAATTCCAGAAGTATCAATTTTGGAAGAAAATGCTCCTAGCACTTTACAGGAAGAGAGACCACCGGAGTGCGTAATCTCTGTGATGGGCTTGAGTGAAAATCTCATTATACAATATATACACGTAGTTATGTCGAAGCTTTATTACCCTCTACTCCAATGGATTATACATTTCGCTCGGTCGAAGGGGATTCCCACTCTATGGTAGTTGTTCCACCCATGGATGTGACGGATACACGACCACTTTACCACATCCGCGTTGTTCACGATTTGTTTGATCCGAGTTTCTTTGTGACCTCGATCCGAAAAGGAAGTAACGACGGCTACTTTGTAGGTGATTTCAAGTGCGTAAGGACATTTTTGAAGTTCTGATTAGTTATCTGTCTTATTCTGCACCCCAGGACGAAGCCAGACTGTTCGGCGTTGGAAGAGACCGTGTATTTTAAAAGGACCGAGGATCACATTTTCAAGAAGCTGATCGCTAGCACAAAAAGAGACGAGGTTTGTATCGGCAACGGTCGTCATTGCTTGTGGCTGACATATCCCATAGTTTCAGTGGAAACTGCAACATGCCGATGGCGGATCGCTGCTGTGGAAGTGGGGAAGATGGTGGACTGTTAGTTTTACTTTCTTGCTTCCATGCTACTGGTCCTCAATTCACAGCTTAGTGTCGCTACGTTCCTGGACAAATGGTCTCAAAAAACAAAAGCTATGACATCGTTGCTCAATTCTATCCTGCAAGGATGCGATCGCCTTCCAACACTCAGAAGCTCACTCAAATGACCATGGAACCCTCGGGGCAAAAGTATTTTGACGAAATACTGCTTTCAGTACTAATTCTGGAGAGGAAGAGGAAGAAAATACTGACACATAGGAGCTGATAGAGGGGGTGTGAAACTATCTCTATGTTTAAATTGATCTAGTGATACAGGTGTTTTGACATGGGCGTCATTGGTGCGTAAAGTTGCAGCAAGATGAGCTGTGAAACTGTCAAAGAACAGAGGACCACTGATCAAGACACTTGGAGGAAACGATTCTCAGATAAATCAAGATTAAATGTTGAAAATTGAGATTTAATAACACAGGGAACCTGTCGTAGTTTTTTTAACTTGAGTCTTGAGCATAGACTTTTAGCTCTTGATTCATTTTCGTCGCGATGTGCAACACTAACCCCTCGAACATCATCCTATTGTCACCAAGAAGCCAGTGCGACTCTAGGGCAAATCCAGGCGCTCCAGTATCGTCAAATAGCCACTGCATCCGACATACTAGTGCAGTGCTTGCCTGAGGTGTGGTCAATCCCTTGCATTCATCAGGCTGTGATTGGTCTGGGTTCCGACGAGCTCTGCGGGCCCAGGTATTTGTGTTGGCTTGGACTAAAATTGGATTCAGGTGAAGCGTAGTTGTTCCATACGCCTCCGAAGACACCTCTTCAAGAACCGGTGGATATTCACGTATTAAGACAGTACAAATTTCAAGCAGTTTAGTTTGCAGGTATTGCGCATTAATCGGGGTCCAAGGCAACTGAAATTTACGAACGAGGGTATTCCTCCGCGGTTGTAAAGAATGCAAGCGACTAGTCTTGTTAACTGAAAGACGCCCGAGTGACTGAGTGAAAGCATGATGAGCTGAGACATTATGTTTTGTTTGAGATACTCTTACATCGGGAATATGTTCCTTTGTGAAAGACCAAGCTATTCCCCAACGACGAGTTTGACCCTGAACAAATTCTGTCATCGCATATGTCCGGACCTCATAAACAAACTAAGCCATATTCATTAATAGACACAACGTACTTACAGGGTATTCGCGGAGCATAGTGACAATCTCGAACATTGTGGACACTATCCCTATCATTGAAGTAAACCATCTTGCAATCACTGAGCTTCGACAAGACAAGACCATAAGCAGACGAAATGTGTGTTACCTGCATTTCTCTTTATAGCGTTCGCTTTCACGGATCATCTGACTGATAAATGCAACCTCTCCGCCCGGCGGATAAATAATTTCATTCTCCGAACCTGTACAAGCCTAGAATGGCGGGTTCAAATAAACATCTGGACAATTGGCCTCGAAGTACGTACACTACTTGGAGGAAGTTCCTTGAACTCCGCTAAGTGAGCGATCTCAGCTCTGCTAGTGTAAAACGGGGGATTGCACATGATAAAATCAAACCTAGTAGACTGTTGTCAGACTAGCAGTTGATAAGTTGATACTCTTGCGCACAAAGTGCACTTACGGTGGCCCTGAGTGATCCTCGAGAGGAAAAAGGATCGGTCCATCTGGAGAAGCTCGCATGAGCTTAATTCGATCTCCGAGCTTGTTGGTTTCAATATTGTGTTCGGCATATTTCAAGGACTCGCCATCGATTTCTATACGAGTGGGTTGGGGATAATGTTGACCTGACCTGAGCTATCCTCACCTGTTGCGATAAAATTCCAAGATGGCTCCATTTTGCATGCCAGGAGAGGATAAATGGCAGAAGCACCCGTCCCACTGCAAAAAAAAAAATTAGCCCTATACACATCGAGAAAATACAGGATGGACATGTCAATTCCGTGAATTGTGCGCGTATCTTCCTGTGAGAGAAAGTGTTGGGATCTCATGATATCTTGGATCCAAAGGACATAGTTGAGTCTGGAAAGTAAAATCAACCACACGGCGGTTATATCAAAGAAATCGGCCAACCTATTTGGTACCTAGTGACTGATAAGCCTTGACGATAAAAGAACTGAAACATAGTATATCATAACGATCACGCACTGGTGGGCATAACCGATCTTCGGGCAGTGTCAGTTGTAGTCCAAAGTCGCGACATAGAAGGGCCTGTGTTAAACATCTACGCTAGTATTAAGTACACGGCCAGAATAGGTCGCATCGAGTGAGTCATATACCTCAGTACTTCTGCATTTCGAAAGTCAATTGGTTGGCCAGAGTTGATACTGATTGGGAAGAACATCAAAATCTGGAAGCAACCAAATAGTATAGAGTTTACTGTTCGAGTAAAGGCGGATAAGTGTGCGCAAGTTCCTCAAATTGTATTGGCTTCGAGTAGATGTTTCGTCCATGCATTAGCAAATGATGGTGAAAGAAGACTATTTATGGACACGTTCTCGAAATTGTGTCTCTGCTAGGACTGGATGCGAAAGAACACAGGTAAAGTAAGACCAGGGAATAATCAGTAAGGTAAATAGTAGGGGTATAGGATGGTAGACACTAACCTCAGTCTTTCGGAGATGGCCCGATTACTGAGGTGTATATCGTGCTAATCCGTTTAAATGCCCGTGATGACAACAGTAGAGCGTATACAACAAACACGGACGAAGAGTAGTCAACCTGACGAGGAATGTACGTCCAAGTAGTGGACTCCCAATGGGATGATGTCACCTGGGCAGTAACTTTCCCAATGTTATAGCCAATTGTTAACACTATCATGCTCAGCTGTGCAAACGGCATTGCAAGCCAGTCTAGGATTGGTAAATTTCTCTGAGTCGATATGGCTCTTTTCTCAAATATAAAACAACACTACTACTATTACAGACCTCTCAAGTACAGAAATAAATACAAATGTACTAATCTTCCAAAAACTGATCCATAATTTATCTATCCCATTCCCTGACAGCTAAACCAAGTGACAACAATAAATTCACATCTTCTGTACACTCTCTTGGATCCCTAAACACCCTCAGCTTAACGCTATCTGGTATTTGCGTTCTAACTCTATACACACGTGCCTGCAAATCCTGTTTCTTTTTCTCGCCTTCTAATATTCTACCAGTACTCCCAGTACTCCCAATTGAGCTTGCACTGCTACTCCAAGTGCTCCCAATTTCATGCCCGCTATTCATTTCACTGGACCCAAAGCCAAGAAAACTAAAGCTCTCTCTCCTGTTGCCAGGAAACGAGGTGTGGCAGGTATTAGACTCAGATATGTAGTATCTCGAAGATGCAGATGGTAAAACATCGGGGGACGATAATGGTAATTCCGAGGTTGGAGACCTATAATGATGAAGATGCGGTTGTTGTAGTCGTGATGGATCACGTGAAGCAGAGTGTTGAATGGTGGGCACGATGAGTGGAGTGATAGGAACGGGTGGTTCTGTGATGTATGTAGAAGTAAGTTCTGAAGTCGCTGTGGTAGATGTCAATGACGTAGAGAATGTTGAAGGTGGTAGGGAAGGAGGGGAAGAAGATATTGCTGGATCGGGCGTTGGTGAAGAGAATGTGAAAGTAGGAAACAATTGTGGCTTTGGCGTATCAGTAAACTCGTCCTCCAGAAATTTCTCTCGCAATAGCCTGTTTGGTAATCTATCTGACACACTCGCCCGCATAGAGGCAAACGTATCTGAAAACGCGCGCTTTGCTCTTCCGAGCCGCGGGGTGGTAGATTCATCTCTACCGGCTGCTAACGTTGGACTCGACGAAGTAGCGAGAACACCAGCATTTCCGTTGCAAGTTCGGTGTCGTGTGTTGGTTCCAACTGCACTCCACCCTGTCGGATCATCAATAGGATCGTAGAGTGATTCTTCAACATCACGAATAAAGATAGCAACAATCTGTTCTGGTCTCTCCTTTGCGAGTCTAGATGCGCCATATGGTTACATCAGAACAAAGGCGAAAGAAACGAACTCACTCAGCATACAGCTCTAGGTCTTGTTCTCCAGAATCACCAATCAAGATGAATTTTGAACAGGGTAGTGAATCTAAGACATCAGCTACTCCCGCTCGTTTACGCGCAGCAGGGTTCGAAAGCAGCCCGCTGAGAAGGGACCTTCCTGCATACGACTTGAGTTTGATCGAGCCTAACAAAAATTAGTAAAGATTTCAAGGATTCTTGGAAGAGACGAACCGGGTGGTAGTTCTGAGATACCAAAAAACTCATGGAGAAGAGAAAGATATTCAAATGGTCCATTACTCTATGTGATCATGAGCCTATTGTTATCATGTACTCATGGAATGAGAATGTTTACCACATAATGAAACCGAACTCCTTTATTCCACATGTTTGTATACCACTCTCCCATACCTGGGATTACGCTGTCCTTCAACTCCTTGACGAAGACATTGTGAAATGCAATCCTTGCTCCCTCCGTCACACCTGAATGCTTGACAGTATCGTCAATGTCAGAGATGACACGTATTGAAGTATGTGTAATAGGAGTGGTGATACGGGTATAGGTCGTCCGTGTCGGCATTAAAAAGCGGGAGAAAGGGGGAGACAGATGTAAAGAGGGTGGGGTAGGGATACTAGGAAGAGCTGTAAGGATATTATGCAAGTGCGGATGGTGGTATGGGTGCGAGTACGAGAGAGAATGATGTGCAAAACCGTTCTGCGATGGAGGCTGGGATGGTAAAGAAGGGCTGTGCAATGAGGTAGACGCTGACGCAGAGGAGCTGAGCGATGGTGGTAGAAGCTCAGCCACTATCGTCAAATCATACTCCTCGCATGGATCACAGAAGGCGATATCAACCCCACTAGGATGCTGACATAGGTCTTCCCAGCTAATACGGAATTTTGTGCCAAAACTCCCATCAACACTTGTTTCAACGTCCTGGGAGGCAAGCGGCCTATGTTGAAATACATGAGCGGAGTTACTCGTCGAAGAGGAGCGTGACGAAGCGAAGAGGTGTAGTCGGACAGTACGAGAAGGGAGAATCGAGGACCAAAATAGTCGCAGTCTAGACTCGAGATTACAGTGTAACTTGTGGATAACACCGGCAGAGGTATTGATTTGTTTTGGAAGACGCGTCGAAGAGGAACAAGGGGTCGCAAAAGAGGTGTCAGACCCGGATTGGTCCTCGGATCCGAACTCGTCGAGGCCCAGAGGCTGGAATTGCTGATCGAGAATTCCAAATTCTTCCGATACCTTTGGACCGTCTATCCCATTGAGTAGCTCTTCCGTTGGAATAATATCAGCCCTTGAGTGCTGATCTATGATTCTTGGCAGGGCAGCAAAACCTGGAGTCTATTAATTGAGAAATAAGTCAATTAATGAAACGAGGTGCGTACTCTTAGCCAAACGCAGAAAGGCACGCTGAGATCGAGTAGCTGGCTCCTTCGAGCGACGACTGACTGCATACCCAGATACAAATACATCTACCTCGAACGGAACTGGCGAGTTGCTGGATGAGACTGGGATAGATCCTTCGTTCACAGTATATCGCCTGGCAGCCCAACCCGGAAATAGGGTCAGTACTTCATCAATTGAATCACCCTGAGCCTTTCTTCCATGAAGTTTTTGTGTGGCCCAGGTGCGCCAGGACTGTCTTCGCTCGTCAGTTGCACCCACGGCATTCGCTGTACGGGAAATGGATCCTGCTACGTGGGTCCGAGAGACTGAATGGCTTATGAATCCTTTCAGAGACAAGAATTTTGACGAGGCAGAAGATAAGTTTTTCCAGGAGGACGGGGATGAAGACATGTCAACTGTGGACATGGTCCAGCGGCTGGCGGGCAGCTCTCTCCATCCAGTTCAAGATAAACTGGTGTTTGAGTCACAATGTCACGTTTTCCAGAATAGGAAGGATGTGACGATGCATGATATCACAACGTGTTATGTTCCACTATCACTATCGACACTGGTTTCGATCTTTTACTTTAGATACCATCACATTTCTCGTGCCATTCTAGCATATAATCCTGTCATGTAGATTGCAGAGCTCCCAGTCCATTCCAGTGTCTATCTATTTGCAGCCAGTATTCTTTGCAACGTGATAGGTCCAACATTAGAAGCTCATGAGTCGGACACAGCATGCTCCGCCTGCAAGGCGACATTTCGCTTACCCCGGGCTTGAATTCCAAACAGAACCTGGGAAGCACGTTGTGAGATGTCGGAGAGAAGCCATTATTTTGCCAAAATAGACTTCACGACATTCGTTGACCAAAACGGAATCTTGGAGAATATAATATGCTCCCACAGTCCCGGTTATACAACTTCGAAAATCTATGTACGCATATTTATTTCGTTGTGATGACCGTGGTCATGTCACGTTTTCCTCCATGAAGCTCAAATCTTTTTCTCCAGTCCTTGCAAGGACCGTTAATCTCTACCCAAAACGGACCCCAGATCTGTTAACACGGTCTGACATAAAGACTCTTGGATGGGAAGAACGTCCTGTACGAGTTGCAAACGCGATTACTTGGCTTCTAAAGCATGCCAAGGAAGAAGGGTTAACACCAAGGAAGGATGGTTGTGTGTGCGTGGAAGAGCTTGTGAATATCACTTTTATACCCTTTTCCTACTGAACCATTCATAGTTTTGTTAGCTCAAGCACCCAAATTTCCTCAATCTTGATTTTCCGACCATTGAAAAGGCAGCCAGAGGCTTCCGCCACCCACATCTCAGACTCAACTTCGTCCCTCGGCTTGGGTCGAATAACACGGCTGAAGCTGGCTGCTGGTGGATAGGTCTGCAGCAACAAGAGAAGTGGGCGAAAAGAACCTGGGAGGATTATGTACGTTGTCCTCCCCCACTGGTTGTGCTATGCTGAAAGCCTGGTAGGTTGACCGTCGCATCATCAACCCTGAGACAGCTTCCGGAATGGTATATCAAATTCCTTCTCAGGATTGGCCAAGAATACGTAGGTCATCTACGTATTATCCTCAAAACCTATATCAGTCTTCCTAGGTTACAGAGGAATCCCCCGAGGACAAAGTTCTCGACTCGTTTTTGGCAACAATTTCATGATACCCTTTCATTGTGCGCCTTCTTACCTCCCAGAACCATTGCCTTGTCTTAAAACCTGACACAGACTCTGGCGACCACGTTTTCATCCGTGTACACTCGGAGAAAATCCATGCAGCACATCCAATTTACAACACCCGAACTATTAATCGCAGGGCTGGAAACAAAATTCAAGACACTTTCGCTGTCCCCGCTCCCGAAATACGTCCCAAGATGTTCGAAGCTGTCATGCGTGTGGCAGTAGAGCGATATCCTCTCATCCTTCGAGGTCCGACGATTAAAAAGAATCAGAGAGAACGTCATAAGAGAATAGCTGATTCTCATGTTTCATATGTTATGAAAAGCGGGATAAATACTTTGCAGAAATACGGGTTTGCAGATGTGGTTGAGCAATCAGGTCTAGAAGCCCAACTCAAAGAACAGCACAAAGTCCAGACGGAGAGGAGCGGTCGCGATGCGGAGAACAGTCGCAGTGTGAAGATGAAGAAGCGCAGTCACAGTGTGAAGGATCGGTCAACCAGGGTCCAGGGTGAAACGGCGACTGCACCATTAATACTTCCCCCGAATCTATGAAAGATCCTTCTCCACCTTTGCCTCCATTGTACCGCACATTTGACTCTCCAGTAATTCCTCCAAATATTTTCCGCGTCGAGCATGTAACGACGGGTGATTGAATACATACAGAACACTCGTCAGCCGCGACATCCTCCAACACTGACTCCCTTACAAATCTATCTGACGCTTCTGATGAATATGGGATTGTGCCACGTGTTGTAATTCAGACAGGGCCGAACAAACAATCGTACAGAACCATTTGTCACGTCGGTTATCGCATACGGTAAACACACTAGTGAAATTACGTAGGTTTTTCAGGAGCATCAGCTTCGATATTTATTTCTTCGGTATAAATCGTCGGTGAGCCTGGGCTATCCAGTATACGGGCGTTTAATGGCTTCATTGCACCTACACGTGTTACCCCCAGCTCTGGTAAGCAACAATGAGGTTTAACAATTGTGAAGACTTTCACTGCATTTAACCAAAATGATGAATGATGAAAAGAAATGAATACAGGAACTACAGAAACATGTATCATCACAGCACACCTATCCAGTATAATTAATTTTCACTTATTAGCAAACGCATGCTCCCCAATAAGGGGATGTCTGGGTGATGTCTAGATAATTCAAGAATTGGGGCAGGATGGAAAGCCTTCAGTCATCGGGCACAAAGCTACTGCCTGCACACCTATCCAAGACATTGTTATAAGATGACATTTATGAGGCTGTTTGTGTGATACCTTCCTTGATACTGGTTCAGGTCAATAGCCAGTCTCCATCTGTTTCACCCACTTCATCACTTCATCTTGGATCATGACAGGTCAGACAGTGCAATATCACCAATCTCATTGACACATTCCTGCATTTTGTTCAGAATATTCCAGAATGGCCGATGAATATCCATCAGATAGCTGTCAACATCACCAGGAGGAGCACTGGCATAGCTGCAATGTAACCAGGCATGCAGAGCATGTATGAAGGGAACAAGTCTCTTGAGCTGAGGCGGGAAAGACCGTTGAATCTTTTTACTACGTGGGATCTCCATAACATCAGTCCTCTCTTGGCTAGGTACTGAGGTGTAGGTGAAAATCCGAGCACCAAAGTCTTGTGCTGGTGGGTGAGAAACACAGAATAGGCAAGCCCACAGGAGGATCCACCAGAGCGATTCGAGGTCGTAGTCGTAACGATAGAATGGTGGCCACTGCTCCTCGACATCCTCATCTTCATCAGAAGAGTCAACTGGTTCGAATTCCTCGACAGTGGACATGGAATTTTCGCCATATGGGGCTGGTTTTATCAGCCTCCGACGTGCATGAACTTCCCAAGGCATGAAAAATGGAGTACCCTGCAATAGCTCGACGACGACAATCCCAACTCATCAGGAAATCTAACTTACCGTCTTCGGATCCCTATGCCCAATTGGTGTACTATCGAACTTCCGTGCATATTCCAGATCACTGAGCTTTCCGATGACCTCCCCTC
>Ga0157357_1001338_pt1 | contig 10172 bp, 7 predicted proteins | sample AttcapACBM1_FD_111485 | JGI IMG/M metagenome (GOLD analysis project Ga0157357, IMG submission 111485) | Fungus gardens microbial communities from leaf cutter ant in Botucatu, State of Sao Paulo, Brazil - Atta capiguara ACBM1 | ecosystem: Host-associated > Fungi > Mycelium > Unclassified ... | reverse complement strand
ATGTCATGTGACTGAACTCGCGGACTGAGCCAAATGCAGAATAGTCAAGCTTAGCAATGATAAGCCCTAATCTCACTGTTAGCAGCAGAGGAACCCTCAATCAGACAATCCCCTCGCCTTTTACTAGGGGATTCCGTGTGAGTTCCTCAAGTAATGCTGCAATTCAATCTTTGGAAACTATTCTCCTTTGAGAGAAATTGATCGTTATTTATTTTTCATCATTATTGTCATACTCGAACCACTTGTGTTTTTTGAAAAAGTATCGCCACATGCCTCGCTACGACGTGGTCATTGTAGGTGCTGGCATTGCTGGTCCTGCCCTTGCTCATGGCCTTTCAACGTTACCTCGAACCAGGAAACCTCGAATTGCTTTGTTGGAGCGCTCACTCGCGGAACCTGACCGAATTATTGGGGAACTGTTACAGCCAGCAGGTGTCACTGCACTCCACCAATTGGGACTAGAAGGATGTCTTGAGGGTCTCGATGCGATTCCAGTGCGTGGTTACTGTGCTCTGCATTCTGGCAAGCTAGTGCATATACCATACCCGAATGGCTATGAAGGTCGAAGTTTCCACCATGGACGCTTCGTCATGTCTCTTCGGACAGCCGCAAAACGTGCAGAGGGCGTAGAGCTCATCGAGGCAACGGCAACGGAGCTGATAGAGTATGGGGGCCGGGTTGTGGGAGTAAAGGCAACGCAAAAAATGCAAGAGGAGGAATGCAAGGAGGAGTATTATGCTGACATCGTTATCATGGCCGATGGCAGCTTTTCGAATTTCCGCAGTTCTGTTATGGGATGTGCATTGGCTAAACCAGTGACGAACAGCTACTTCTGTGGTGTAATTCTTGAAGACGTGACATTGCCAATGCCCAAGCATGGCACAGCGGCTCTTATCCAAGGGTCTGGTCCTGTGCTCATGTATCAAATATCCGAACGCCAGACCCGTTTACTAGTAAGCATTAAGCATCCTCTACCTGCTGACCTCAAAGTGCGTTATCATCTTTCCTGGATACTTGATCTATTTTCTGATCCTCATTTTGGCAGTCACATATCCTCACTTGTATCGTTCCTCAATTACCAACATCACTCCATACAGCCATCCACAAAGCATTCGACAAAGACCGTATCCGACGCATGCCATGTTCCTTCCTCCCTCCAGTCTTACAAGGTTCCTCCGCATCTAAGGCTGGTATCATCCTCATTGGTGATGCGTGGAATCTGCGACATCCCCTTACTGGTGGTGGTATGACAGTTGCTTTGAGCGATGTTGTCTTATTGTGCTCGTTACTCGAAGGAGTTGACAACTGGAGCAACTGGTCGAGGATCCAGAGATTACTAAATAGCTGGCATTGGCAGAGAAAACCTCTTGCCTCGGCAATTAATATTTTGAGCGTAGCTTTGTATGACCTCTGGAGTGCCGATAGTTTGTATCAAGTATCACTTTCGAGGAATATCGGTCATTGACTCTCTTTCCACAGATGAATACTTAGCCACACTCAAAACAGGATGCTTGAAGTATTTCGAACTCGGGGGTGAACGCATCAACGGTCCCATTTCCCTTCTTTCCGGTATTTCTCCTTCCCCTATGCTCCTTGCATACCATTTCTTTTCCGTTGCTCTCTATTCTATCTGGGTGATGTTCACACATCCCCAGCTCGTGTCCTTGCCAAATGAAAAACCCGTCTATGTTCTCGCGACAATGGATCAATACCCTTATTTGATGATCAAAAGCGTTCGCGTGGCATGTTTTGCGCTTTCTTGAATCACCTAAATATTGACTCGTTTCATAGATTTGGACCGCATGTGTCGTCTTTTGTCCTCTTGTGTGGTCAGAAATCCGTTGGTGGTCACCAGATGATTCTCGAGGGAGAAGAAAGGTTTTACTCCAGATTGTGCTCATTTTCAGCACTATGGTTGCCATTTTTGCTTTGGCGGTACAGCAGATGGCTTATTGAACTGAGTCTTGATAGACTGAGTGGATGGAACGTTGTTAAGTCGTTGTCTCTATAATGTAGATGCACAGCAACTATCATCGACGAGTTCCGGTAACTAATTAGATTTCCGACTATCCCGAACCACTGATAACTGTCGCATGTGCTTGGATTACCTCACTTTCCAAACAGATTTTCGTTCAATTCACCTGGTTGGCGACCATCATTTACATTCCATTTCTGGCGCTACGTCAAGTTCCCAAACAGATATTTCAACACCATCAGGCACTGCATCTGGATACAAATGTACCATGGATCATCAGAAGTGAAGGGATTTGTGCTCTTTCCACCGGTACTCGCACTCTAAAGGTCGAGTCGGACTCGATGGTATTACATTCCAACTGGATCTCCCCTCTCTTTGTGCTGTGTCATGTACTGTCAAGTAATCATGCCCTGGAGATATCTCATAAGGTAAATTAATGCAGATGAGAAATGCTCAACAGTTAAACCTTTGATGGCTACCTGATCACGTCTCAAGTCCTTATATGTACAACTCAAACGTCTTGAAATCGTCGTTTCATCTTGACTGAATCTGAAATGGTGTCAAGATTTATTGCAAGAGCGCGAGGAAGTATATAAATGGTGCAAGGATCAAGTTAACGACACCTTGTCCCTCTCCCAATATACCCCTTCCCATTGCTTGATCCTCGCCGTTGGCTGAGCCTCCGGTCAGAACTTCTCTCTTCCTAAAAACAATTTCTTTCTTTCTTCTCAACCTTAATTTCGGTTCATTTTAACCTTTTGCACGATGTCGACCCGTTCCTTCACTTCAGTCACTTTTCTATCCTGTGTTTCCGCCACCATCAGTGCTGTGGTTGCAGGTTTAGCCACAGTCAACTTCGGTATCCTGTCCATTTGGGTCAACGGTTCCACTGGCGTCCTGACTCTTCTATATCACCTTACCACTCTCATCCTTACCTGGCGAAAGAATCGCACGACGTCCATTCCGTCACATAACGTCAAAATAAAAAAACTTATGCTCCCCGATGTAAAAATGCCTGCCGTCCCTTCTCCTGCATACAGTCCACCTTCTTATGATTCTGAAAAGCTTGTACCAAACAGGCGTGTCAGCTCTCAAACAGTCACAATTCTTAGGCCGTCCCAAGGATACCTCGCCCAGCTCGAGAAGATCCCAACCGATGCATTCTACTCTATCGTGTCGCTTGTCGTTATCATCATTCTTACCATTCTCGCTGTTATCGGACTTGGGATGACTGTCGAGCTCACGAATAATGGAGCTGCATTTTTACTTCCAGGAGAAAGAGCCAAAGGCATGACGTTTCCATGGAATTTGAACGTTCAGAAAGCGCAGTGCACGTTCTTGTCTGTGCTATTGATCTTGGACCTTATTGTGTTGGTGGCTTGTGTGAAGGGTAGAAGTGAGATTTCGAGACTCGAGAATGAGAGAAGGGAAGAGATTGAATATGGTTTTGCTTCGCCAGACGTGAGTTTCATACTTGTGATTATCAGGTCATTGCTAATGTCCGTTCAGTCTTTCGATCACCCAAGATTTAGATTCAGAAGGGATGAAGTATAGGATGTCGTCAGCGTTGTCGACGTCTCGATTTCCTCCTGATGCTTCAGCGGCAACCTTCGAGTTCGAGAGAAATACAGTGCTAGATGCACTGCTCGATTCGAGTTCCGAACCTGCTGTGCTGGCTTTTTTTCGCGTGAGCACACTTTCGGAAGTAGAACGGAAAGGCGCTCCATTTTCAGCGTCCACCCCACAAGAGCATGGGGGCCCTTAGCTACACCATTACTATATCATTCGAGAGTTGATTTCTCAAGCCGCTCATCACTTCATCACCCGTGGGAGTTATTTTACTTAGCTATGTTTTAATGTTGAGAATAATACATATGTCGATTCTCAGGCATATTTACGCCCCATGAATGCCTATAGTAACACGATGTGTGTACGGTGTGGCCAAAAATAACCAACTCAACACAGAAATACGAGTGACTCAAGAACTCCAAAAATCAATGTCTGAGAGCTTGTTAATTCTGAAACCGAGGCACAGGAAACAGGAACTGCGGACTGGGTATTCTGCCGCTCTTGATGTCAGACAGGGGTTTATGACTACGTTACGCTCTTTAGAAACAACGTTGTAGTCCTGCAAGGTTGTCTTGAACTGCATACGTGAACACAAGCGACTTGATAAAAATATTTCCGCGACATACGATTTATTTTGAATAACAAGAACACAAAAGAGTCTCATATTAAACTGAAACAATTTTCATACATCTCGAAAATACAAGATCCACTTCTATAAAAGCGCTCGATGTCCCATTATTTCTCTGCAGGAAAGGAACTTCCAAAGTATCACTCAGCCAGTCAACATGTTCGCTCGCTTGGTCACTGTCCCTACCTTCGTGCTTATTCTCTCTTCCTTGGCTTCTGCCGTTGCCATCGGTGGAAATACTGGATGCAACGCTGGAACCATCCATTGCTGTAAGTGTCGAACCTAAAACTGTAGTAAATCGTGATTAATGATCGGTTTTCTCAGGCAACAAAGTCCTCGACTCAGGCTTGTATACACGCCAGTTACTTGACTTGCAGTGCGTCCCCATTTCTGTGGCTGGTGGTGCAGGAGTTAGTTGGTCAGTCAAGCATCCACAGTGTTTGAGAACCCAGTCGTCTGACAATGTGATTTCATTTCTTTAGCCATACACAAACCGCCTGTTGTCAAGATGTTGAGGAAAGCTCCATTTTGGGTCTTAAATGCGAACCTTTTAGCTTGTTGTAATCACTTGTGTGTGTACGCGTTCAATATTTTAGACTTTGGAACTTTCCTTTGTCAATCTTGAACTTATCTGCTACGAAAACCTTCAAAGCCAGTGCTTGGAAACAATAAGGTGCATACTGAACCAGACTGAGACCGAAACTAGTTTGAGACCGAGACTAAGTAATACTTAACGTTACTGCGCGCGACCTGTTTACTTAAGCTGCGGAAGGTTGTGACTCGACTGTAAAATGGAACCACATGTTGAAATCAAATCATGTTGAAATCAGAGGTAACCAACGGTTGGTCCAGGCCTCAAACTGGAATTTCGCACCTTCTAATAGATGTCAATGGATCCTACTAGCTGAGTTTTTAGAATAAGATAATGACCACACCATGGATTGAACCCAGAACCAGCCAGATTTGCGTTGGCAGCTCCAAACTACTAGGCTTATATGGTCTTAGGTTTCAAAGATATTATATATCTACCAACCAAGGATGGAGGTGATATCAACTAACCACAGGAATACTATGTAGTGTGGGAACATTGCTCCTAACACCAGTAAGTAAATCTCAGAGCTCAGTGATGTCATATGCCAAGTCCACTTGTTCGGAAAACACATCCCTGCGGTACATTCCTTGTCAACAGCTAATCCAAATAAAGCCCGCCTTCCATGGTGGCCACCTTACTCACAACATGCCTCATGGCAGTGATACAATTGTCTGGGTATTCTGTCTTTCATAACAGAGATACTCCTATATGACTTGGCCTTCCATGGTGAAGTCATACTCCTGTCAGTGTCTCAATACTAAAACCTCCACTTGGGGCAATAGGGGCTATACCACTGAAACCCTGAGTATCTCCTATAGTAGGTACCAGCATATAAGACTAGTAGTTGCATTGTAATTCACTAGTCTGATAATTAACAAAGAAAAACTCTTATTGAACTCAATCCCCGGTGTTTAATGGTGACACACCAAATTAGCACTCACTCCCATCTTGGACTTCTTCCTATTATCTGAAATTGTGACCATGTGGCAGACAGACAGCACAGCATATGAGCTAAAGCCAAGGTTATTCTATAAGTCTGCACATCTCTGAGCCTATCTTGCAAACTTTCACCCCCAGTATGAACCATACTTGACAAGTGATGTTAGAAGTAATCTTTTCAGTCCTATCATAGTTGGTGTAGACTTGATTTTTACTAAGTTACTATATTACCTGATCACATATACAACTTCCTGTGGATGTATTTTTGACTTTACAGTTGTTCACAGATTCCCAAGTTGTCAGAGTGGTTTCCAAGGCTTCTAAAATACTACATTCATTATCTGTACTACAATTATAATATGTTATGGGTTCTGGTCTCTAACAACTTTCAAACACAATTACTTTAGCTATCCTCTTCAATGTTATGAGATACTTTAGTATATTTTCTTTTTCTTTATCTATGTGAGAGGTCACATGACATATCACATTAATGTGTTGTCACTAATATATAACAAGTTATTTTCTTAGTAAGACAAAAGATATACTCTTGTATTGAGTAACACAAGAAAGCTTAATAGAGTTTCCATTACAAACTAATCTATCTTATATACTGCAGACCATGGTCTGTGCACATGCTACAATTAACCTACTCTAAAATCCATGTATTTTTCATAAGGCTAACATACTAGTATTATACTATATGATATTATCTGTTCTAAAACCTTTTATGACCTTCTCTATGTTATGTAATTGTAATATGTACTGTAACATATTATATCTACATTACATTCTTTTGCTTAATAAAGAAAAAGAAACTGAAACTCAAAAATAAAATAAATGAAAAATGAAAAAATAAAATAAAAATGAAAGAAAAGAAAAGAAAGTCAAGTTTATTATTTACAACTCTAACACTTTAGAATAGTGTTAGATGTAGTTCATACCTTAGTAGTTAAGAATCTGTAACAAACTCTCAAAAGATAAATAAGTAGTATACTTATCTGAAATATATGAAATGTAGATATTGAATAATCTTTGACTTTAGCTTATATACTATGTCTCTATCTATCACACTGGTTGTATATTTCAGAGGTCATATCTAGAAAGGCCAGAAAGAGTTATTTTATTAGAAAGATAGAGAGATATGTTATTGCTAATACTAAAGATAGCATTAGTTTTAGTTAATTTTCAGAATAAGAGTTATAGTATAACTATCTGGCTTATATACTAGATACTCTGTCTAAAATAGCTGTTTACAACTTAAGTCTCAGGGTTAAGTTATATATGCTAGATTAATGGTTCATGCTTGGCTACATTAAATCTATCATAAAGGATATATGTTATATATAAGGTCAACATGTGGTAATCATGTTGTATAATATTACTTATTTTGAAATCTTTTATATTTTTTTATGTTACATGATAATGTGACATATGTTATGACTTGTGACCATTGTGACAGTCACATATGATATCACATTACCATCTCTTAAATAAGTTTAAATAAGAAAAATTAGAAATAAAAAATAAAAAATAGAAATTGTAAGTAATTACTCTAGGTCTAGATAGTTCTTAGATATAAAAATAAAAATCTATCAAGTTTCTCAAAAGTTCAGTAAAGAATTTTGAAGAGTAACTAATGTAAAATAAATAGGGTTAATTTGTATTAAATAAGATATAAAAGTATAGATAAGAGAATAGATATGATTAGATCAGAATATGATAAGTAAGAGTTGAAGTATTATCAGGATGACTGAGCAAAGTCCACAGAGGTATATAGAGTTTATAATCTTCAAGAAAATCTATATATTATAGAAACTACTAATTAAATATAATCTACCTTTAGAAAAATCTAAGAGAATAGGATAAAGTTTTTTAAAGATGGCTACTATTATAAATATCTAGGTTAAAATATCTAGAACATTATCTAAAAAAACAAGATGTATTTGATAGTGATTATTACATTCTATATTTTATTTATAGATAACTCATACTTTCTTATTTGTACTTCTTAATTTCTTCCAGTATAGATCATATACTTTTATTCCACCTTAGATGTTCTCACTGGCTTTTGTTAACTCTATAGACCTTTTCTCTTCTCTTTAACATCTAAGAATTACTAAAATCAGGATAACTTACTTAATAGTCTCTGTTTTAGATAACTATCCTAAGTAGTATGTCTAGTATATAATCTTGTAGTTTATACTGTAGTAGTTATTCTGAAAATCAACTAAAACTAGTACTTACTTCTGATGTTAGCAATAATATATCTTGTTATCTTTCAGTAGTTTTCTACTTGCTAAGTCACAAGTCTCACTCCAAAATATGTAACTAGTGTAACTAGTAGAGGCATAGTATACAAGCTAAAGCTAAAGATTATTTCAATCTATCTTTGATAATACATAAATCACTTATTTGGACTTTTAAGATACCTACCAAATCTTAGATAATGAGATATGAACTATATCTACCAGTGATGAAGAAATAGTGAGTAATAATCTAAGAAGTTCTTTAAGGAAGCAGTATATGAGTGTGGAGAAAGTTGATAGTTGTTGTGGCAACCACTAATCAAAATAATCAATAGTATACTAGGTAGTTTTATAGAATAAGAGTCTTATGGAAATTATAAGAGAACTCAACAAGGAGTTTCCAATATATTGCTACTCTATCTATATGATAGTTACATGGTCTGTGCTAGTAATAAATAACCCTAATATCCATATATTAGCTATAAGGTAAATATACTATAAATATGTATCTTGATATTATCCTTCTAGTTATTTCTACAATTTTCTAGGTCTATGACAATATGTAATGTGACACATTATGTAACCATGGTCACATGACTCTTATTGTCCAAAAAATAAAATAAAAAGAAAAGAAAAGAAAAAGAGAAATTAAATAGATAAAAAGAAAAGAAAATCAAACTAAAATATAAGAGTTCAAGTATACTATAACAATAATAGTAAGATCCACAAGTTCTACAGTTGAGTTTGATATTACTATGAGACAGAGAAGTCTGTTGTAAGATTTACAAAGTTTAGGGTTAGGAATTTTTGCTTGGTTAAATATAATAAAAAGTTAGATTCTCTTATATCCATTTTCTCTTCTGGATTTCTATGACTTAAAGTAAGAGATACTGACCTGAACTTGATCTAATCAAAGTCTGCTATTTATATAAACTATAGTATTATGACTTCAAACTTATAGAGTGAAGTCAAAAAAGGAATTTTATATTAAATTAATATAAGAGAATTTAATAGAGTTCCAAGTACAAAGTGTCTATTTTATATACACTTGGCTAATAGTCTGTAATATACTAAACCTAGCCTACTCTAAAGAATATGTATACTATATGCTATTAACATATAGTATAATATTATTATTCTGAATTCTTTTATAACTTTTTGTAATATGTGATCATGTGACTATGGCTTATGACAGTTACTGTAATATCATGCTAACCCTTAATTCTAAGTCCAAAAATAAGAAATAAATAAAAATAAAATAAAAACAAGAAAATAAGTAAAAATAAGTAAGTTTATCATTTTCAACTCAAACATATAGTATATAGGAGTTTAGATAATAGAACTTTGCTATCTTGTTTAGTATAAAAATTTTAGATGTATTTTTCTAAGAGTTGATTTTTAAACTAAAACTTTTTCACTTAATTAGATACTAGTATTGTTATAACTTAGATCTTAGATATAAAACAAAGGCATACTCTTTTATTGAGTAATACAAGAGAACTCAATAGAGTTCTGAGTATAAGCTATTCTACCTTATATACTACAGACTATAGTCTATATGTATACTATAACTAATCTATTCTAAAGTCTATGTACTTTCTATAAGGCCAACATATTGTTATTATATTATATAACATAACTGTTATAACCTTAGAACCTTAGAGTGGATTCAGAGGTTAAACTCTTATATTAGAGAAGACATAAGAGAACTCAATAGAGAGCTCTTTACAAAATAGTCTACCTTATATACTCCTACAGATGGTCTGTGCTAGCTACTGTGCACCCTACCCTTAATGACCATGTGTAAAGCATGAGGCCAACATGTGGTGTCCATATTGTATGATGTCACTTTGTTCCAGAACCTTCTACTTCCTTCTCTTAAGTCCTATAATCAATGTTGTGACCATACTATCAGATGTGACAGATGTGACCAATCACTTCTAACCTTAACTCCAGAGTTCTAAAAATAGAAAATATGAAAATAAATTGAAAAGAAAATGAAAATCAGAAAAGAAAATAATAAAGAACTAAGTCCACTTTTTATGATCTTGACAATAACTTATTCTAAAATCTTTTATAATCTTCTTTGTGTCACATGATTGTGACATGTGACATCACATCACACTTCTTTACCTAAGTCTACAGTAAATGAAAATAAAGATAAAAAATAACCAAGTTCTTTATTTTTAACTCTCATAGGTATTTTTAATAGTGCTGATAACT
>Ga0157357_1001336_pt1 | contig 10181 bp, 8 predicted proteins | sample AttcapACBM1_FD_111485 | JGI IMG/M metagenome (GOLD analysis project Ga0157357, IMG submission 111485) | Fungus gardens microbial communities from leaf cutter ant in Botucatu, State of Sao Paulo, Brazil - Atta capiguara ACBM1 | ecosystem: Host-associated > Fungi > Mycelium > Unclassified ... | reverse complement strand
CATGGTCTGTGCTACTACTTTTCTAGCCTACCCTAAATAACTATGTGTTCACCTTAAAATTAACATATATTGTACACATTGTATAATGCTATCTTTCCAGAACCTTCTACATCTTTCTCTATGATCTCATAACTTGTAACTATTACTGTGACCATGTCATATGATGTGACTGATGTGTGACAGTGTGATCATAATGTCACTCTAACCCTAACTCTAGATCCAAATAAAGAAAATAAAAGGAAAAAGAAAAAGAAAAGGGAATTAAATAAAGAAACTAGCATCCAAGCTTTGCATGTCTGACATATAGCAGCATGGTGTAGTATGGACAACTGGCAACTACTTATCTGTAGTATATACTTCTATAGAGAGCTAAGATAGAGCAACAAAGAGAAATGACTTGTATTGTTGAAGGTGAATGTGACTACATAAAAATTTTCTATTGACTACCTAATTCTTACTAAGCAGAGTGCTTTGCAACAGTGTGTTGCTGTTAGTAATGAAAGTTGGTGATAATTTTGGTTAATTTTCAAAATGAGGCTTTACAGTGTAAACTACTAGCTTATATACTAAGTATACTACCTAGGGTAGTTATTTAGAAATAGAGACTGCTAAGCATTACTCTGGTTCTAGTAATCCTTAGATTTACACTGGAAGAGATTAGGGAGTGTGAATGAGGAACGAGGCATTATTCATGGATTGGGATGAATGTGGTTGAGTCAGAATATGACATTTATCATGAGAATAACATCTATTTGCCATAAGCTCTGATATTATTGTTTCTAACATCTTCTACTTCTTTCTATATTATATAATATTGATGACATGTATTGTTATGTGACACATCATATGCTATAGTCATGTGTTGTTTTTTTATTGAAAGAAAAGAAATATAGATAAATTTTACAAAAAAATAAGGACTCAGGGCATAGAGATCTTAACTTACCTACTGTGTATTGAATTCATTCAAAAGTGAGTGGATGAGTTTGTGAGTATCATAGTGTTTGCCAACAACTGAATTCTGTCCCAGAATAGGTAGTAATTCTGATCATGGATCTGATTCTGATAGAGCAGGTTTTAAAACCTCTTTTCTCTAGTTGGTCAAGCTTGGTATTAATATACATCAACTACCCTAGTAGGGTAGAGATGAGTTAGTTATCAAATGCCGAGTGGGAAGAGTTGAGGATTTCAAGATACAATGAAAGATTGGTAGGAAAATGAGAAATCAGAGTACAGCGTAAATAGGGGTCCTCACCTTGGAAAGTGGAGTACGAAATCATGCCGCCAGGATATCGAGATCATATGATTACATAATTAAAGATGCATGTTAAAGCTACAGGATATTACATGCGAACAGAAAAACAGAAAAGATATCCAGTTCTGGTCAAAAAGCTCGTCCAGCGGCCACCTTAGAACCAGATCTCTGTGCTTGTTCCAAGTCTTAAAGTTCGTGCAATTGTCCATCAGAGAACTGTGAACTGTGAATAGCAGAAGTAGCCAAATTTTGATCAAGAGTCAACAACAAGTCGCGGAGGTTCCGGAGCTTGCTCACTCCAGATACTACTCGAGAGTTCCTTGCTAGTATCCCTACTGGAGGGGAAAGGAAATCAGATCCTCGTGATTGGATTGCTACGCTCGATTTTCTAATATCCAGTTTCTGCGATGATAGCTGGGGAGATAAGAAGGGTCGTACCAAGTTGAAACCAAGCTGAGGTGATGAAGGGACCAGAATCTCTGTCAGAGGAAGGCTTTTTGACCTGACAATAGCCGGGTGGAAGCACCAAGACGACATCCATGAATCGTAGACATTTGAGAGTCGAAATGCAGCGGAAGATTCAGCGACATTTCCCCCCGTCTCAGAAAATGGCTTGGTGAGGTCTTCTTCCCAGGGTTTGATAGAAAATTTCGGGAGCACAAGTTCCAGACCACCTAGTACTGGTCCCCCCAGCAAAGTTCGACGGCTTAGATGTGTCCGGAGAGATATATTTCCAATATTTCCCCGTCTCTGCGTATTGTCTGATACCCAACTGGAAGCAGCGAGTGGATCAATGTGCATACTATTGTGATCTATAGTTGCGAATGATTTGGTAGTGTGGGAAATGGACACATAGTTCGAGCATGGCTTCTTACATCCGCAGAACTGACGACGGCGAGTACACGGTGTGGGATCTCCATCAGAATCGTTGTCCTGTATGATGGCAGGGGGCTTAATATAGTCTAACCTGGAGTGTGGCTGATTAACCAGAGATAAATCTTCAGACTCCTTCAAGAAAGGTGAGCTGAGTATTCCCACGTGGTCCGGTGGTGTGTAGAAGAGCTCGCCATGAGATGCGAATGGATCTAGGGATAGCGAACCAAGAAGAAATATTGATGTACTGATCGACAACCGTTATGATGAACGACAAACAGTTTACATACCCGCTGTATCGAATGCATTTGAAGTAGACATGGGAGTGTGAAGGGTTGGAGAAGGGGACGGCGACAAGGATATTGATATTGATATTTCAGAGTCTTCGTCCCAAGGCTGCTTCGGAGCAGAGAGAATAATTTCATGATCTTCATCGCTATAATGACCTGGAATCTCATGGAACGGAAGCAAAGGAGTCGTACAACGTTTCGGCGTCTCAAACACTGTTATCTTCTGCAGGCGAATGCTTTGCCTGAGCCTTGTTTGGCAGGCTACGTACAGAAGGATCAGAGCATGCACCGCGGATACGTTGGTCAATAAAGCTACCTTCAAACTCCTTTCCGTGGCAGCGAGAATCCTTAATGAAGGCAGGGAAAGGAAATGGCAAATTGACAGCTCGACAATTGGATGATGTGGTGGGCAAAGGCAAATCTGATCTGGGGGGATTATTCCAGAATGCAAACAATCGACAGCCAAGAGAAACACAAAGATCCCAGAAGAAAAGACAGACAGAGTATATTTTGAGCCAAATTGCAGTGGGTGAATGCGCTACCATTCCACAAGATAAAGGAGGGGTATCGCAAGAGTGGAAAGAGGTAAACTGTTCTAAACTTCGGACATGTTTCACTTCAAATACACTCAATTTGTCGTTGACGCTCAGAATACGAATTCGAGATGTATTGGTGATGCAGAATACCTAGGGAGATCGAGCAATCACATCTCCTCAGACCTCCCGCTCGGATACGAATTCGATTCAATGATAAGAGTGTAGATAAATATGACATATTAACAAACATTTTCATCTCATTGTTTTTTCGATGTCTGCGTCTGCGTTATGCGAGATACCTTCCGTACTAAGTTCAACCTTTTCTTCCGCTGGGGAGAACCGAATGCAATAAATTCTTCCAAAGTTCAAACACTCATCTCCTCAACGTGAATGCCGAGTCAAGTACTCGCCATTGGATTGCCACGAGATTACTAAGGAAAGTAGCAGTACCGGATCGAAAATATTTACAGCACGTCAGAACGTTCGCAGCTACATGTTGATGTGAAGGAACACCAATCCACTACCTAATGTCCAATGAATGCGTCACTCCATTGCGAGGTCTTGAGCTCATCTACAAATGAGTCAAATCTTGGTGATATTCCTGAACAAGTCTTGTGAAGTTGGCTTATGAGTCTTGTACTAACTCTTTGGACTTCCGCTGCCCTCTCGAGATCCTGTTTAACTGTATCCTTAGTTACCGTTGCACCCCTCATGGTCTTTTGGAGCTGAGGAAGAGCATCATCCAGATACTGAGCGGTCGGGGAAGGAGCAACTTGAGACAGACGGAAGAAAATCATATGGCAGATGACCTTAATTTCATCAGAATCGTCCGAAAGGCCAGGAATGATCCGACTGATAAATTGGTGGAGGTCGAGCTTGGTCAAACAGGTATCTAGCTGCGAAAGAGATTAGGAAGCTCGACGGAAGACTTGAGGTGCTTACAAGAGTGTACAAGGTCTCGTATGCAATCTTCCTTGTATCAAGACCATCATCAACCTTGTGCGTCCAAGGACCCATTTGCACGGTGCGTACAAGGGCAGGGTTGACCTTTGCTTCTTTGTACAAGCTCGGCAACATCTCAGGGAGAGGTTCACGTATAAGGTGTGGTTTTGTACGTGCGGCAGAGTTCATAGCAGAAAGTGCCAGGCGACGAACAGTCTAGATAGAAGTCAAAAGACCAACAACTAATTAGAATGAGGTGCATACTAACAAGATCATCGTCTTGTATAAGCGCCAAAAAGTCCACAATCAGAGGGGCGAGCAAGTCGTCATAAGTTTGGGAAGTGTCGGCAAACGTGTACCTGATCGCAGAAATGACGGTAGCTCTAGCGGAGGAGTTATCATCACGAATGCGCGCCTGAAAGTTCAAATGAATATAAGAATCAATGTTAGGGCAAGAAGAGCGTACATGTAGTTGAGGCAAATATCTGGAAGGATGTGTAGTTGCAAGTTTGCCGAGGCAGGCAGCAGCGACATTTCTCGTGGTCTCCTCCGCGTTTTCTGAGTTTTTGAAGAGAGGTACCCAGAGCATATCTGCCACGCCCTCCAACTGCCCTTGAGAGCAATGCGTGACGACCTGAAAAGTTTGATTAGTGGGTGTACTTGTGTAGTATATGCTATGTGTACCTCCTTGGAGGCGTGAAGAGCCAAGAGACGCTTTCTGCTATCGCTCTCCACAAGTTGAATGATTGAGGGTAAGAATCGTGGCAAGTTGCCAATGGCTATGTTGCCTGCAATAACCAAATAAGCCAAATTACGAAGGTCATTATATGATTCGAATACCTGCCGCGAATGCAGCCGCTGCTCTGATCTCTTCTTGCGCAGAGGAAAAAAGTTCAATGACATTCAAAAAAATATCGCTCTGGGGTGACATATCACTGGAGCACCATATGAGTAAGTGCATAGTAGTATTTGGTTATGCAGCGTCCTACATGAACCGGCCGAGCTCTCCCATAATCAATAAGCTAAGTATGAGCAAAGAAGGCTTTACTGTGGAGATATTCTGGGAAATGGTTAGAGGTAAATGTAAGTGTACCATCATGACCTGTGTAGCGTACTTGGAAATGTTTCGAGTATCCGGCAATAACACCCGCGGCAACCCCTTGCTGGCTTTTGACGGTTGCGGCAATACATCTCGCTACATTCGCAGAACTTGCATCAATATTGGACGCCTTTTCGACAGCAGTGACAAGATTGAGGATGATATGTGGTGCGATCTGATTGTCAGCTTGAACCAAAACCGCAAAAAAACCGAAGAGGGACTCAAGGGCTGGTCCAGATATTAACGGTGAATGGGCGATGACGTAAAGATCGGGAAGCAAATCACGTTCGACTTCGGGGAAAGTAGAGGCAGGTGAAGTTTCGAGGAGGAGTGCAATAATATTGAGGGATTGAGAAAGGAGGGAAAAATCAGCCGTCGAAAGGTACCCTTTAACTTGAGGGATGAGATGGAGGGGGAGATCATTGGGGACACCGGAAGTATAACTTCGGTTGAATTCAGCACTTATATCAACAGTGGCCAATAAAGAAAGCATACCTTCGGAGCAAAACATCGAGAGCTGAGAATACTTCAGCTTTGCCAAGCCTTCCACTCTTTTTCAGTAGGTTGATCAACCATTCAACAATACCATTGACCCAATCATCTCCAACCTGAACCTCTTTGGCAACTTTTCTCACAACGTTGACAGCGCTATCAGTTTTACCAAAAGACCGGCAGATGTACTCCCATTCCTTTCGACCTTTGTCACGAACGATGTCCGTTGCACACACCCATAAATCGGCAATACACTCCTCAGCAGAGGTCCTGACTTCTGCGTCTGTATCGTGACTTGCTAGGCGCTGTACAGCTTGATCATAAAGTTGATCAACCCAACCTTCAGCTTCGAGGGGCTTGAGAGAACGCAAAAGAGATGAAAAAACCCTGAAAGATTCGGAAGCAACTCGTGGATGACGGTCGCCTAGGGATTTTTGAAGCACAGGGATGAGCAACGGGAGGGCATTAGAGTACGTGGACGGGGCATGTGTAGAAAAGAACAAAGAGAGGAAAGACAATGTCATGAGATGTAAAGTTGACGTTGATGTAGAAGGAGGTTGCGAGAGGATAGACGTCGAGATAAATGTTACTGGTTGAACTTGGGGGGACAATGACCCTGGAAGGACGACTAGAAGAGCTTTTAGAAGACCGAACCCTGTCTGGAGAACGACAGGTGGTGTTTTGGGCGATTTAAGTTGATTCAGAAGAGCTTTAGACAAACTTGGCACCTGACTCTTCAGCAAGGTATAGGGTGTCTCCTCTGAGTCAGGAATTTCGTCAGCATCCCTCTTTCTCTTGCCTCGAGGTGTTGCATCATCTTCCGGTCTGCCTCCATAAATGGCAGTTTGTTTCAAAAGCGAAGTATACGTATGCCAGATTTCTAGCCGTACAGTTTCCTCGCGATCTCCAAATCTAGAAATCAAAACAGGGGATATTTCCTTGTAGGTGGAAACCAAGAGCTCGGGCCGAGTCGTGATCACGCTAGCGAGAAGTTTCGTAGCAGAACGACGAATCTTGTAGGATGTATCTTCGTCGTCAGAGTACCTGCACGCGTAGTTGGAGGCACGGAAAACGCTGTGGGCGGAATGGTTTAGACGCACTCATCATCAAGATCGTCACCTTCATCTCCATCGTCATCTGCGTCTGCCATCCCTTCATCTTCGTCATCATCTACGGTATAGTTCTCCGCGTAATTAAGTAGGTGTTCAGGATGAAAGGGTACTTGACTCACTGGGTCAAACTTCATCAACTGGAGACCAGCCTGGACAATTTCTGTGAGATAAGAAGTTATTTCCGCGGGCAATCGTAAGGCCAGGGCTTCGAGAGCCTGGAGGGCACCCTCTCGTAATTCCTCATCATCTCTCTGAACCCCTTCCAGAATGCCGGGAATAATCTCACCGAGAACAGGAGAGATATGGTGGGATGACTGGCGTGTGATAGCAGCCACAAGCTGAACCATCGTCCTTTGTTTGTCAATGCTAACTGACTGTGCGAGGTTCGGGAGAATATAGGTTTGAAGGAGGTTCTCGAACAATGTGAGTTGTGATATGGGAATGAATTGAGACAATGTCAAGATTGCACGTTTCCGAACGACAGGTCTTTGATGGTTAAGCAAAGGTGCAAGAACTGTTAACGGTTGCGGATCCAGAGAGGAGTTGGAGACGTGAACGGGGAAACGACTGATAAGGATGGAAAGAATGGCAAGAATCTCAACCAAGGTTTCAGGCGGCGCTGAAGGCTGTAAAATTTCTGCGTAAATGGCGATTTCGAGTAAAGTAAGACAGTGGCCTCGTACGTTTGCGAGTTGGCCAAGGAGTTTTGGCGTTAACTTACCGCAAGCAGACTGAGCGATTTTGCCATCCGGTGGTAACTCAGCAGTAATCGTCTTAAGTGCTTCTGTGCATCAAGACCTGGAGAAAAAAAGCTGAAGTTACCCAACATACCCAGTGTCGAGATATCTCTGAGCTCCTCGTCTTTACCACTCGAAAAGTCAATCAGTTTGTCGACTACCACCTCCATTTGAGTTTGGCGGAGTATTTTGATAAGCTGACCAAGGCTGCAATGTGTAAGAGTGGTTTTTTGAAAGCAAATATATTGCTTGCCATTTGACTGCCTGATTTTTCACTTCAGAAATCTTATCTTCTACGAGAAACAGCACTTGGTCAAGGACTCTGTTTTCTACAGACTCATCGCCTTGAAAGACAGAAGGATCTTGTCTGATCTCAGTTGAAAGATCATTAAGACCCATGTATCTATTGCACTGTAAGCCTCGCTGTGCCTATGTCAACATAGATGGGTCTATACCTGTAATCCTGGTCACTGGACTGCATCTGTATTTTTCGGCATCAGTATCGAGTCCCCTTGTATTGAGTAGATAAACTTCAGAGAAACCTTCTCAACCAGATTCGTCATCAAATAGCTCTTTGTCATGATTGAGAACCGTACTCGTCGCGTTTTATGAGAGGGTCAAAAGCAAGATAGTGATTGGCAAGCGTGCTATATACCAAGCATACGTCACGTGGAGCCACTGTACCACGAAGCAGCGAATGTCCCTGTGAAAACCCTGAATGTTATTACTGTACAGTGATTCTTGCATTTACTCAAGATTTATCTGTGTTGGAAAGAAACACAGAGTGAGCATAGCTGCAATGTGGACAACTGTCAATAGTTATTTAAAGGCATAAGGACAGTTATAACATATGCTACCTTTACCTACTTAGTAAAAAGTGTACATGTTTGTACTACAATATTGTTTAATAGGGAACAGTGTTAATTACAGTTTACACTTCAAGCAGAAGTCTGATAATGTTGTATGGAAGGAGGCAGACCAAGTAATGGAGCTGGGAGTTGATACAACTAGATATGGACAATAATCTTAGCTATATACCATGTGGTCATGATTTCAGGAAGGCAGAAGAGGTAACTAGTGATAGCAGATGACTATGAGAGGGCTACTAAGTGACGGAGAGAGGTAAGAGGTTGGAGTGTGTTACTGAGACTCAATCATCAGACTAAGGAATGTATAGAGTATCTACTGACCTTAAATATTAAGTACTTGATGAAATTGGAGTGCAGGTGATGAATAAAAGAGCCTAGCAGCCTTAGAGACCACTCTGGTAACTCAGGAGTCACTGAATGAACTGTGGACAAATGTACATGGCTAGAATTGAAAAAATAAGATAATAACTCACCTGTGGACAGCTATGAATGACTAGGAGTCAAAAACATGTCTATGGGGAGTATGTCACTAACTAGGTAAACATAATCCTGAAAGTAAGTCCATACCAACTATGATAAGAAAAGATCACTTCTAACATACCCTCTTAATCTGACAAGTTCACAAGTGATAAGATGAATAAGAAGAAGAGGAGAATGAAAAAAAAAGAATTTATAAATAAATTAGCTACATTTTGAGATAAGGAAACACCTGCTGAAGTAATAACTTGAGCTGTGCTACATTTCTAAATCAGTAATGTTACAAGTCTAGATGTTAAATAAACATTCTGCTTATTCATACTCATACTGCAATCAACATAGCATGACTAAGTGATATAGCATTTGCAATGAGTCACTTAAGTGTCATCTATTTATATAACTATATAAGCTGCTTATACATGTCTTATACATATTGCTCTTTAATTAGCATTAATATTAGTAATATTACTTACATTCTAAAGCTCTTTACAAGAACAATCTTACTGTTGGTAAGTAGCTATCAGTTGTCCACACTGTACCATGCTACTATGCACTTGTTTCTTCCAACATACCAGAGTACTAACAAATATGTGACAGTTGTAGAAACTAGTAAAGAGATCAAGTAGATGACAAATATTTTGACAGAATTTGAATCTTTTCTTTCTTATGTATTAACACTCTTTATTGACAACAAGTCTAAAATTAAGGTCACTAAGAATTTAGAGTACCATAGACATATAAAATGTTAAGAGAAACTATCACAAAATAAACTACTCACTTATTTGTGATATTTGAACCTTGGGTGCACTCTCAGAGGTTTAGGAGTAATTCAGAAATTCAATAATAATGACAATGATGACTAAGATCAGATGATAAAGAATAAAAATTGATGAAAATTGATATTGTTAAGTCTAAAGTCTAATTCTTAGATATAGAAATATATATACAAAATAGTGATGGTCTGTGCACAAGCTGTTTTCATCACATGATTAAAACTTGTACCTAATAGGGGCTGTTATCTATCATAGCAGATATCAGGCTAATTTTAAAAGATAACTAATTATGTTACTATATTGATATACTTGTATCTCTATCAATACTTATTGCTTTGGAAAATACTATATATCATCAGAAATGGTTTGATGAGCACTTTCTAATGCAAGTTCAATTGTGTGAATCTGTCCAGCCATTCATGAGATAATAGCCAATGAAACTTTTATAGTTACTGATAGCCTAATATCTCAGTTGTTTGTTGTCACTTTTGTACATTCTGCATATGTACAGATAGCCATCATTTGGGGCTTTCTAGCACAACTTATTTTGTAAAAATCAGTCTACTAGTTATGAAGATATAAGCTGAATGAAGTTTGTGATAATACACATGCTCTTTAGAATAGACTAGGTTTAGTGTAGCATGAACTATCAATCCAGTATATATAAGGTAAACATTTTATACTTGGAACTCTATTAAGTTCTCTTATATAAACCCTATACAAGATTCT
>Ga0157357_1001335_pt1 | contig 10182 bp, 7 predicted proteins | sample AttcapACBM1_FD_111485 | JGI IMG/M metagenome (GOLD analysis project Ga0157357, IMG submission 111485) | Fungus gardens microbial communities from leaf cutter ant in Botucatu, State of Sao Paulo, Brazil - Atta capiguara ACBM1 | ecosystem: Host-associated > Fungi > Mycelium > Unclassified ... | reverse complement strand
TTTGTTATCTTGTGACTTTATATCTTAAGCCCTAGTATCCTAGTGGTTTTGATTACTGAAGACCTGGTGAGAACACTTGAGTGAGTGTTCAAAAGGTTAAGAGTTCAATTTCTTCCAAGTATAAATATCTTAACTTTGTGACCATATAATAGTAATATTATATGGTAATCACTAGGATTCTTGGTTCCTATAATTAGTGTATACCATAGGACTAGCAAGTATTATATTGCTGTCAGAACACAAGATCTAGTAATAGACTCTCTAGAGGACAGGATCTATGGATTTTGCAAAGCCAAGTAGTTAGATTAGTTCTCATTATAAGAGCTGTTTTTGGTGATACTTATAACTGGAACTGAAAGAATAGGTCAATATAAGATAGAAAATTGGAGTAATAACAATCCAATTTTAGAAAGCTGATTAGTTAAGAGCTCAGCCTACCATTTGGTACAAACCTATCTAGCTAGATCAGATTTTGGGGGATAATTGGTTAAAGGCTCAGCCCATCATTTGGTATAAATCTAGTTTGTATATTAGGTAGGATAGGAACAGGACACTCTACACCTCTAGATTGTATGACTTAAAGGTAGTTAGTTATACTGTAGAAACAACTCTTAGTCTAGACTTATCCTGGAGTACTCACTAGGTTGGCAGGTGGCAAGGAAGTGACTTTGGACAGGTTAGAAATCCATACTTATAGGCATAAATTAATCACCTGCTGGAGGACAGGAAGGTACAGTAGAGAGTAATACCTCTACCAGGACTAGGCTATAGTAAAATAAAGTTGTCTCCTTCCTCTGGCTCAAAATATTTGTATTCACCATTAGTCTGCTAGTATGATAATGACCAGTTCAGACTCAAGTTAAAGCTGGAGTGTTAGAATCATGAAGATATAGGAAAATCCCATCTGGAGTGCTGTATAGGTACAACTTTATGCTGATCTACTTGGCAAACCTAGACCATTAAGTTAGATATAGTTCTAGATATACCCATAATAAGGAGATTGTTGGTTAAAGGCTCAGCCTACTATTGATTGTTGAATATACTAGACTGCAGACTAAATAGAAAGGTCTTCTAATAAGAAAGATCACTGAATATGATAGTATAAAGAGATTAGTAGATGTGGGATAACCCTCTACTAAATACTTCCTGTGGTTTCAATAGGGTTCCTTGCAAGGGTGATCCTAAACTTTGCTTTTGACTAAGCAAGAGTATTCTTGCTTAATCAAAATTTTTCAAGAATATCCAAAGCTCATCATCTAATTTTCAGTTGAGTAAACCCACTTATGCTTAGATATCTAAAAATAATGTCAATGATATCATTAAAATCAAGAATGTATTTCTGAAACTATTTGCTAGTAAAGTTTCTGAAATTCAGAAGATCATGAACAATATGAGCAAGAAGAACAAGCCAAAGCTCAATATAAGCACTAAGGTCTTTCAAGAAAACAAGTAATAGTTTCTATGGGCATTAGCAGCTCTGAAAAAGTAATGAACAAGGCTAGCACTCATATCTTGAATATTAGCAGACTCTTGAAGAGAGTTAAATCCAATATTTCAGTCAACTTTATTCATGCTGATAACAAGGGGCTTTTATAACCACAAATAAAGTTGCTGCTGCATCTAACCTAAATGTAATTGAGAGATATGTCAAAGATCTTAATGATATTGACCACAGCAATATAAAGTGTCCCAGACTCTCTCAGTCAAAATCATATCTCAAGATCCTTAGTATTCCATACTTTGTTAAGGGCACTAATTTTCCAATATTGTAGAAACTGTTATCGAGTCTATACACATTTTTAATAATATTACTCTTACTTCTCATTCTCATATTATCAAAGTGTCTCCAAAGTCAAACATGACTGTTATTTGGGTAGACATCTAAGACTCCTAGGATAGAACAAATACTAAGATGCTGATTAACAGGTACTTCAACATCAGGAGTTTTATCACCAAAATTTGTGAAACTAATATAAACCTAGGCATCCCTTAATATAAAAACTGCTGGAAGTAGAAATATATTACTTTCACATGTTATACACCAATGGTGTAAAATGTCTTAAATGTAACAGACTACATAAAATTGAACATCATAGAGACTTAGCCTAGTACTATAAGGCTAACTTCAAGACTAACCCCTGAGGCTTGAAACCTCTAAGAGTAAATCATATATGCACACATTTAAATATATTAATTGTAAAGACAATTACTAGGCAGATAGCTATATTTTGTATCCTCATCACTTGATTTATGCTGATACACTTAGGGAAATTGTGGACTCTCTTGATCTAGAATTGCCTATGCCAGTTAATCAAGTTCCTACAAGATATGTAGACAATTCTAACAAATTAAAATCAGTCATCAATCTGATATTTCTGTTTTTTCATGCCAATTCTGATGAATTCAATAATCATTCTATCCTACCTAATCTATAGCACCCAATCATACCTCTTTAATGGTAGATATTGTTATCAATGAAGAATTCATCTAAATAAAGCATTGAACCATCATCAAGAATAGTAAGAAGGAAGAATATTTCATCACTGAACTGGAAAACAAAATTGGTAATATCAGCACCACAATACTTCTAATTATGAATCACTCAAAAAAGTAGTATAAGAATTTACATCTATTTCAGACAACCCTTGGAATAAATATTCCAAATGTGTTAAAATTACTAAATATTCTAAAACATGGTGGAATGAGAAGTGTAATAGAGACTTACTAGTGTACAGGTCATCCAAATCAAGTCTGGATTGGAAGAAATTCAAGAGAACAGTCAAAAAAACTAAACATGTCTTTTTCAATAACAAAATTTAAAAAATTGCTTCAAGGAACAAGAGACCTTGAAATTTGATGAATTAGGTTAGAAAATGCAAATTACCAACTATAGAAGCCATTCAATTCAATGGATGTCTTTACATCAAGCTCAATAACCTTTGGTATGCTCTATATCAAACTTTCAATTCAGCTTAAAACTGTAATATCAATGCACAGCTATTAGACAAATTCTCCTCAACACCTCATTATAAGTGGCTGTCTTTTTCTAAAGTAGAATTTACTGATGCTATTAAGAATTACAGCAGTTCATCCACTCTAGGTCCTGACTACATTTCATAGTGTCATCTCAAAATACTGATAACTAACAATAAATATATCACAAATTTTGTCAATATTGCCAACATATGCATTAATCTTGGTTTTTGGCCTTCATATTTCAAGAATCTGAAATTTAACATAATCTCTAAACCTAACAAACTAGTATATGACTCTCTGAAGACATTTCACTCCATAGTCCTTCTTAATACTCTTAGCAAACTCATTGAGAAAGTTATCAGTGAGAGAATTCAAATACATTCAATTACCTGTAATTTTATTTATCCAAACCAACTAGAAAGTCTGTGTCAAGATAACAGAAAGTAGACCTAGTTTTTTATTATTTTCTTTCTCATTTTTATTTTTCTTTTGATTTATTTTTCATATTTTCTATTTTTAGAACTATGGGGTTAGGGTTAGCAGTGATTGATCACATCAGTCACATTTGATGGTGTGGTCACAACATTGATCACAGAACTTGAGAGAAAGTCGTAAAAGATTCTTGAACAAGTGACATCATACAATATGACTACTTCATGTTGACCTCATGTACTACACATGGTTGTTTAGGGTAGGGTGCACAGTAGTTAGCACAGACCATTGGTAGTAGTATATAAGGTAGACTAGTTTGTAAAGGGATCTCTATCGAGTTCTCTTGTGTTTACTCTAATACAAGAGTTTGTGCTTTTATTTAACTCTAAGGATTTAAGTTCATAACAGTCTGAAGCAACACTTCACTGCAAATGCAGGATTATACTTGATACATCTCATTTACTCCAGATAGGTTAAAAAACTTCATATAAGTACTCTCACTTTTGACATTGCTTAATTATCAACTCTTGCTATTGATCTTTGATAAAGCTGGATCAGATTCAAGAATTTCTTCATTCTTCATTCTTTTCCAATTATTTAATTAATAAGAAAACCTATTATGTTTGGAATAATTTCATTTTTCCTTTCTGCAGGACTAATATAAGTATAGGCTAGAATTTTATCTTATCTCCTATTTTGTTTGCTTTATATATTGCTCCTATTTTTCATATTTTTGAAAAATGAACTCAGAATCTTTTATTTCCAATTTTTATTTCCATGCTTTTATTCATTAATGATGGACTTTTCATTTCTCTAGATAAAAACTTTGAAAAATCAAATTTCAATCTCATTTGTAGTTATAGATTTATTACTTCTCTTTTCAAACAATTTGGTCTTGCAATTGAACATAACAGATCAGAAGTCTTTCATTTTTCTAGATTTACTAAAAACTTTGATCTTTCTCCTCTAGATTTAGAATCACTAGGAGGTCTTATTTTATGGCTGAAAAACAAGTGGAGGTACCTTACTTTCATTTTTGACAGGAAACTTTTCTTTTGTCAACACATTCATTTTTACTTTAACAAGGCCATATCTACAATTAAGAGTATGAAGATGTTGGGTAACTTTACAAGAGGACTATTGCCTTATCACAAGCATTTTCTATATAGAATATGCATTATGTCCATCATCCTTTATGGTTTCCAATTGTAGTATTTCAAAGAAGCCTCTTTTTTCATTCTCTTAAAGAATTGAAAAAAATGCAACATAGAGCTGTACTACAGATCACTTGTACTTTTCACACATCTCTAACATGGGGAGTTGAGGCTATTGCTAGTCTTATCGTCATTTACTATTACTTGAAAAAATCAGTAGAAGATATTATCTAAGAATTATATCTCTACTGAAACAACATGCAATCAACTTTCTGTTGAATAACCATTATTCAAAGAATACTAAACCTCATTGTCTTTCAATGGATTATCTAATGAATAAGCAATGTCTCAAAGTTAAGAGTTCAATTGTTAACACTAATGATTGCTTAAATAAAGGTTATTCTTTATTCAACAGACTTCATAAAGAACTATCACCTAAGTTTTGTTTAGTAGATAACTTTCCTAATTGTTTCTTTTTTCAGACAGTGAATTGTAATGATACCAAAACCATGAAATCTCATCTCCAATCACTCAATAATATTCTTGAAGAATCTTCTTTAAATTCAAACATCATCCTTGTTACTGCCGATGCTAGGATCAAGAATAATGTGACAATGTTTATATCCCACATTCTATCTAGTTAAAGCATTGTAAAGAAAACTATTCATCATGTAGTAAATGTCACATTTATGGAAGCAGAAATGTTTTTGATTAGATGTAGTATAAATCAAGCTGTAGATTTCCTGTACATTGAAAAAATCATTGTTATTACTAATGCTATATATTGTCAGAAATGCAAAGCTTAGACACCAGCTTTTTTGTTTAATATTTCTTTTTTATTTTCTGTTGATTTATTTTCTATTTCTAGAACCTAGGGTTAGGGTTAGAGTGACAATATCACACTGTCACACACCAGTCACATCAGATGACATGGTCTCAAGTCACAAGATCACAGAGAAGGATATAGAAGATTTGGGATAGATAATATCATAACAACATATAGTACATATATTAGTCTTAAGGCAAACACATAGTCTTTAGGGTAGGCTAGAGAAGTAATAGCATGGACCATCATAGTTGAGTATATAAGGTAGAGGTTCCTATATGGAGTTCTCTATTGAATTCTATTGTGTTAACCTAATATAAGGTTTATTCACTTGTCCCATGCTAAGGACTTGAGTTTGTAACATATATACTGCAAGATGTATTTTTTAGTTGACTTATTCATACTAATTGTAGTCCATTACTGTTTTACTTGATATCAGTACTTTTGTTACAAAAGTACTGATAATTCTATTGTCTTTGGGAACTACCCTAACAACATCAAATGGCCTCTTTATTCAATAGTTGATAAAGAAACTAAATACTTCAAAATTGACTCTATATTCCCATGCAAATTTTCATGGGACTTCAGTAAAAAAGTGGAATGCAATTCTATCTTACAACATTGATAAATGACTTTTCATGCATCAGATAATAAAGGAAGAAAATTTCTTGACCTCAATGACAATAATGACCTATCCACCAAACCCACTTGTTCCAAATATGGCTCAACTTTATTGGACATTCAAACATGTTATGCATAAAAGCAACAAGAGCTATCACAAATCATGCTTTATAGAAGAATACTAACTTAGGTTTTTTCCAAAGGAACTTTTTATATGCTTGTATGGAGAATATCCAATCGAATCTAGGAATTATATTCTTCACAATTATAGGAAGTTTAATAAATATTGGAATGTTGTGAAGCACTCTGCTTAGTAAGTTTTTGGCCCACAATCAGTAGTCTTAATTAGGTAGTAGATATAGAATTTACATATAGATTAACCTCTTACCAATATTACTTGTCTTTTGTAATAGCTCCCTCTTAGCTCTCTATTGAAGTATATACTACAGGTAAGTGGTTTCCAGTTGTTCACACTGTACCATGCTGCTAGACACTCTGTTCCTTTCAACATATTATAGGCTCTAGTTGTCTTAATCTCTAGTTAGTGCTTTTTTAGGTTACTTTCTATTGATAAGAAGAACTTAACCAACTACACTAGTGAGCTGACATCTTGTCACTCCTAGGCCTATTATTAATTGAGCTGATTCTGAATTGCTTCATACTTACAGAATCACCTTGCACCTTACATGTGTTAATAGTCTGTACTGGTTAGATTGAATATTTGTGCTCCAGCTAGCTGTATTTACTCTCTAATTCATGCTAATTATCTTTATTGATAGCAATGGCCAACTTCATTGCTACTCTTCCCAAACCCACTAACTCTGCTAACTATTGTTATGATCTTAAGATCTTAAAGTAGATCAGGAAAAGGAATCTTGTATTAGGGTTAACACAAGAGAACTCAATAAAGAACTTAGTACAGAACTGTCTATTTTATATACTCTGGGCTACTGATTCATGTTACAGTACTATTAACCTATCTTAAAGACTATGTGTTATTGTTAGGTGTAGTTCACACTTGAAGATGAAAGTCCATGGAGTCAGCTCAGACATACACAGAGTGTAGAAACTTCATGCAATGAGCTTGGTGATGCAAACTTGTCAGAATGACCTTGGTCTCAACTTATATGTTGTGCCTCCTATAAGCTACATGGTTGCAATTTCAGAGAATGGTCTTGTAAGAAGTTGTAAGGAGAGGGGTAAAGCACGTCACCATTGACACCAGAGATTTAGCATCAACTTTAGTTGATTATCAGGCTAGCTATTACAAAGGGGTCACTAGCCTTAAATACATAAAATAACAAAAGGAGTAACTAAAACAGATCTCTGAGCCAGTGTTTCATTAGTGAAATACTACATAGGAGTTTAGATTTGGAGAGGGGAAAACTCTGCATAAAGTCCGAGTAAATTTGTGGAGTTTGGAGGAGATAATTAGGAAATGGATACAAATGAATATGACCACAGATTTTGACTCAAATAAAGCGAAATAACTGTGGACTTTTAGTGGAATTAAGTCCATTATAAAGTACCAAACTACTGACGGAGTTTTGGACACAAATAAGACCAAATAACCGTGGGGATTTGATATCATATTGAAGTCAAACATGTCTTGGACATGTTTTGGAGTTTGGGATATGACAGTTATCCATAAGATCAACATATGTCAAATATATTATAATAATATCATTTCTTCCTGAACCTTCTACTATGTTCCATTATGTTATGTGATCATGTGACATCATTCTAACCCTAACCCTGGATCCTGAAAATACAAAATAAGAGAGAAAATAAAATAAAATCAAGTCCACTATTCATGATTCTGACAATTATTCTTTCTGGAAAATTTGTGTCAAATTAACCCTTGCTCTTATCACCTACCCTAATGCTGTCCTCACTACTGATGATATGATGAATGTTTTAGCACTTCTTCAGACTACTGATATAGATGAGATAGCTAGTAGGAACTTCTTAGGCTCCCAAGCCTTAGCTATTCTTAACTCTACCTTATCAGATAACTTGTTAATGTATGGCTAGCCTAATGCTGAGGCCTTTTGGGCTCATTTTCAGACTCTCATAGAAACATCTGGTCCAGCATCAATTTTTGCTGATTACTAGAGAACAATCACATTTCAAATTTTTGATAATCAGAACCCCACTTCCCAAATTGCTGAGCTTGATTCTATTTATACAAGACTTCATAGAAATGACTGTGATGTCTCTTCTGTCTTAAGAGCAATGACTCTCTTATTTGCAATCTCTTACTCATGGAATTTTATCTCTGCTTCTATTCTTTCTTCTCATATATCTATTTCTAATCTTACTTGGAATGTTGTATGTTCAGCTATTCAAACAGAATCATCTAGGCAGACTAACACTGCTAATACTACTTGTTATTCTGGTATTCCACATAGGGATAAATCCCCTCAGTGGTAAAAGAACTCCCAGCAACAATAGCAATTGTAAAGTAAGGGTTCTTTTAAGTAGCAAGAGGAAAAAGAACAGTAATCAAGGCAAAAAAGATAGTAATACCCACTAGACAAATGAAATAAGAGACCAGAATAATAATAGCAGTAATATCTACTAGGCAGACAGTGCTATTGTCTTTACAAGTATAGCCACCATTCCTTTATCAATTTACCCTTACTCTTCTAAGCCTCCAGTTACAGTCCCTTGACTTGCTAATTACTTTTCTGCAGTACAAACTCCTCAAAGTGACCCCATTTGAGAATCTCAGGCACAAGCAAAAGTGTAAGCACCAAAATTCTACAAAAGATGCTTGGAGAAAAAGTTTTCTGACCTATCTACCAAGGCATCAACCTCTAGAATCATAGAACTGCCTGCTAAAAATCCCTCTTCTATAGAAGTAGATCTACTTACAACAACTACTCCTAAAAGATAGGCAGATAATAATGATGATGTGGTTTTCCTAGGGAGTAATGATGGATATAAATCAGATGGTTGGACTCTTGGTAACCAACTGTATGTGCCTTTTTTCTTTCAACTTGATGATTCACTAAATTCCTTAACCTAGTCCATCCAACCCTGCACCAATGTAAATATTGCAATTTATAGGGTCAAGTAGAGTTAACTATGTATATATGGCTTCCAATCAAAATAAGAGTAAAAAAGCACCTCATGGCAGCTTTTATGAAGATGAATGGTTCTTGGACTCTGGTACCTCTGCCCACTTTACTCCTTTTGGGTCTGACTTTGTTGATGTGACTCTGAATAATTATGGTTGAGTTGAGACTGCAGACTCAAAAAGCAGCACTATTTATAATTGCTTTTGGCACTGTTCTGATTGAATATAAAATCATTGATCCTGAGAAAGAGACTACTAAAGTTGCTATATCAAAAATATGGCTAGTATATTGTATCCCTGGTATGCAGATGTGTCTTTTCTCTACTAGGCAAATTCTCCAGTCTAGATTAAGGATGGAAGGCAACAAAAGTGGTTCCACTTTTCATGATAAGTCTGGTGATGCTGTTTTATTGGCTACTCCCAACCTTTGGGGCAATATTCAGATTATAAGGACTTGTATTCTCAAGCATGATTATCCCAATCCTATGAGTTTTGCAATAAGACACCTAGACTTTGAGACTTTGCATCATCATTTTGGACATACCTCTGATAAGATCATGCATCATGTTTTTAACAATGCTGAAGATATGAAGAAAATCTGTTTCCTAACATAGAAATGTATCTGTCATAGTTGTACTCTTGGAAAGATACACCAATTCAGTTTTCCTGAGAACTCTATTCACTCAGATCTCCTTGAGCTCCCCACCTTGTCTTATTCAAAGTACAAGTGGGTAATTACATTTCTTAACAACTATTCCTTTTATTGCAACATTACTTTTCTATACAAAAAGTTTGAAGCTGCAGAAGCAGTTAAGTCTACTTTCTAGTTGTGGTCAAATGCTACTTCCCATCCTGTAAAGAGGTTGTATACTAATAATAAGAGAGAATATATAACATTAGAATTAAAAGCCTTTCTAAGAAAACAAGATATTATCCATGAGACTAGTATCTCACATGTACACTAATAGAATGGTTGTACTGAATGATTGAACCACACCTTGCTTGAAGAGATATAGTTAATATGACTTAAAGTATGCTTACCAGATTTCTGTTGGGAATTTGCAATAGCAGCTGCAGGTCATATATACAAT
>Ga0157357_1001333_pt1 | contig 10196 bp, 8 predicted proteins | sample AttcapACBM1_FD_111485 | JGI IMG/M metagenome (GOLD analysis project Ga0157357, IMG submission 111485) | Fungus gardens microbial communities from leaf cutter ant in Botucatu, State of Sao Paulo, Brazil - Atta capiguara ACBM1 | ecosystem: Host-associated > Fungi > Mycelium > Unclassified ... | reverse complement strand
CCATTAGGTATTTGTATATAAGGTAGACAATCCTGTACAGAGTTCTCTATTGAGTTCTCTTGTGTTAACCCAATACAAGGTTCATTCTCTTAACCAACTCTAAGGTTTTGAGTTTGTAACATTTCACAGCAGAATGAATTTGATATGGATATACTGAAGAGTTGAGGATCCTCCTAGCAGCATGGAGGGAATCAGTGATGACTACTATATGATTGACATTGGAGCAGGCAACTGCTTGATTTATGCTGCATTAGATAGTAAATAACTCAGCTTCAGTTGTAGTAATGTTGATAGCTCTATGTATGGTTTTGACAACAGGTTTTTTGAAGGAATAAATATGAGAAATTGATGTAGCGACATGATTCTTGATACTAGTGTCAGACACTACAATTGTTGAAGAAGGATTAGATAAAGTCCTGAGTACAATATCATCCAATTTTTTGATATGTTTTTTAGCATTGGAAGAATGAGGATGAAAATAAAAATGATCTGAAAACAAATCTATAAGATGATTTCCTGGTTTAAAATCCTCATTGAAAAAAGAAAATAAAGGAAAAAAATTCATTACACTTATCATCCACATTGATAAGTGGAAATTTCAAGCAAAGTCTTTGTTTGGCCATAAGGTAGTTGATGGATGCATTATGGCAACTTTGTTCCTGCAACCTATTAGAACTGAGGATGTTGTTTATGATGTAGTTGGACAGAAGAGATAATTCTTATAGTAGAAATCTTCTGTAGAGTTTCTTAAGGTGAAGATATATTAGGATGAGTCCAGATATGGCTTCAATCCCTAGAGTATAAGATGATTGGAACATACCTGAAATCCAAAGAGCCACTCTTCATTGTATCTTCCATAGTATGTTGAAATGATAATAAGTAGAGGCTTTGTTGTAATACCACAACAAAAAACCATATAGGGCTATAGGTAAAGTGCAAGATCTGTAAAGTCTTCTTTTTTGAAGTGAATTGATACCTCTCAACTAATTACCCAGCAATTTCATGCACTTGACTGTAGAAATCGCTTTGTTGGCATAGAAATCTATATGACTTCTGAAAGTGAGTTTTCAGTCAAAAATGAAACCTAGATATCTCTATGTTTTTTTAGGGAGTAGAATGGGACCCCCAAGGGCAGATAAATCAAGAGGAGGAGGATTTAACACTCTGTGAGACCTAGAAAAATGGAAAATATTGGTTTTTCCATGTTCTACAACTAGACCACATTTTGTGAGTAAAGATGAGATTATGTTGTAGCTACAAAAAATGTTTGCATTAGAATGTGATATAGATTTGTTTTGAGAAATGAAAAGTCCATTGTCCACAGAAAAAATGATGGAAATGGGTATTTTTAAGATTTTTAAGCAATTTTCTAAAGAAAGAAAAACAGGAGATAAATAGAGAGTAGAAAGAATCAGAGAAAGAGCAAATCCTTGTCCAACCCCAATGTTAACATTAAATGAAGGAGATATGAAATTGTTCCAAAGATATTTTGTTTTTCTTACTACTAAGTAATTCTTGAAAAATATTGAGATTTTATGATCAAGTTCTGCCTTGTTCAGGATAAGGGGAAGAAGTTGGTAATTCAGGGAGGAAAAGAATTGAGCAATGTCAAATGCCAGAGTACTCATGGTAAGGTTTTTAACCCACTCTGATCGAAGCATGTGAGTAAGTGCAACCCCTGCATCTATGGTAAATCTTTGTTTGAGACCTCCAAGTTGACTAGGATGAATAAAGCTGTTGGAAATCATATAGGATTGAAGACATTCTCCAATCATTATTTTGAAGTGTTTTCCAATTGTATTAAAAAGAACAATGGGGCGATATGACTTGGGAGAATTGAAAGATGACTTGTTAGGTTTGGGAATGACAACCATTGTTGAAGTCTTGAAATGAGATGGCCAGTGTTCCAAATTTATATAGGTATTAGTGATATTGATGAATTTGCAAATGCAGTCTTTGTTTCTGATAATAAACTTGACATGGCTCCACATTAATTTATCCAGACCTGGAGCAAACAAATTATTACATTTCTCGATTGCATCAGTAAGTTCTTGCTTGGAAAACAGATTCCACCCAGTTGTAGTCTTGCCTGGAATTTTGTCTAGAAAATGAATGTCAACTTCTCTCACTTGAGCAGAATTGAAAGAACTATGAAGAGTATTCTATAGATCTTTTAGCTTGATATATAGGCATTCTTCATATTGAATGGCTTCTACCACTGGGAGTTTGTGTTTCTTGACCCAATTCATAAGCTCCCATGGGCTGCACTTCTTGTTTGTGATTTCATCTATTTTGTCATCAAAGAAGGTATGCTTGGATTTTTTGACCATGCTTTTGAAGTCCTTCCAATTTTCTAGACTATGTGTCTATCAATATTTGTTTAATGTATGACTGCAATCTTCATTCCACCATGCTTTAGAATGTCTTGTTATGTTGACCATCTTTGAATGCTTAATCTATATGTTTTCAATTTTGATCACTAGGTGTTGAACAACCTCCTCTAAAGATTTGGTGTCATGGATGGATATAATATTCAAGTTTTTAATAAATTGAATGAGATCTTCAATGAATTGGTTTTCTTCATCACTTTTTTTGATTAGTGATTGTCATTTAGTTGAAATACTTTCATTACTGATGGGTATGTCGACAGTAATTGGAGCATGGTTAGATGAAAGCCTCCATTCTGGATAAATATGATGATAATTGAATTCCAAAGAAGAAGATCAGAGGAAAACAAGATCTAAAACTGAGTTTGAGTTTTGATCATTGTCTGAAAACCTAGTAGAAAAATTCTTAGTAGATTTAGAAATAGCTAGAGAAAACAAATCTGCTATATCAAAAAGAATGTCGCTATGAACAGAATGAAAAGGAAAATTCAAATCTTATAAACTGTCTCTAATGTTAAAATCGCCTGCCATAATGATGACATTATGAATATTAGTCTCAGTATCCTTAAGATACTTCAGGGCTAATTGAGATGAGTCCAAATAAACATTAATCAGAAAAAAGATAGATCCCTGATTGAAAAAAGAAACACATGAAATGTCTCTGTGATTAAAAATGTCATTTTGCAAAGAAAAACAAAGTTGAGAAATATGAATGTTAATATATATCAAAACTCTTGGAGAGTCTGACTGATCTGTTGGAGTTCTGGCAAAAGTGAGCCAGTTGGGATGATGAGGAACACCAATTAGTTCTTCTTCTTCACTACTAGTGAAGCTTGGAATGATACATATGGTCAATTATGGAGGTTCTTGAATGAAAACAATATTGAAAGATACTTGAGTCTTTAGAATGGTGACAATCAGGCTGTTTTTGCAAACATTTTGAGAAAAAAGTTTTAAAATATCACAAATCATTGCGAGATCTTGTTCACAACTGAGCAAATTGATTTTGTCCTGTTTTCACAGATCTCAATATACTTTTTGTTGTGCCATTCTTGGTTGAACCTATGTTTCCAGAACAATTAGAATCCACCTAGTGATCTCCACAGCAATTAGAACACTTGAAGATGTGCTGACACAGTTTGCCTTTTTTTGTTTCAAGACATGGTAAGTTGGTCTTTTCATTGGCTTTGCAACACCAACCAAATTGACAATGGTTTTTGGATTTATGCAGGCCATTGCATTTAATGCACTTAGATCCTTGAATTCTGCAAGACATAGTGGTGTGTCCTTATTTCCAACAATTTTTACATTGTGGAACACCAGGGTTCATGTTAGCTCCTCTGATAGTGGCAATATACCTTCCCACATTAAAGCATCAATTGATAAGGCTTTTGGCCTTACTCCTGCTTTGAACATCTCAAATGTTTATCTAAATAACAGACATATCTGACTTTGGAGAAACTTTGATAACTTGTGGCTTTGAAGTGAGAACAACATTATCAAAAATTTGATTTTGCTTGATGATGTTTTCTATATTGCTTCAAGAGAGGTGTTTCTGAGATTTATCATGAGGGAAATAAGAGATGCCTATTATTTTCAAATAGAACTTGGATTGTGGGAGTCAAGAAACTTCCACACTTAGAGAGTCAATATCGTCTATATTTTTTATGTAGTTCTCAATAATGAGCAAGTCTGATTGCGATGCCACTTTGCTGGTTACCACCATGATCCCCATCTGATATGATCGAATGAAGTCCACTAAAACTTCTAATTTTGCATTCCTTAATAATCTGTTTATATTGGCAATATAAAGAGAACTTTTCTTCATGAATTTCATAGTATTTTTGCTACTCATTGGAATGATAATTTGTTTCCTTAATAGTCCCTTAGTCATCATTTGGATATGTGGTTTAGCCTTAGGATTGCCATTGACTATGTTCTGGATCTAGTCAATTTTTTTGCACCAAGAGCTAGGAAAGCATCTTTGATTTTAATGATTTCAGATGTGCTAGTATTTTGCTTAGAAGCCTGTGCATATAATTTTGGAGACTGTTTAGTAATGTTGGCCAGTTTGATATTTTTGAAATATTTGGAGATTTGATTAACCTCCTTCTACAATTTAGTAGGAATAGATGGAGAAATCTTCTCAATACTCACTGGGATTGGTTTGTTGATGGACTTGTTGTTCCTGTTGGAAACTGGTGGTACCTTTGAAGTGAATTTTGCTGAGATTTCCTGCCTAAGAGTGTTTGAATTTTTATCAGCAATGAGTGAATCCTATTTAGACTGATAGACTGAAGAGATGAGGTTCCAAATCACCTTGCCAATGCCATTGAAATCCTCAAGGTTATTAAATTTTGCAGGATTGACTTGCTTATTGGTAATATATTTAGCCATGAAGTTTAAGAAGTCCTTGATATTTTTGGAATCCAATGTTAGGTATTTGATAGATCTGTGAAGTAATATAAAAGCCTTATTCTATCCTCTGAGAATTTTCTGAAAATGGATAGTACTTGGTTACTAGTTGCTGCAATATAATCTTAGATTTTCCTGAAAATTGCAAACTCTATGTAATTTCATATACTTACCTTAGTTGTCCTAACAAATATTAAGATATAGTATCATTTGGAATCAGATATATTAGTATCATATACTAAGTCCACTTGTTTAAAAGACTATTCTTCATAGTAGTGATATCTTTCTCAATTCCTGATAAAAGCCCATCTTCCATGCTGGTCTTATATCCTGTAACATGTTTCCACAGCAGTAATGTAATCAATTCTGAACTTCTTAAGTACTTAGTCTTCCATAGTGGAGATACTCCTATTAAACTGAGCCTTCTATAGTGGAGTTTCCCTATTATTCTTTCTTATATATATAACTAGTAGTTATACTATAATTTACTAGTTTGATAATTGAATATTCAAGTTCTCCAGTATTCTATAGCAACATACTATATCAGTACTTATTTCCTTTGAACTTTGTTCTAACTCTCAAAATCATAACTATGTAATAGATAGATAGCATAATACATAAGCTGAAACCAAGGTTGTTCTGGAAAGTTTACATTACCATACACTTTATACAGAGTTTCTATACTTAGTATATCTCTAAGCCAATCTCATGGGCTTTTACCTCCTAGTATAAACTATGTCTGATAGTATTATTAGACTCTCAAGTTTACTGTTGCTTCTAAGTAGTTCTATTTGTTAAATTTTCTATCATAGTTCCACCTGCAAACCACTTGGCTTCAAATTGCACTTTAACAAGTCTAATAGCCTTCTCTCATTGTAATTCCCTAATCTACTTATAATTAACCTCAGTCCTACTACTTAGAACATCCTTCAGTTCTATTTCTCATCTAAGTGAATATCTTACTAAAGCTTATTCTTCAAATGCCCTACTACAATCAAGATGCATTCATTAAAGAGGCTACTTATCTCTAAGGTCTCTAACTTATATAATCTAATCTGTTCAAACAGCCTTACCTGTTCCAATCCCTAATATTGTTCCTACAGATAGCAATTCTAACTAGGAGAATACTTCTACTATTAATCTTACTAGCTATCTTAATATTTCACACCATTCTTCTACTTGTTCATAGTCAAAATCCTATTGCAGTAATAATTCAACAGAAAAACAATTGACTGATATCCTTAGTTGTATTGCTAATTCTCTTAATACTAATTAGACTTCTAGTCCTACTACTAATCTAAAAGAAACTAAAGTCTGTATCCCCAACACTTTTAGCAGCACAAAGTCTGACAAGCTTAATAATTTCTTGTTTTAATGATATTTATATTTTTACACAAACTCTATGCAATTTGATATAGATATTGCAAAGATTAATTTTATGATGATTTATCTTTCTGAAGTTGTTCAGAACTAGTTTAAGATAGGCCTCAACTAGGAGAACTAAAGCATTCTTCAAGACTGACTCTCAGATTGGGATCTGTTTGTTGACAAACTATTTTGGTATTTTGGTCTCTTAGACTTTGTTAGTGAAGTAGCCAATATACTGGATAATCTCTATATGAAGCCTGACAATAAGATTCTTATCTACAACATGGATTTCATCTCAACTAGGTTAAGAAAATAGTATATTGTACTACTGCTGTTTTTAAAGACTTTCCAATCAGATCTAGGATTCCATTTCTATTCAGAAATAAGGCAAGTCTATCTTATTCTAAGATATGTATACTCTAGTGATGATTATTGATCACTACTACTAGAAGTACTACTGCAAGTACCATTATACAAGACAGACAGAAAAGAAGGCTTTTGAGTTTTACTCTTAGAAATAAGATAATATCAGAGTTATAAACAATAGGATTTTTTTTTTAATTTTCCATTTATTTTTGGATCTAGGGTTAGGGTTAGTGTGACATCACTGTTATTGTTATAAATTGTCACATACTATAACTCAGTATCATAATATTAGTTATAGTTATACAACACTATTACTATCACACTATCACACAATCACATATCACAATGAAACATAGTGGAAACTTTTAGAAAGAATAACATTGTTACAATGTGTTTGACACATGGCCCTTTAAAGTAGGTTAATGGTACTGTAACATAAACTAATAGCCTAGCATATATAAGGTAGACTATTCTGTATTAGAAACTCTATCAAGTTTTCTTGTGATTACTGAATCCAAGGATATTCTTTTGCTCTTACTCTTGAGCTTAAGTTTTAACAGGTAAATTTCCTTTATTAACAATACTGTGGGCTTTCAGAATAGGATAAGTCAATCTCCAACAATTTCATCTGCTAAATTATTATCTTCCAAGATATCTAACTCTTCATCTTTCACTTCTAAGAAATAGTTTAATTTTCTATAGATGAACCTATCTTTGAAGCTAGCCAATAATAGCAAGTTGACTAGGAACAAGCATAAGAAGTGGCTCAAAAATAATTTGTACTTCTATTACAGTACAGAAGACCATAAACTAGACTCCTGTCCTAAAAAGCAAACTATAGCTACTTTCAAGGACTGCAGTGCTTTAGTATCTACTTCTGAAAAACCTTTGGAAAATAGAAGGCAACCACTAGGACCCCACATAGACTAAGGGCTGTGTTGAACTTCTCTATGCAGTAATGAGTCCTATTTAGCTCAATATATTTATTCTTTCTAACTCCTACTTTCTCTTTGTCTCTCTAACTTCTTCTTTGATCCTTGGCTAGGATTACTTTAATAAAAATTTGTTTCAAGCTCTCATTGACTCTGGATCTACTCACTGTTTTGTAGATTCAAAGTTTGTAGACACTTATAACCTAAAGACCTGTCATATCCCAATCTAACCATATTTGTCTCAACTCATGAATAATACTAACTCTCTGCATTTATATTCCCTGATCTCTTCTAGTATAGACTATATCTCTCTATTTTATCTTGGACATATTCACAGGACTCTTGTCGACTCTGTAGATCTCTATTTCTAACATCTGAGAATTACTGGAAACCAAAATAATACTTAGCAGTCTTTATTTTAGATAGCTACTCTAAGCAGTATACTTAGTATATGAACTGGTAGTTTATACTATAAGCCTCATCCTGAAAATTGACTAAAACTATCACTACTTCCAGTGTTAGCAATAACATGTCTCCTACCTCCTAGTAGACTTATTCATTAGCCATATCCTAAACAACTTATTCAAAATATGTGACTAGTATAACTTGTAAAGGTACATTCTGACTCTCATCCTCTATATTCTTGGATCATGCTTATTAACTTATTTTGGACTTCTAAAAGACCATTATTGGATCTTAGATAATGAGATGTGAACTACATCTAACAAGACCTCCACAATTCTACTGGTTGCACTTCAGCTGTTCAATGAACCATCAAACAGCACTATCTTTAAAATTGTTACTTTGCCTGTAGCTTTTCCTGCTGGTAATTGTATAACTCTAGACTTCTATATCACTCTACTTGATTTTTCTTGCTCTTTGGTTCTTGGATACAACTGGCTCACATGATATAATATCATGGCTAACATACTATTAGTATCTCCATCATCTCCTAACAACTTTCTGCAATTATCAAACCCTATAGTTTTCATACCTATATCTGGGACCTCCATGTTTAACTCCAAGCAATCTAACATTGTTATTATCAGTACTATAGCCTTTCTACATACATTGAAACTTCCAGGCTCTAACAAGTTTCAATTCTATCTTCACTCTATGAACATTTAGGCAGACTTTGCACATATTGTGGAGACATCTGACCTTTCCAATATTCCATCCAAGTATCACAAATTTACTGATGTCTTCAGTAAAGCCAAAGCCAAAGTTCTTACTCCTCATCATCCTTATGACCTCAAAATCAACCTGGAAGAGGGTGCACAACCTCTGATTAGCACTATATACTCTCTTTTGGTGTCTGAACAAGAGGCCTTAAAGGAATTCATTGAGGAAGACCTCAATATGAGTTTTATTTAACTAACTTTATCTCTACATTGCACACTGGTCTTATTCATCAAGAAGAAAGACAGTTCACTATGTTTTTAGGCCAAATTTCATAGTCTCAACCATATTACTAAAAAGCATATCCATCTACCTCTCTGATCCCCAATCTGCTTAACTTACCTCACAAAGTCTAGGTATATACAAAGATAGATCTTTGCTATACTTACTACTTGGTTCATATTGCCAATAGTAATGAATAGAAGACTACTTTCAGAACATGTTATAGATCATTTGAGTAGTCTGTGATGTCATTTAGTCTTACTAATACCTTGGCAGTCTTTCAGCAATTCATAAACAATTCATGAACAGCCTTTTCTTTGATATTTTGGATGTTTGTGTCATGATCTATCTGGATAATATATTCATCTACTCAAATGACATGTCTGCACATCACTGGCATGTTAAAGAAATACTCAAATATTTCCACAAGACTAGTCTTTATGCCAAAGCAGAGAAGTATAAGTTCTACTCTGAGTCAGTAAAGTATTTGGAGTATATCCTTTCTCCTTCTAGTCTTACCATGTCTGACAACAAAGTGAATATCATTCATGACTGCCCAGAGCACAATAAATCCAAGAACATCCAGTCTTAGTTTTTACTAAATTTTACTGTTAGTTTATCTTCAACTATTCAGACATTATCATTCTATTAATCTGTCTTATCTAGAAGGATATTTTCTAGATATTTGACTTCTCCTGCTACAATGTTTTCAACTTTTTAAAAAAGCATTTATCTCTGCTCAAGACCAATGTCTCCAACTATGCTCTTGTCTTTTTATTATAAATAAAAATAATGAAGTTCATCTGGTCATCTTTCACTCTTATACTTTCACTATAGCAGAGTTGAATAATAATAGATATGACAAGGAATTCTTAGCCATTTTTTAGGCTTTCAAAATTTGGCTGCACTATCTAAAAAATCCAATATTCCCTATTGATATTGTTATAGATCATAAAAATCTTAAACAATAAATATGAAATATTCACTAATATATATCCAAGCAATGAGATAAACTTTTCCACTACCAAGATGTTGACCAGAAGACAAGTATGGTGGTCTAAATACCTCTTATAGTTCAATCTTGTTATTAGGTTCTGCTCTAAATGTCTTAGTACCAAACTGTATGCTTTCACTAGACAGTAGAGCATCTATTCTAAAGAGGGGAATGCTGGCCATGCCACAGTCAACCTGTCAGAATTAAAGATGGTGGACTTTATTTATTTTCATTTTATTTCTATTTTATTTCTATTTTTGGACTTAGAGTTAGAGATTAGTATGACATTACACATAACTATTACAAATTGTCACAGACACTGTGTCACTGTGT
>Ga0157357_1001332_pt1 | contig 10200 bp, 8 predicted proteins | sample AttcapACBM1_FD_111485 | JGI IMG/M metagenome (GOLD analysis project Ga0157357, IMG submission 111485) | Fungus gardens microbial communities from leaf cutter ant in Botucatu, State of Sao Paulo, Brazil - Atta capiguara ACBM1 | ecosystem: Host-associated > Fungi > Mycelium > Unclassified ... | reverse complement strand
AGAAAGTATAAGGGATGTGATTTAAGTGGTAAAGCGTAAGGATACAGGAATGCATTTATGCTATATATACTATGGAACATGTTGTTACAGTGAATAGTCCATGAGGCAAATGAGTCATAAAGCATGAGAAAACAAGGAGGAGAAAATAAGGTTGTGGCACCTACTACATGAGGTGCTGACTGAGACTACTTCAGCGTAGCTGATCATGTTGTCATACCCTCAACCCAACTCCATGCTATATCCTTAAGGTATTAATCATAAAAAATAGCAGGGCATGGAGGACAGTGGAGGACAGTGGAACTGGTCACTAGAAATTATTGGTGGCTAGGAGTTACAAAGAAGATGAAGTAATATATAGAGAGATATGATCAGTGTCAAAGAATAAAGAATAGAGTAGAGATCTAACAAGGTACCAGAAAGACCATGGCAGCATATATCAGTGGATTTTATTATGAAGTTACTGGTATCAAAAGGCTATGAATTAATTTTGGTAATATGTGATAGGTTTTCAAAAATGTCACACTTTGTAGTAATGATAGAAAAAATAACAGCAGAGAGATTAGTAAGATTGTTCAGAGATAATGTGTGGAAGTTGCATAGGTTGCTAGAGAGTATGATATCAGATAAAGAACCTCAGTTTGTGGTAGGGTTAATGAAAGAGTTGAATAAAATGTTGGAGATAGAAATGAAGCTATCTATGGCTTATTACCTACAGACAGATGGATAGATAGAGAGGACAAATCAAGAGCTGAAACAGTATCTGAGAATATACATTGATCATAGGCAAAATGATTAGTCAGAATGGTTGGCAACTACAGAGTTTGCCTTTAACAACAAGATACATACAGTGACAAAGTCATCACCATTCAAAGTCAACTATAGGAGAGAACTAAGGATAGGCTTTGATATCAGAAAAAAGAAAAAGCATGGGAAGGCAGAAGAATTTGTGAGGGAAATGAAGGATAGATATGAGAAGGCAAAGGTAGCATTAGTAAAATCATAGGAAGAGATGAAGAGATATTGGATAGAGAGGAGGCAGAAAATATAGAGTAAGAGATAAAGTGTTGATAAGTACAAAGAACTTTCCAATGGAGTTGATGAAGAGAGTGACAAAGAAGCTGATAGAGAAGTACATTGGACCTTATGTAGTTAAGAAAATTATATCAGAGAATGTGGTAGAGTTGAAGTTACCAGCATTATTAAGAATACACCTGGTAGTTAATATGAGAAGGATAGTAAAGTATAGAGAGCAGGTAGAGAGACAGAAGAAAATCTCATCTCCTTCAGTAAAGATAGAGAAGGAGAAAGAGTATGAAGTAGAGAAGATTTTGGATAGACAAGAGAAGAAAGGAAAACCAAAGTATTTAGTGAGATAAAAGGGTTATAAAACAGAAGAAAATACTTGAAAAGGGATAGAAAATTTGAAAAATATAATGGATTTAGTGGAAGAATTTGAAAAGAAAATAAGAGAAGAAGAAATACAATGGGTTAAAAAGAGAAAAGGAAAACTAGAGGTGGAATTAAATCCAGAGGCAGAGGAGTTCAAGAGAAGTGAATTACCAGAGAAGTATACAGCAAAAATTTTGTTTGGATAGGATAATAACAAGTTTGAGAATAAGTATTTAAAGAAATTAGAAAGGAGTTGGGTGAGATGAAAAGGAAAGGAGATAGGGGAGAGAGAGGCAAGTTCCTCCAGAGTAGGAATCTTAAGAGGGGGATACTGTTATGGTGTGCTTGAATACTAACATTTTTCTTTTTCTTTTATCTATTTTTTTTGATTTGATATTTCTTTCCTTTTGATTTTTCTTTTTATTTTGATGATGAAGAGGCATGTGACTGCAGTCACATGACATATCACATGATTTGATATCATAGGCCTGGACTTTGGGAGAAGAAATTAGAAGAATAATGTTAAGGTATATGTATACAGCATAATGACCTTATGAAAAACATGAGATTGATGCATGGACATTAGGGTAGGGTTATTTATTACTAGCATGGACCATGAGAATTTTGTATAAATAGTATAGGAATATAGTAGGGATTCCTTGTTGAGCTCTCTTATAATTCCCACTTGATATCCTATTGAGAAATTTACTTGTTGTGCTACTATCAATCTTTGTGATTAGTAGTTACTACAACACTTCTACCATATGTTGGATAGATTCTCTTTGTTGAATGAACTGTTTATATTTCTTATATATATATAGGCCTTTCTATTTTCTTTAACTTAAATTACTGCTTTCTAGCAAACTCCAAACTTATAACCAGTTCTGTTGTCCTACTATCTAATAATGTTTCTATGGTTACTTTTTCCTGCATGTCAATTCTTTCTAGCCCAATCTTCATCATAACTTTTCTTAGTATGTTTTCATTTTCTAGTTTGCAACAGGATGTATCATCTATTACTTTAGAGTGTATTGCAAACCTATTATTATTACTAAAACCTAATCAAAAACTATCAAATCTCTATCCCTATTTAAATTATTCTGTTCTTTTCCAATTATTCTCTTTTATTTATTATTCCTATTTCCCCCATATTCCAGTCTTCTTTCTTTCCTAATTCTGTTCTCTGTTTTTTAGCTTCTATAGTATCTTGCTGTTACAATTGACACCTCATGAATTCAGCATGGCTTAGGGTCAAGGGTAATGATAACATGATCAGCTGCACCACAATAATCTCAGTCAGTGCTTTATATAGTAAGTGCTATATCCTTGCTTCTTCCTTATGTTTTATAACTCATCTGCATCATGTATTATGGACTGTTTCCTCATAGCCTCTTAGTATATATAGTGTAGATATACTTCTGTATCCTTATGCTTTACCAATTGCATAAATCCCTTCTCTTACTCTCAAGTCTTTGTCTAAGTGTAACCTGAGTTCCAAGCTAAGATCATAACATTTGGTAAAGTGTTGTTGAGCTCATCTTGCAAAAGAAGAGGTACATAGTGGTTAGTCTACAGATGAATTAGGCAAAGTTACCACCAGATGATAAACAAAACATATGTGGTATAGACCACAAGAAGAACCAAGATGAGTTCAAGACAAACAGACAATATTGAGACACTGTCAGAAAAACTTAGATTCTTGCAGATCACAAACAAAGCCTCAGAAGAAACAAATGAATGATCAGATGAAGAAATGTCTATAGTACCAGCACCAGCAACAACAAATAATAATGAACAGGCTACTATACTAAAGAGTATAGTCTTAAATCCAGAATGGTTTGACAGGAATCAAACAAAATTTGAAGACTGGTAAAGAGGGATACAATTATTCCTCAAGAGCAACAGGGTTATGAAAACTGACAATAGGATTACAGCAATCCTGGCTTGCCTCAGGGGAGGTATAGTAGATATTTATGCCCAGAGAAAACTAGACAAACTAGATGAAGAACTAGGAACCCAAGATTAGGAAGAATTTATCAAGGAAATCAAGATAACATTCAGCAACAAGACAAAGGCAGTAGATGCTAAATAGAAGATTGAATCTTTCAAGCAAGGGAAACAAAACACAACAGACTTTATGATTAAGTTCAAAGCCTTAGCTATGAAGGCAGACACAGATGAGCTACATGCCATCTTTTTGTTGAAGAAGAATGTATGACCTGATATCATCAAGATGATATTGGGATATCCACTCATAGCAGCACCAGAGATACTTAAAGAGTGGAAGATGGTGATCACCTCAGTAGGCCAAGGGTATAATTCCACAGAAGGATGAAACAATTACAAGACAAGTACTGGAATGACATATAGAGGGTGAGGACAGCCCATGGACATCAGAAAGTCCAATGACAATTTCAAGGATAGAAAGCCAAAGTGCTTTAACTGCAACAAGTATGGCCATATGACTAAGGAATGTTGGAAGAAGAAAGAAAAGGAAACAAGAAAATGTTTCAAATGTAACAAAGAAGGACACATTGCAAAGGACTGTAAAGGGAAACAGTCAATAAAGAAATGAAAGATTCAAAAAGAATCAGATGATGAAGACAACAAAGAAAATGACCAGAAGAAGGGTTTTGGCAAAGATCTCAAGTAGGCATAGTATGAGAGATCTCTATAAATTCTCAGGATAAATATATTATTCCTAACCAACAGAATAATGCTGAGAAAGAATTAAACATGCAAGCAAATGTCAAAACAAAGAATGGGAAGAACCTCAAAGTCAAGATATTAGTTGATTCAGGATGCACATACACGGGAATTGATGAACAATTGGTCAAAGACAAGAGAATACAGACAAGACTAATTAACTTCTCATTTGAAGTTTTCAACACAGATTGAACAAAGAACAGAAAAGTGACCAGGATTGCACCTCTAGAAATCAAAATCAATGGACATAAGAAGCAGCTAGAAGCTATAGTAATGAACTTGAATAGAATAGACATGTTTTTGGGACATGATTGGCTGGTCAAGCATAATCCAGAAGTCAATTGGAAGAACAGAACAATATGATTCACAAGATGCCCAGAGTTGTGTAAAATAAAATACCAGAACATAGAATTCAAGACTAGGAGAATACAGGCTATGGAGAATAAGGAATAGGACAACAGCAAAATACAAAAAGAGCTTGATACAACAAATCTAAAAAAGCTTATCAGACTACATTCAATTATTCATCCATTTGTTCAACAAAAATAAATTCAAAAAATTACCAGAATGATAGGAATAGGATCACAAAATAAACTTAACAGAAGAAGTACCAAAGGAATTAAATGCAAAGGCCTATACAATAACATTAAAGAAAGAAGAAGCTCTCAATCAGTGGCTAGACAAACAGTTAAAAGCAGGATTGATAGTGGAGTCAAAATCAAGATATGCAGCACTATGCTTTTACATTCTAAAAAAGGATGGTTCACTACAGCTGGTTCAAGACTATAGGAAGTTAAATCAAGTCACTATCAAGGATAAAACATCACTCCCATTAATAGGAGAAGTTATTGAAAAATTGAAGGAAGCCAAGTACTTCAATAAACTCAATCTTATTTGGGGATACAACAATATGTGGATAAAAGAGGGTGACAAATGGAAAGCAGCTTTCTTGACAAACAAGAGATTATTTGAACCACAAGTCATATACTTCAGACTATGCAACTCACCAGGAACATTTCAAATGATGATGAACAGTATTTTCCAAGAATTACTCCATGAAGGAGTATTGGCAAATTACATGGATGACTTTGTTATACCAGCCAAGACGATAAAGGAATTAGAAGAAAGGACAATCCAATTCTTGAAAATTGCAGAAAAACACAATCTCTGTTTCAAACAATCTAAATGTGACTTCAACATAAAAAAGATCCCAATACTGAGAGTAGTAGTTGAAAAGGAATAAGTTCAAATGGAACAAGACAAGATAAAAGTAGTTAAAGAATGAAAGACACCAACAAAAATCAAAGAAGTAGAAAGTTTTCTGGGATTTGCAAATTTCTACAGGAGGTTTATTTAGAACTTCAGTCATATAGTGAAACCATTAGATGAGTTAAAAGGCAAGAAGGAATGAACATGGACAGAAGAATACCAACAAGCATTTGAAGAATTAAAGGAAAAGATAACAAGTCAACCAGTACTCTCCCTTCTGAAAAGGGAAGGTAAATTCAGAGTAGAAACAGATACTTCAGAACATACCATTGGAGGAGTATTGCCTCAAGAACAGAAAGAAAAATAGAAACTAATAGCCTTTCTATCTAGGATGATACAACTAGCAGAAAGAAATTATGAAATCTATGACAAGAAACTACTGGCAATTGTAGAAGCCTTAACAAATGGAGACAATATCTACTAGATGCAATGGAACCATTTGAAATCTGAACAGACCACAAAAACCTCAAGTACTTTAGAAAACCTCACAAGTTAAATAGATGACAAGCAAGATGGTATCTAAAGCTATAAGATTATGATTTCATGTTATGACATATTCCTGAAAAGACAAATACAAAAGCAGATATTTTATCAAGGAAGAACCAGGTGAACACTCAAGACGACAACAAAGATATTTAAATACTTAAGAAAGAACTATAAAAAAGAAGAACAACAGCTAAAATTACGATGTTAAAAAGAAACAGTATAATGGAGAAAGGAAATTCAGCAAAATAGGATAAGAGAACAGGAAGTAATACAAGAACTAAAGAAAGAAAATGGACAAGCTTGGAAAGACAATGGAATAGTCTATATAGATAGACAAATCTACATTCCCAACAATAAGAAAATTCAGGAACAAGTACTATGAGAAAACTATGATCTTGCAGATATCAACCATCCAGAACAGTTAAGTCTTCACCAGATAATCTTATTTATGCTACATTTGAACTCTTCTATCAATAGTTGTCTTTTATATCCACTTTCTCTTGTTGTTCATTTGAACTTCTGAATAAACTTTTCTATTGTCTTTTCTTCTTATTTCAATCTTCTTAATTTGGCCACTTTGACTGTTTCTTCCTCTTCTTTTCCAAACTCCCTTCTTAATTCTGTCAGAAACTCTTCTGCTGTTTTATATTCTAGGTTTTCTTCCTCTAAATCCTCCAAGATGTTTTCTTTTCAGACATCTACTGATTCTTCCTACATATAAGATAGTATTCACTGAACTTGTTTTTTAACTGCTTCTCCCCTCATTCTCATTCTTATGTATAGCTTGTATGCTATAATGAATCCCAAAATCTTTCTGGAACTCCCATTGAACACTTGTAGTTTTGCTACTTTTGTGTTTGATGTTGGGTCTGGGTACTACTCCTTCTTATACTACCAATAGTGCTTGGAGTTGTGCCTACATTACTATAAGCTGCTTTTGTTACTGCTAGATAATCTGCTCATAATTGATTGAGCCATGCTGACTTATGGTATATAGTAGTGGTGGATTGTTTAAGGTAAGTACTAGTAATAGTAATAGTAGTGGTGTAGGTGGTGGAGAGACATGAGGGAATAGAGCAGAACCAGTGTTAGTCTCACTCTCTAACTCATACTCATTATCTGACTCAATCTCAGTAGGTATTAGTAGGCCTTCTTCTTGTTTCACCTGATACCATCTATTGACTATCTGTCTACTGCCTTACTAACTATTACCCTAATTGAATTGTATATGAATATTTCTAAGAAGAGAATGCCTACTTTAGATAGAACTTGTAGGAGACTCTACTGTTCCTCTGCATAGACAGGTTACAAGGGGACACTACAGTACAAGACTCCTATACAAAAGACCATCTACTACATCTATATAAAGTAATATATCTACTTGTACCGGTGGACTTTGGTACAACTAAATAACTAGATTTCTTCTACCTAATTGATATAATCCTTTAAACCTAGGACTCAGCTGTTCTCTCTAACTAAGAGGCTGAGCTGCCCTTAGTCAAAGATGATGAGAGAGTAAGTGAAGAAAAGGCTCTGTATTGGATAGTCTCAAAGAATGGATATTAAGTTCTAATATTATAAACTTAAGATCTTAGGGTTGATCAAAAGAAAGAACCTTGTATAAGGTTTACATAAGTCTACCTTATATACCTAAAACTAGTGGTCCATGCTCTACTATGTTAGCCTACTCTAAATAGCCATATATTTGCCTTAAGATTAATATATGTTAAACATATTGTATAATATCATTCTTCCAGAACCTTCCATGTTCTTCTGTGACAGTGACAGTGATCACATCATGTGACCTGTGACATATGTATGACAGTAACATGTGATGTTATGCTGAATCCTAACCCTCAGCCTCCAAGTTAAAAAAAAATAAGAAAGGTATTGAAAACAAATAGAGTCTACTGTCTTCAACTCTGACACCAGGACACTTACCTAGCTTAATAAGTGAAATTCCCTTACAGTAAGATATACTTGATGTTAACAGAAAATAATTAGTAATAATCTCAGAGATCTTCTAGAAATATAGTGTATAAGTGTAGGATCTAGCAGTAGAGGTTAGGAAAGTCTATAGATTTGATGGTGTTTTCCAGTAATAGAGTGAAGTAGAGAAGTCTATAAATAAGCCTACAAAGTCCAGTATCAATAAAAAGCTGGATCTCCTTACAATTTCTACTACTATATGAAATACTAACTAGTATACTGTTAGAATAACTGGAAGAGCAAAATACTTCAAATCTCTAGTCAAATCTTCAGAAAATCCTAAGTCTATTATCTAAGAAATACTAAACTATACACTTATCTCCAAGAAATTCTAAGAGAATAAAATGGGAATTTCTGAAGGTAACAACTACTTTATATAATAACAGGTTTATTCTAATATGTTAGAATTCTGTTTACATAAGCAAGAAATAATAATAATTAAGTAATTAGAAACAGTTTAGAATAGAGAGACTAAATTAGAAGAAAGCCAAAGTACTTAGCAAATACTTCTAAAGTGTAGAAAAGTGAATAAGCAGATAAGTAGATAATACTAGTGGACTGTCATATTTCATGTTCCAACCTTATCCATTCCAACCCATAAACAACCACTTACTTTCATCTATACTCTCTAATCTTTTCTAGTACAGATTTAAGGATCACTAGTAATCAGGGTAACTCACTTAGCAGTTATATTCCAAATAGCTACTCTAGATATACTAACTAGTATATAATCCAGTAGTTTATTAAACTACTATAGTAGTTATTCTGAAAATCAACTGAAACTAACATCTCTCTTCTAGTATTAATAATGATATACCTTGCCATCCTCCAGTAGTCTTCCACCCTTTAAGTTCTCAATCTCTGATCTGAAATATGCAATCAGTATGACTTGTAGAGGCATAGCATATAAGCTGAAGCCAAAGGTTATTTCAATCTACCTTTTGTATTCTTGGATAATGCAAAATTACTTAGTTTTAGACTTCTGAGATATCTGGAAAGATATCAGATAATGAGGTATGAACCATATCTAACACAGACTTTGAAAGACCATAGAGTATTATGAAAGAGTAATGAGTATTATTGACTTTTATTTTATTTTTCCCTTTTCATTTTATTTTAATTTTAATTTTATTTTGAACTTAGGGTTAGGGTTCAATATGACATCACAGTATAACTATCACAGTATAACTCAGTATGACATATCAGTCACAGTTATACAATCATATGTTACAATAGAACAATGTAGAAGGTTCTGGAATAAGATAATATCATACAGCATATTCTACACATGTTGACTTTAAGAATAACACATGGCTCTTTAGGGTAGGCTAATGGTAGTGTAGCACAGACTAGTAGTCTAGTGTATATAAAATAGACAATCCTGTACTTGGAACTCTATCCAGTTCTCTTATGTAAACCCTATATAAGATTCTTTTTCTGACTTAACTCTGAGTCTTAAATTATAACATATTGATATATAACTTGAAGAAGTCTAAAGTATAGGAAAGTAGATAAGCAGATGAGTGCAGATGTAGGAAAGAATCACAGAATATAAATTAGCTAAAAAACACAAAAGAGAAAAGTCTTGGAAGAGTCAGTTTCTTTACATTTTCCAGTAGATTTCTAAACATTTCTATCTACTAGAATTCCTAACCATCAGGTTATTATTATTTTCAGTACTATTCCTTCAGATTGAAATGAACTCTAGTAGTATTTATAATAGTTGCCACTACTAAAAGTTCTCATTCTATTCTCTTATACTTTCTAGAGATGAACACTACTTGTACTTGTCAGTTAATATACTTACAACTTTCTAGAAGTTGTGGAAGTCTGCAAAATCCTATAAACTCTACTAGTTATCTTAAATTTATCTGATGGTAACTGAAAATATGAGGTGATAATCATAAAGGTACTGGAAGTAGTCAGAGTTGAGCTAGTAAAATAAACTTCATATTTTTTATATTAGATATTAGAGTTTGTGATATAGATATTATTCAATAGTATTACATATATAACTCATCTCTAGAAAAATCCTAAGAAAACAAAATAAAGTTTCCTAAAAAATAATAGCTACTCTAAGTATCTAAGAGTCCATTTTAATCAGGCAGGACATTAGGCAGAATATTTAGTAATCTAACTATGGAATAATAAAGCTGTATAGTCAGAAATCTCAATAGAATGTTACCAGATAGTAAAAGCTTATTAGTTGGTGGCTCAAGAAAGCATATCAATGGTCATTGTAACGACCTTAAGCTTGAGCTCAGGTTGCACTTTAGGCAAAGACTTGAGGAAGTATAAGGGATTTGATAGAAGTGGTAAAGCATACAGATACAGGTATCTAGCTACGCTATATATACAAGT
>Ga0157357_1001331_pt1 | contig 10205 bp, 1 predicted proteins | sample AttcapACBM1_FD_111485 | JGI IMG/M metagenome (GOLD analysis project Ga0157357, IMG submission 111485) | Fungus gardens microbial communities from leaf cutter ant in Botucatu, State of Sao Paulo, Brazil - Atta capiguara ACBM1 | ecosystem: Host-associated > Fungi > Mycelium > Unclassified ... | reverse complement strand
CATACCTTTAATCTCCGCTGTACATATGCACACCATGTGTACACCATGAGGAACCCCTGTCCCTTGACGTCATCCTTAACCCTAACTCTGATCTAGACTCCTCTCGATCCTTCTAGACCCTAAGTCCTTCCAGACCGCTCTAGACTACTCTAGCCTATCACATGACTTCCAGGTCACGTGCTCTCCATCCGTTGTAGACTAATAAAATACTATCTTATCTATGTCCGGCTAACCCTAACCCTAGCCAAAGTCTGTCCACACTTTCATCTTATAACACAATGTTGATATTTACCCATAGGTATGTGCAATTTGTAATCAGCCTGGTAATTTATATACATAATGAATTTGAGTATCCAAAATATTTAAGCCACAGCCCTTTCTTAATATAAGAAGAGGTTAATAAATTACCATTAAAGAAATAATATTAGTCAATATGTTAAATATAGCTCTTACTTCAAGAAAAAGTCTATAATTAGTTATATGGAATAGAGTATGTTAGGGCAACTATGGTAGAGGTGTGAAGTTTGTACTTTAAGCTCTAGAAAAACTTAAGAGAATAGAATGAGGTCTCTTAAAGATAATAATTATTATAAGTATTCTTAGGTCTATTCTAATCCAGTGGAACAGTAATAAGGTAACTAGAGAATGATAGTGCCTAAATAGCTAGGAATTCCGATGGAACTATCTAGAAGATTACTGAAAAAGACAAAAGTATATCTGATAGCTATAAAAGATATAGAACAATAATTACTTGAATATTGGTAGTAATCAGAGTTTGATAGATAAGAGTGGTGATATCATGGTATGCTCTAGATTCTTATATTTTATTCTGATTTTTTTCTTTTTATATTTTTCTTGGTTAGATTTTTCTTTTTTTTCTTTTCTTTTGTTAGATTTTGGATAATGAAGAACACATGACTATAGTATGTGATAGAACCATATGATATTACATTACCAGTCAGATGATGAGACATGTGATTCAGATCATGTGGAATGGAAAGATAAAGAAGATATTGGAATAATGATATCAAGATGCATGGCTATAGTATGTTATTCTCATATAGCATATATATTGAACTTATGAACATTATATAGACTTTAGGGTAAAACTTGTATAATAGATATAATATGAAAATATATTAGAAACTTCTTGTTAAGTTTTTTTGTGATCTTCATAAAACTTTTATACTTAAGACTACTTGAGTAAGCTACCAACTATTAGGGTAACTGGATGGAAGTATATGGAAGATACTTCAGATCTTTAGGAAGAACCTAAGTTTTATTGCTAACATCTATACAGTATATGACTCATCTCTAGGAAGAACATAAGAGAACAAAATGAAGTTTTTCTAGAAGCAAGGAAATAGTAGGTGATAAGCTCAAAGCAATAAACAATGTGGTGAATTGTTAGATATGGTTTATACCTTGTTATCTGAGATTCAATGAGATATCTCAGAAGTCCAAATAAGTCAGTTGTGTATTATCTAAGAACATAGAAGACAGGTTTAGAATGACCTTTGGCTTCAGCTTATATGCTATACCTCTACAAGTCACACTGGTTGCATATTTTGAAAGAGGAATTAATGAACTTAAGGTGCTGGGACTATCAAAAGGTGGCAAGGTATGTGTTATGGTATACTTGAACCCTTATATTTTATTTTAATTTTAATCTATTTTCTTTGATTTGATTTTTCTTAGACAATGAAGAGGCATATGACATGATGTCATAGGCCTAGAATCTAGGAGAAAAGGCTAGAAGGATGATATTAAGGTGTATATTTATAGTATATTTACCTTATGGTGTATATATAGTGTACTTATAGCTAATATATAGACATTAGGGTAAGACTATTTATTGCTAGCATAGACCATATAATTATAGTATATATAGAGTAGAAATGCATTGGAAACTCTTTGTTGAGTTCTTTTGTAATTCTTATAAGATTTTCACTTGTAAGATTACTTTAAGTATGCTATTGACCATCTTGGTTAGTGGTTGTCACCACAGTATGTTATTGCTAACACTGGAAATTAGTATTAGTATTGGTCAATTTTCAAGATAAAACTATTGGAATGGAACTGCTAAGCAAGTTACTAGTAATTCTTAAATATTAGAGAATAGAAGTCTATGGAGTTAGTAAGGATCCAGTAAGGACATCCAAAGTGAAATGGAGATATATAATTTGCACTGAAAGAGGTTGGGGAGTGTAGATGAGAAAAGAGATATTATCTGTGGGTTGGGATGAATAGCTGGAATGAGATGTGATATAGATGATGGATGAGAATAACTAGTGACAGACAGAACTACAGATGACAGATGAGAGTTAAAGCATAGATAAAAATGTGAAAGAGAATGTTTCTTTACACCAATTATCTTTGGCTAGTAGTTACTATAATAGTAGAACTTGACAACTTTCAGGAATACTACATTATATAGTTTTCTCAACTTTACTCTTTTATCATTCTTGGTATATAATTGTCATAGTCAGTCACTACAAATTTCATATAGCTAGACTCTAGGCTTAAGAGATAGGTAGCAGTTACTGAAAAACTGTCATGGATGATATCAATCAAGTCCAATGTTATGATTCTAAGCTTGGCTTAGATTGCAACTTAGACAAAGACTTGAGTAAGAAGTAAGGAGATGATCAATTGGTAAAGCTTAAAGATACAGAGCTGTATCTACTACTATATATACCTATAGACTATAAGTAATAGTTAAGGTATTCTTGAGGAAGCAATAAGTAGAGAATGAGAAAAACATGAGGATATCTCTACTACTACATAAGATACTGACTAATATAATATGAGGAAAGCATAAGACATAGTTAAATAGAAGACTAAGATGAAACAACTCCAACATGCACCCAAGTTAAGGTAACCATGAGGTAAACACCTGTAAGATATGAGATATAGATTGTAATACCCAAGCTAACATCTAGATATACTCATTGTTTAAGCAAGGAGTTTTGAGTAGTATATCTGTACTTTGAGTAAAAGGATCATGCTGCAGGTTTATTGTGATTTGTTCATATAGAGTAGTGGTGTCATCCAGTAAGAAAACATCTAGAGCAGGGATCCTCTTCTCAGAGATGATAACTAGATATTATTAGTTGATAGGGCAGTAGGGCAGTAGGAGTTGTCATTGGGAAGAATTTTTAGTCATTAACACTATAACAACACAAATAGAGAAATGACTGGGATGATACAGAAGCAAATAATAATATTAACAAAAAAAAGTAAAAGAAAAGAAGAAGAAGAGCAGGAGAGAGAGAAAGAAAAGAGGCAAAGATAAAGAGAATATGAGGAAAATGAGGAAAGAAGGAAAAGGGCAAGAAAGAAAGACTTGGAAAATTATATTGATATAGTACAGAGATTCTTAGTGATGAATGTATCTAGCTCTAACTATTCTATGAAGAACAAGAGGTATATTTTGGAATTAGTACTAGAGATCAATTTAATAGCATAGTTTTACTTATAGTGATTTAGGAATATACCAAAGTCTTTCTTAGCAAAGTGGAGAGATGACAAAGGCCTTGGTGTCAGACATACAAAGTTTAGATACTAGCTTTTTTATTTAATCTCTTTTTCTTTTTCTTTTTTGATTTATTTTTTCTTTTCTGTGAACCAAGAGTTAGGATTAAAGTGATAGGATTATGCTGTCACACATCAGTCACATCAGATGACACTATCACAGTAATGATCACAAAGTCACAAGACACATGGAAGAATATAGAAGATTCTAGAGAATGACATCATATAGCATGTAGAATACATGTTAACCTTGAGGCAAACATATAGTCTTTAGGGTAGGCTAGAGAAGTAGTTAGCATGGACCACCCAGTTTGGTATATAAGGTAGACTAGTATATACAGAGCTCTCTATTGAGTTCTCTTGTGTTAACCCTAATACAAGGTTCTTCTTATTAACCAACCCTAAGGTCTTTGAGTTGTAACACTTGGCTATAACTTGGTTCTAGCAGAAAGTCTCAAACAGTTGTTGGTAAGAAGTAACTGCAACACAGAGATTGAGTGTTAGAGGTGATTCACACTTACTAAGAGATCTGTGAATATAATATAGAAGATAGATCAGATAGAGTAACTTAACAGATATAGAAAATGAAAGAGAGCTTAGAAGTAGTATTATATAAATAACAATCTTGGCTTTAATAGATAATATGTCTAGCTTAACTTCATCACATAGTCATATTTAGAAAGGAAGTGATTTGAATATGAACTTAAAACAAGTGTGGTACTTAATCCAAGTTGGTTATTAGACTAAGAAACTACACATAATAGCTATTCTTCTTAAATACAGAAAGTGTTTTTTCTAATAATAAAGTACTGTGCATACTCTGGGTTGTCAGGCACTATAAAAGTTGTCATTTGAAACTCTATAAGATTGATGTAGAATAGAGAGGCTTTTGTCCTTGGATTGATATTGATAGATAATTAGAATGAAGTGTGATCTGTACTAGAAGAGAGCAAAAGAATGTGGATAAGATAAGTATTATTTGGAACAGATGTTAGATACAGTTGATTAATATATGATATTGAAACCTAATAGTTTAGAATATAACTGGATTAGATATTAAAAGTAATTCATACTCACTAGGATTATCTGCTAGTAGCATGGAAGATGGGTTGGAATTAGAAGATAAGGTTAGAAGATAGACTGGTATTATACTGAAAAATGATTTTTTGCAAAAATACATACTCTCATAAGGTTTTTAAGCATATAAGTATTACAATTACAAGATCTTAGAGTAGATTAAGTAAAAGAACCTTATATTAGGTTAATACAAGAGAACTCAATGAAGAACTCTGTACAGGATTGTCTACCTTATATACTCTAGACTGATAGTCCATACTATACTACAATTAGCCTACCCTAAATGACTATATGTCTGTCTTAAGATTAACATGTATATAACATGCTATATAATATTATTTCTTCCAGAACATTCTACTATTTTCTATTATAACATGTGATTGTGTAACAGTGTGACAGTGACAGTGACATGTGACATCACATTATACTCTAACTCTAGATCCTGAAATAAAAAATGGATTGAAAATAAAATAAAAATGAAAAAAGAATAAAATAGATTAAGTCCAACTTTCACAATTCTAACAATAAGACCTCTCTACAGGTATTAGAGAGAAGATCTTACACTCCTAGATAACATCTCAGATTCTTTTGAGTAGACACTAGCTTAAGAGATAGTATAGTAGCCATTAATCAAACTAGATCTTAAAAGAAGGAGGTCTTTAGGAATAAGAAACATCACTTATGAATGACTAGCTACAAAGTATGCACATTTGTAAGAGTACTTTACATGGTTACAAATGTTTAGACAGTCAGATAAGAAAGAAATATATTATATAAGAAGCTAGTGGAGTCTAGAATGGTTGTACAAGTAGAAACAATTATAGAAATAGTAAAGAAGGAATGAAGTGGATACTTACAAGTAGGAATCAATCATTGGTTTGATGTTGGGTTACAAATGAAGAGACAGCTATATACTTGTGAGACCTCAGAAAGCTTTCTTATGATTTTAGTCTTTATTCTTTAGTTTCATTCTCTGTATTTTTAGACTAATACATAAGCCATGAGTGGAGAGGAGTAAGAAAGAAGACTTCTATCTAAATACTCCCACTCAAGAGTAGTTTTAACCTCTATTTTATTGAATAAGTGTCACTAGTACCTGTTGTCACTTTTGGATGAGTTTTGGAGAGTTCTAGCAGTCTGGGAAAGGCTGGCAAAGTGAATATCAGTTAGTATTTTCAGTCATAAGGTTTGACTTGAGAGATGTCTTCAGGGTACATCACTTAGGATGGATAATGTTGTTGAAGATTCTTAAGGAGCTTTGCAATTTATTTACTAAATTTTCTAAAGGAACTTGTTACACAGTATAAGGTTCACTGTTTAGAAGTGTATTAGTAAGGGAAAGTGTTTGCAAGCAGATGTTACTTGTATATTCCTTTTAATATCCTTTTTTACTTTATTCTTTTGCATTCACAAGAGCCTTTTTAAGAGTTTTATGTATTCTAATCTTATTTTATATTATTGTTTCTATATCTTCTCTTGATTCCTGAACTGATATTGTTCCCTTTGAATTCTTTAGTGCACAGTTAAGGGCTAGTATTGCATAGTTCTTGTTGCACTCTAATATAACCTCTTTTCTACTTGACCTCTGTCATCAGAAGTAATACTATACAGATAAGAATGACCTTGGCTTTAATGAAAGATTGCTGTACCTAGCCTGACTCATCATGTGGTTATATTTTGGAAGGAAGAGGTTTGGATATACTTAGAGTGAGTGTAGCAGAATCTAAGTTGATTATCAGACTAAGGAATAATACATAGTAGTTGATATTTTTAAATACAAAAGTAATAATCTAATAATATTATATTACTGTATATACTCCAGGTTGTTAGGTATTATAGGGATTGTTATTTAGAACTCCATGGGATTTAATGAGAAATACAGGGTTTGGTTCTCAAATTGATAGATGATTCTACACCAGAAGAGAATGGGAAGAGTGTGGATATCAGATAGTATGTGAAATTATGTAGAAACAATTACCTAGCTCTTTCTTATATTTATTAGATGACTATAGGATTTGAGCTATATCCTCAGAATTTTCCAAGAAAAGAGCTAGATATACATACATTAAAGATATATATCTGGTGTTTTTTTGTTACATTCTATTCTAGCTACATCTATTCTAACTTACAGATAATATCTTTTCTCTTATCTATACTTCTCATTCTATTCTGGTGCAGATTAACTATCTCTATTCTACTCCAGATGTCCTTGCTGAACTCTTGTCAATCCTATGAATCTTTATCTTTGACATCTAAGGATTACTAGTATTTAAGATAATTCACTTAATCGTTTCTATTCCAGATAACTACTTTAGATAGTATATTTAGTATATAAACTGATAGTTTACACTATAATAACTGTTATGAACTTTGTTGTGGCAACCACTAGTCAGGATGACCAATAGACCACTTAAGTAAACTTAGAGATAAAGTATCTTGTAGAAATTACAAGAGAACTCAACAAGGAGTTTCTAATGTATTTCTACACTATATATACTAGTACACATGGTCTGTGCTAACAATAAATAACCCTATCCTAATATTTATATGTCTGCTATGAAGTAAATATACTATTAACATATATCTTAACATCATTCTTTTAGCTTCTTCTCCTAGATTCTAGGATTATGACATAATATCATGTGACACATCATGTGATCACAGTCATATGCCTCTTCATTGTTCAAGAAATAAAATAAAAATAAAATAAAAGAAAAAGAGAAATCAAATCAAAGAAAATAGATAAAAATAAAAGAAAATCAAAATAAAATATAAGGTTTCAAGCATATCATGACAAACTTAGGCTCAAGTGTAAGAGCAAAAGAGCAACCTTGTATTGGGTAACACAAGAAAACTCAATGAAAATCCAAGTACAAAATATCTATCTTATATATGCTAGACTACTAGTTTATGCTATACCAATCTTAGTCTACTCTAAAAGCCATGTATATTACATACTATTGACATATAAGATGATATTATTGTTCTGGAGCCTTCTACATCTTTCTGTGACATGTGACCAATGTGTGATACCATGTCACATCATATAACAGTTTGTAATAGTCATATGTAACATTATGCTAACTTTTAACTCTAAGTTCAAAATAGAAAATAAATAAAAAATAAAATAGAAATAAGAATGAAAATGAAAATAAAATAGAGTCCACTATCTTTGATTCTGACAATAGTCTTATTCTAAAAATTGACCAAAATTAACACTAATTTCCTGTATTGGTGATGATACATCTTTCTATTTTTAGTGGCCTTAATCCTCTAAGTTTTCTAAATACTCTTCTAAAATATATAACGTAAGCTGAAGCTGAACATTGGAATGACCTCTGTCTTCTGTATTCTTAGATAATGTATAAATGAGATCTCATTGGATTTTAGATAACAAGATGTAAACTGTGTTTAATACTCTTAGCCTTTTGGATGTTTTGATAACTAGAATGTCAGAATCAAAGATGGTGGACTTGTTCTTTTCAGTTCTAGTCTCTTACTTAAAAGTCTTTTTTATTTTTTACTGAGATTTTTCTATTTATTTTCTCTTTTTCTCTTTATCTCTCATTTGAAACATAGAAGGAACAAGATGACATGACTAGGTGTTACAACTGTTATGAATATCATGAAGGTCACAGTCACAGTTACACCATCAGATAACATAGTAGAAGGATAATGTTATACATTATAAAAGATATGATGACTTGAATTACATAGACTTATATTAAAAATCTTACTGAGTTCTTTTGTGCTAAACAATACAACATTTCTTCTTTTGACTAAACTCTCAGTCTTAAGTCATAATATAAATAACCCTACTCTGAAGTTCATGCATTATTTATGAGTATACTATGTATACACCATGAGATGGCTATACTATTAAAATAGTATATAAAGTATCACATCATAACCACTTCTCTTTTTTACCAGTTTATCTTGGGAGTATTTCTTGAACTATGTGAAGCCAAGAATGAGATCTTGCTTATTTATACTGGATACTGTGAACAAAGTCCACTTTGAATAAGATTAGTAATAAAGAACAATATCTACTACTTTTAATATTTGACTATTCCATATTAAGAGTGCTGTTAACATTGTAGATGGGTACAAGCTTTGAGAATTTGTAGGTGTTTAGGTGGGACTTCTCTACAAAGCTTTAATTGATAAAGATTTCTATAGTTCTAGAGTCTACTAGCACATATACAGAGAATGATTCAGAGATATCAGTAGTTTCTAAAGAGATTAGAAGGTAAAGAAAGGTTCTGTAGGCATCAAAGACATCAATAATAGGATGTAGAGAAAGTCTCTTTTCCCACTTGAAATGTTTAGTAGAGGAAACAGGTTTATCTGATATATCACTGTCATTCTGAGTGTATTCTTCTACCTTAAGTATAGTAAACTTGTTTACAAGTAGTTAGAGCATACAAATCACTGGCCACTCTATGCAAAATCCTGTTTGTCTATAGTATTACCAATACTATCCAAGTCTATGAGTTCTAACTATTGACAAGTCTCAATATTCTTTCATATATTCAGGTTCTTTATGGGTTCTTCTTGTTCCTCAGCAGTTAAGTATTGAATATCCAACCTTACTAAATACTCACAGACCATGTGGTTCAGATTCTTATAATAGTAATATCTCTTGGTTAGTATGAGACAAGGGAAGATGGTTGTTGTAGAGTATATAGCTAGATATCAGAGGCTAGCTTAACTGAAAAGCCTTGTTTACTTGTCTTGCTTGATTAATGCATCTTGTAGCTTCAAACTATGCAGAGAAGTCCATGTCATTAGAACATTCTACTGGTAAGATAGCAATTTGATTTTAAATATTAGTTCAGAGTTTTTGTTAGGTAAGAAATATTTCCAGAAGAAGAAACTATTTATGGAAAAATTATTAAAGATGTTAGAAGAGCATGAGAACATTATCCAATGTATATAAATGCAAATCTAGGGTAACCTTGGCTTCAGCAATATTATAGAGACAGTTTCTAGAATATAGAATGATCAGGAGTCTAGATAATGAGTTATTAGAAGGTGAAATATAAGAGACTGATCTATATGTGAATAATTATAAATATAGAAGTATATCTAGATATATTGAAGTCCTATTCAGAAGTCAGGAAGCAGAAGTCTTGGAAGTCAGTCTATAACAGAGCCATATAATCAGTAATAGAGTGATTGAATATAGAAAGAAACTAGATTAATCTGTATTAAAAGTAGTATATAAACTGAAAGAAAGATATTCACTTTTACAGATGTTTTGGGCAGAGTAGAGCTTAGGTAAGCATTATCTGTAATAAAGTCAGATAGATTGGATGTGTTTGGATGAGTATGTGATAACCTCTTTCTAAACTTAATAATAATAGTATAGAGATTAGTATATTTAGCCTTAGTAATAAAGATCTGAAACTTATTTAAATAGTTCTCTACTATATGGCTGCCTTAATAACATGCAGACTCTTTGAGTTTGCTGATACCTTCTACTATTACAATTAAAAGCTCAAAATGTTAAGTCAACAAAAAAATCTTATATTAGATTAATATAAGAAAACTTGATAGAGTTTATAGTATAAAGTGTTTATCTTATATATACT
>Ga0157357_1001329_pt1 | contig 10209 bp, 4 predicted proteins | sample AttcapACBM1_FD_111485 | JGI IMG/M metagenome (GOLD analysis project Ga0157357, IMG submission 111485) | Fungus gardens microbial communities from leaf cutter ant in Botucatu, State of Sao Paulo, Brazil - Atta capiguara ACBM1 | ecosystem: Host-associated > Fungi > Mycelium > Unclassified ... | reverse complement strand
CTCATGGTCATTTAGGGTAGGATGCACAGTAGTTAGCATGGACCATGGGGATTAGTATATAAGGTAGACTACTCTGTACTTGGAACTCTATCGAGTTCTCTTGTGTTTCTCTAATACAAGAGTGGTTCTTATTTTCCAACCCTAAGGAATAAGTTCATAACAAGCTAGGAGTTTGCATTTCTTGACCCAATTCATTAGTTTCTATGGGCTACACTTCTTGTTCGCAATTTCATCTATTTTATCATTGAAGAAGATTCATTTGGATTTTTTGACTGTTTTTTTGAATTTTTTCCAATTTTCTAGACTACATGTCTATCGATATTTATTTAGTGTTTTATGACAATTTTTGTTCTACCAAGCTTTAGAGTGTCTGGTTATGTTGACTGTCTTTGAGTATTTGAACTATATGTCCTCAATTTTGATCAAGAGGTTTCACACAATTTCTTCTAAAGTTTTGGAAAATTAGATAGATGAAGTGTTCAAATTTTTGATATATTGAGTGAGATCCTCAAGGAATAGACTTTCTTCATCACTTCCTTTGATAAGAGATCATTCTTTGGTTGATATATGTTCATTACTAATAGATACATCAATAGTAATTGGGGTATAATCAGACAAAAGCCTCCAATCTGGATGGATGTGATGATTATTGAATTCTGATGAGAATGGCAAAGAAACACCAGATCTAAGACAGAATTTGAGTCTTGATCATTGTCAGAGAATCTAATAGGAAGATTTTTAGTAGGTTTAGAAATTTCAAGTGAAAATGAATTTGCTATATCAAAAAGAGTATTACTATGACTAGAATGAAAAGGAAAATTCAAATCCCATAGGCTGTCCCTAATGTTAAAATTGCCTATCATGATGATAACCTTATGAATATTGACCTCAGTATTAGACATTCTATCCCTGACCTCATTGTAATTATCAGAAGTATTTCTGATTGCATTTGCAAAGTCCATTTCCATGTAAGTTGATATATTCACAGTTGATAAAGTCATATTTGTTGTTGAAGTTATAATTGCTAAGGAAAGAAAGAGTTTCTTCCCAATTTCTCTTATAGGCACTACCATACAAGATGGTGGTTTAAAGAAAGAGAAGATTGAAGGTCATATACCTCTTCATCATCTAAGAAATAAAAGAAACAAAAAATAAAATAAAATAGATAAAAAAAGAAAAGAAAATCAAAATATAATATAAGAGTTCAAGTGTATCATGACAACCTCTGTGTTAGTCTCTCTTCCTGCTAACTCTCTATATTTCTACATGATAGGTGATGTACTCAAAACATCCACAATCAAAACATTTTCTCTCTATTGTTGCTCTTTCCTTGTTTTTCTCTTTTCTTTTCTTCTATACTTCTTGTTGTCTCTACTCTTCCTCTGCTCTTCTTCCTTCTCTCACTCTCATCTCTTCCACTCTTCTCCACTCATTATCTAACCTCTTCTTCTTCTTCTTTTCTTCCCTTCCTTTTCTTCTTCTTCTTCCTACCTTCAATTATATACTCTCTTTCTTGTTCTCTCCTCCTTTTCTACTTTTCTGCTTCTTGTAACCCTAACAAGTGTTTTTGTAATTTTAATATCATTATGTTGTTTTCTATCATCCACTTCAATAACCTCATTGCTTCTTCCTTTCTTACATCTCTGATCAATCCTTCCATATTCACTTGACTAACATCAACAATATTTGTTGCCATGGTGTCTGACAACCTAATTGTTATTCCTTCAAAAAGTTTCCCTGGAGGCACTAGCTAGTATTCTTCTTATCTGACCTCACACTATCTACTAACTACCTGTTTACTACCTTACTGACTACTGCTCTAAAAACTCTGACTAATATTTCTAAGAAGAGAATACCTAATCTAGATGTTTCCTCACTGGACAACACTGTTCCTCTATATGAAAAGATCACAATAAACCTTTAGCATAAGGCTTCTACATGAAAATGACAAGTACTCTACTAAACACCACTCAGTTAAGCAATAAGTAATGTCTAGACAGTAGCCTAGGTCTGGTCACTGCTATCTATAACTGTCTATGCTGAACAGCTAGCTCCTCTTAAGCCTAGGGTCTGGCTATGTAAAAGTTTGTAGTAATTAACTGCACTGGTTGCACACTGAGGATGATAAGAGAGTAAAGAAAAGGAAACTGTGATGCAGTGTCTTTTAAGAGTTGTCAAGTTCTACTGTTGTGGCAATTACTAACCAAGACAGTTAATAGCACAATAAGTAGTATTATAAAGTGAGAATCTCATGGAGATCACAAGAGAACTCAACAAGAAGTCTCTGATATATTGCTATCCTGTTTATACATATAGTTTATGGTCTATGCTATAATAAATAATCCTACTCTAGAGTCCATGCATCAGCTATGAGGTAAACATACTGTTGACATGTATCTTGATGTCATCCTTCTAGCCCTTTTTCTGCCTATGATATCATGTTATGTGATATATCATGTAACTACAGTCATATACCTCTTCATCCAAGAAATTAAAATTAAAATTAAAATAAAAGAAAAGGAAAAAAGAGATCAAATTGGATAAAATAGATAAAAAGAAAAAGAAATATGAGGGTTCAAGCATACTATGACATCTAACATGTTAATCTAATACAAGATTTATCTTTTATTCAAACTTTTTGAAGCTTAAGTCATAACACTTATAAGATTTGAAGAGAGTAACTTTACTATAGAAGACAAGTTATTTATATTTATAGAGTTTGGATTAGTAGTAAGTCTGTAAGAGAATTTACTTACTAGCAAACTCTGTAAACTTTGACTTAGAGTTTTCATTCACAAACTCTGCAAACTCTAGTTTCTTATGCTTAGAGTTTCCATCTGGAACTCTCTACTACCTTGTAAATTAGTGCTGACCCAATCTCTAATACTGCAGATATCTCCAAGTCATTTACAAGCATGGTACCCACTTCTCTTTTCTATACTTCTATGAATTTCCAACTCCAGTAAACCCTATGATATTCTACTAATCTTGTGTTATATCTTATTTTCTGACCACATCCATTCCAACTCATGAATAACCTCCATCCCCTTATCTGCACTCTCTAACCTCTTCCAGTGTGGATCACACCTCTCCATTCTATCTCAGATATCCTTACTAGTCTTTGTTAAATCCATAAACCTCCATCTACTGATATCCAAGGATTATTAGAAATCAGAGTAACTCACTTAAACAGCCTTTGTTCCAGATAACTACTCTAAGTAGCATGCCTAGTATATAACCCAGTAGTTTATACTGTATTAGTTATCCTGAAAATTGACCAAAATTAACACTCATTTCTAGTGGTTTTTTACCTACTAAGTCTATGATTTCCATCCCAAAATATGTGACCATTGTAGCTAGTAGAGGTACAGCATACAAGCTGAAGCCAAAGATCAAAACCAAAGATCATTCCAATATATCTTCTATGTCCTTGGATGATACATAACTGACTTATCTGGACTTCTGAGATATTCTACTGAATATTAGATAATGAGGTGTGAACCATGTCTAACACCTTGTATACATCTTTGATTTTCTTTTTTATGCTCTAGACTTTTGCAGTTTACACTTTACTACTATTGTTAGATTAGTCTTTTCATTCAAAACAGTTCCTAATTACTAAAGCACTATTATTCTATGCTTATGTAATCAAATCTTCTATACATTAGAATAGACTAGACAATATTTAGAGTAGCTGTTATTTTTAGAAACTTTATCTATCAGACTTAAAGATGGTAGACTTATTTTCTTTTTTTTTTAACCAGTATTTAGAATAGCTGCTACTTCAGAAGACTACATTCTGTTCTCTTGGATTTTTTCTGAAAATAAGTACTACTTGTATAACTTAGGTTTTTTCTGGAACATAAACCTTCTATCAGATTAGTCTACTATCTATACAAATAGCTCTTGTTCTATATATAGTACTTCTATATCTACTCTAATATTATAATGTATCTAGAACTTTCTACTGTCTTCTATATCAAGTAATCATAGTCATGTGCTTTGTCATGTGCTCCAGTGACATCATATCATATGACATATTATATGGCTATAATCATGTAACCTCCCATAGATACTTAGCATAAATAAAAAAGAAATAAGATCTCATAACAAAATTAATATTTGGTAAGTAGTTGTTCATACTGTAAATACTGCTTTGCCTATATCCAACTTCATCAACATTGCTAACACATATATCAACTTTGGTTATTAGCTATCACATTTCAAAATGTTTACTTTAATCATCATTTTCAAACCTAACAAAGTAGCTTATGATTCTCCAAAGACATTTCAACCAATTGTTCTTCTTAACATACTTGGGAAATTTATTGAGAAAGTCATTAGTGAAAGGTTGCAAACTCAATCTATCTCCTCTAACTTCATTTATCCTAACCAACTTAGAGAATTGAAGTAATACTCTACTACTAATGCAGGTCTATTCCTCACTCATCTCATTCATACTGGTTGGATTATAGATCTCTATATGAACACTTTAGCCTTTGACATTGCTTAATTTTTCCCATCACTCAACCATTATCTTCTTTCATTTATTTTAAACAAAGCTGGTTTTGATCTAAGAATCTTGTCTTTCTTTTTTAAATATTTAATAGATAGGAAAACTCAGTTTGTTTGGAACAATTTTGTTTTTCTCTTTTTCAGGGCAGATATGAGTATAAGCCAAAAGTTTTCTCTCTCTCCTATCTTATCCACTCTTTATATCACTCCTATTTTTCACATTTTTGAGAAAAGACTAAAAATATTTTACCAAATATTTCCATCTTCTTTCATTCATTCATAGATGATGGTCTTTTTTATTTCCCAGGAAAAAAGTTATGAAAAATCAAATGTGCATCTTTTTTATAGTTATGATATCATTTCCACTCTCTTTGATCAATTTGGACTTATAATTAAACATGGAAAATCAGAGATTTTTCATTTTTCTATATCTACAAGAAACTTCAATCTCTCTCCTTTAGATTTGAGTCCACTAGGAAGTTTTATTTTACAGCCAAAAAATACTTGGAGATATCTTGGATTTATTTCCAATAGAAAACTTTATTTTTGACAACATATTCAATTTTACTTCAACAAAGCCCTTTTGACTACTAAGAGTATGAAGATGTTGGAAAACTCTACTAGAGGTTTGTCACCCTCTCATAAACAACTTTTATACAGAATATGTGTTTTATCTGTTGTATTTTACAGATTTTCTTTATGGTACTTTAAGAGTGTCCCTTTATTCCACCCTCTCAAGGAATTCAAGAAAATGCAATAAAGGGTAGCAATATAGATTACTGGAGCTTTTCATACTTCACCTACATTGTTATAAGATGAAAGAGTGGACAGACTTTAGTAAGGACAGATAAGATAAGATATAGATAGTAGTTATTATTAGTCTATGATAAGAGAGAGAAGGCACATGACTGGGAAGTCACATGACATGATGTCATAAGGCCTAGAGTGGTCTAGAGTGGTCTACAAGGATTGGGAAGAGTCTAGAGATGGAGTGATGTCAAAGGACATGGGTTTCTCATGATATACACATGGTGCACACATGTATAACAGAAATTAAAGAGTATGACATCAGGGCACATGTATACAGCATGTTGGCCTTGAGGAAGACACATGATAGATGAGTAATGAATATGAGGACAGGACATGGACATTAGGGTAGAACAATACACAGTTATAGCATGGACCATAAGGACTTTATATAAATAGTTGGTAGAATACTGTTGTGGTTCCCTGTTGAGTTCTCTTGTGAATATACAACTTGTGTTCCCCACTAGATATCCCTCCTGTGAGATTTATTGCTTGTGCTGCTATTGGACTTTGTGTCTAGTGGTTGCCACAACATACATGGGGAATTGAGACAATTGCTAGCCTTATTCCCATATATCTTTATCTTGATAAAATTAGCAGAAGACAACAATTGAGAATAGTATCCTTACTGACAAATCATGCCCTCAATTTTCTTCTGTAAAATCAACATTTAAAGAAAATAAAATCTTATCAATTATCTTTAGAAAATTTGACTTTCAAACAATGACAAAAACTTAAAAGTTCCATTGTAGACTTCAATAACTATCTTAATAGTCTTTTCTCTTCTTTTAATAATCTTCATAAAGAACTTTCATCTGGTTTTTGATTAGTAGACAATTTTCTTCATCATTTCTCTTTTCACACAGTGAACTGGAAAGAAAAAAATTAAGGATACTTATATCCATAATCTTGACAAGATTTTTAAAGACAGTTATTGTCATCTCTGATGCTAGCATCAAGAATAATGTTGTTACTTTGATATTACATGTATGTTTTAGAGTGATGAAATATTAAAAATGGTCTAATAGAGGAACTCTACCATAAAAGGCCAAGTTCAATAGAAGTATTTCTGTCATAGAAGACTAAGTACTTGAGGGGTTCTGGAATAATTATATCACTACTATAGAGATGTGTTGCAGAAAGTATGGACATTATGAAAGATAGACTTTTACCAGGATTGAAAAAAAATATCACCATCATAAAGAATAGTCTTCAAAACAAATAAACTTAGCATATGATATAAATATTATAATTAGTAACATACTCCTATCCATTTCTTCCTATTACATACCTATCCAAACTCATTTGATTTATCTAACTCCATCACAGATAATACTTACCTAAGTACTAGCTGTTGCTTAAGCTGAAGTTTCTTATGATTTGAATACTAGAAGATATAGCAGTAAAAGATAAGAGAATTCTGACAATTTATAATCAAGTCACTATGCTCTTCAAAATGGTCAGTAAATTGGAATCTACTATTGTTTTAAGACAAGATATATGGTCCCAGTACTACAGATCTCCACTGGCAAGTTGTTATACTTTACTATAACTCAAAGATAGTTGGATATGCAAATAGGTAGAAAACCCTCAAATTAGTCTCTTAGAACTACTAGTGGTTCCAGATGTGAAGATATATTAGTTAGTATGTTAATATCTGTAATCTTAGCTTGCATACTAAGTTAGCACAATATCACATACCCATTCAACTACATCACTGTTAGGCACAGTTCATACTTAAAGATAAAAGTTTGTAAAGTTAGCTCAGAAATGTACAGAGCATAGAAACTTCATGTGATGAGCTCAGTAATGTGAGCTTGTCCAAACAATCTTGGCCTCAACCTATGTGTTGTGCCTCCTACAAGCCATATGGTCACAATTTCAGAGGATGGTCTTGTAAGAAGTTATAAGGAGAGGAGTAAAGTATATTGCCATTGACACTGGAGATTTAGCATCAACTTTAGTTGATTATCAGGCTAGCCATTACAAAGTAATCACCAGCCTTAAATACATAAAATAACAAAAGAAGTAATTAAAACAGATCTCTGAACAAGTGTTTTAGTAGTAAAACACTAAATAGGAGTTCAGATTTGGAGAGGAGAAAACTTTACATAAAGTCCAAGTAATTTTGCGGAGTTTGAAGGAGATAATTAGGCAACAGAAACAGATAAAGATGACCACAGACTTTAACTCAAATAATAAAGCCAAATAACCACGGAATTTTGATGGAATTAAGTCTATTATAAAGTACCAAACCACCAACAGAGTTTTGGGCACAAATAAAGCCAAATCACTCCAGGAATTTGATGTCATATTGAAATCAGACATGTCTCAGACATGTTTCAGAGTTTGAGATATGACAATCACAGATAACACCTTCCTAACATCCAATCTGCTTAGAATATCTATAGAAGAGAGTATCTTTCTTCCTGTCTATTCATCCTCTTCCAGTACAGATATACCTGGTTTCTTTTGATGTCCAATCACTCCATTACTAATCACATGGTTTCTTATGATCTCTATGGACTTTAGTATACCCAGAGTAGTTATCTATTTCCTCTGATCCTCAGATAGTCTTAATACTAGTATTTAAAATGCATAGATATTCTGTAATCCTTAGCTTGAAAATCAACTAGTGTAGTGCACTGTTCTGAGTGCCCATGCTTAGAAGTCTGACTTTCTTTATAATCTGCTTTCTGCTATAATTTCCTTCCTAAATGTAATCATTGCAACATATAAAGACACAATATATCTGCTGAAGCCAAGATTACCTAGGATCCATATTTGTATGTGTTGGATGATGTTCCCATGCTCTTCCAACATCTTCTGTGATTTTTCTATGGATGGTTTTCTTTTCCAGGCATGTTCCTTACCTGATATACAATATCTACTATTCATACTAATTACAAAATAGAAGACTATAAGTGTAAACTTTATTGTCAAATGTCAGTATTGTTCTACTGGATTAGAATGTACATTTAGAATAGTTGTTGCCACTAGGAGTCCTCATTCTATACTCTTAGGACTTTCTAGAAGTGAGCACCACTTGTACTTTATTTAGATAATATACTTAAAATATTATAACTTAAGACCAAGTGTTTAGTCAAAAGAGAAATCTTATATTGGTTAACACAAGAGAACTCAGTAGAGTCTGTGCACATTTTATATCTAGCCTACCCTAAATGTTCTAAGTTATGTGAATAAGAGTTATTATCTCATACAATATATCAGATGCAGTTCACACTGGGGGTGAAAGTCTGTAAGATTGGCTTGAAAATGTATGGACTTGTTGAATAACCTTAGCTTCAGCTTATGTACTGCACTGTCTGTCTGCCACATGGTCACAACTTTAGATGGGAGGAAATAGTCCAAGATAGGAGTGAGTACTGATTGGTATATTGCTGTTGAACACTGGAGATCGAGTTCAATAAGGATTATCTTCATCAATTATCAGACTAGTGAATTACAGAGTAACTACTAGTTTTATATACAAGTATATAATATAGGAGATGCTCAGGGTTTCAGTTGTATAGCCTCTGTTGTCCCAAGTAGAGGTTTCCATGGTAGAACACTGATAGGAGTATGATCCTGCTACGAAAGACTGAGTTGAATAGAAGTACTCCTATTATAGAAGATGGAATATCCAGATAGTTGCATCACCTCCATGTGGATGTGTTGCAAGAAAGGTGGCCACTGTAGAAGACAGGCTTGTATAATAGATGTTGAAAAGACAGAATCACCACAGGGATGTATTTTCTAGACAGATAGACTTGGCATATGACAGTATAACATCATTCTTCTGATATGTCATATGATGTCACACTGTTCTCCCTTTTATTAAGTCCAAAAATAAGAAAAGAAATAGAAGAGTCAACATAGGAAAATAGAAAATAAGAAAAACTTAAATAATAGAAGGGAAACAAAAAAGAAAATTCCATTGTCTTCAACTCTGACATAGGAATTTCTAGAGATTTTGAACTCTGCTAAACTCTGCAGACCTCACCAGCTGCTCTAATAAATGAGACAGGTAGAAAATAAAGAATAAGTATTATAATCTATATCTTATGTTCTACAGATGTTTGTCTTACAGTTACAATAACTCAAACAGATTCTAGGGTTCACTTCTTCTTGTGACTTATTTATACTGCACCTTGCTTTTCACTCATGTTATATTAGTAAGCACCTCATATAGTAGTGGAGGCATCATTATGTTTTCCTTATATTTTCTTCATGTTCTGATTATTGTTTTCTCAAGGACATCTTACTTATTCTTCATGATACATAGGTATATATAGTAGTAGATACAGTACTGTATCTTCATACTTTACCAATTGACTATATCTCTTATCCTTACTCAAGCTTTTACCTAGATTGCAACCTGAGCCAAGCTTAGGAATATAAGAACAAGCTAATATTAAAGGAAGGAAAATTTTATATTCCAAGGAATGAAGCTTTAAGGTTCAAAGTTACACAGTTATATTATGATGTGCTGGTAGTTGGATATGGTAGAAAGTAGAAGACTATAGAGTTGGTGATAAGAAAATATTAGTAGCTAGGAGTAATAGGAAAGTATATAAAGGAGTGTAACTTATGCTAAAGAACAAAACCATGTGAAACTTCCAGTAAAAGAACTGATAGCAAATGAAATCCTAGTGAAGCTGTAAACATATCTAACAGCAGACTTTAATATAAAGTTGCTGATAGTAGGAAATGATACAATCTTAGTAGTATTTAATAGGTTGTCAAAAATGACAGAGAGAATGTTGTTGTGGCAACCACTAGACACTCAAGGTCCAATGATCTCACTAACGAGTAAACCTCAAAGGAGAAGTATAATGTGGGGGATTCACAAGAGAACTCGACAAGGAGTCTCTTCTTAATTAGAGT
>Ga0157357_1001328_pt1 | contig 10222 bp, 8 predicted proteins | sample AttcapACBM1_FD_111485 | JGI IMG/M metagenome (GOLD analysis project Ga0157357, IMG submission 111485) | Fungus gardens microbial communities from leaf cutter ant in Botucatu, State of Sao Paulo, Brazil - Atta capiguara ACBM1 | ecosystem: Host-associated > Fungi > Mycelium > Unclassified ... | reverse complement strand
TCTTTATTCTTTTTATTTTTTTTCTTAGTTGGAACTTAGTAAAGAGAAATGATATAATGTCATACATGACTGTCACAACTGTCACAGTCAAAGCATCATTTGATATATAAGGAGGAAAATATCATATATAATATATATATAATATAATAACTCTTATATATATGACTTATATGTTAAATATAGTTCATATCTCATTATCTGAGATCCAATAAGGTCTTTCAGAAGTTCAAATAAGTTATTTATGCATTATCTAAATACAGAAGACAGGGATTAGAATGACCTTTGGCTTTAGCTTATATACTATATTTTTATAAGTCATACTAGTTGTATATTTTAGAAGAGTACTTGGGACTACTAGAAGGTAGCAAGGTATATTGTTGTCAACACTGAAAATTAGTGTTAGTTTTGATCAATTTTCAGGATAAGACTATTGTAGTATAAACCACTAGTTTATATACTAAATGTACTATCTAGAATAGTTATCTAAAATAGAGACTACGAAGTAAGTGACCTTAGATACTAGTAATTCTTGGATATTAAGAATGAAAATCTATGAAGTTGACAAGGGTCTAGTAAGGATATCCAAGGTGAAATAAAGATAGTTAATCTATACTTCAAGAGGTTAAGGAGTACAGATAAGGGAACAGATGTTATTCATAGGTTAGGACAGATGTGGTTGGGACAGAATATTCTATACTAAGAACTCCACTAAGTTTAAACAATACAAGTTTCCTCTTTTGTTCAAACTCTAGGACTTAAGTTGTAATATTAGAACTTAGTAGCTATATTTAAGACTGCTCATCTCAGAGCCTTCTCTTCTTACTCTCTCTCTTTTTATTCTTGACTAAGAGATAATACTGCCTTTAGTCAAGAAGACCAACTAAACTCTAGACTTAAAGAACACTTATCTGCCAGAACAGTATAGATTATGAACAGTGGGAACTAAGCTTAGGTGTCCATCTAGATATACTTGTTATTAAATTGAGTAATATTGAAGTAGTGTACTTGTACTCTTTTATATAGAAAACCTATGCTGTAGGTCTATTGTAACTTGTCCACATGAAATAACAATGTTCTCTAGTAGAGAGATGTTTAGCTTAGGAATTCTCTCCTTGGAGATATTAAAATATACAATTCAATTAGGATAGTAGTTAGTAAGACAGCAGAATAAGTAGTTAGTACATAGTGTGAGGTGGGAATATTTGAGGTCTACTAGTATTTACAAAGATTTTGATGAGTTTAGAATATGGGTTAGAAAGAAAGGCCAGCACTGAAATCTCTTATTTGCCCTTATACACTTTACCTCTCTCTATTTCACTATTACTAATACCAACATCTATTAATTTGTCACCATCTTACTATTACAAACTCAAGATCTTAAAGCAAGTCAAGAAAAAAACCTTGTATTAGAGTTAATATAAGAGAACTCAATGAAGCTCCTAGTACAGGATTGTCTATCTTATATATGCTAGACTACTAGTCTATGCTACACTACTATTAGTCTACCCTAAAGGGCTATGCATTTTCCTTAAGATCAATATGTATAATATATACTATATAATGTTATCTTTATTTCAGAACTTTCTATGATATTTCCTGTGATAGATGTGTGATACCAAGTTATTTAGTGTGACAGTCTGTAACAGTCATATATAATATCATGCTAACCCCTAATCCTAAGTCTAAAAAATAAAATAAAGTAGAAAATAAAATGAAAATCAGAAAGAAAATAGAAAATATCAAGTCCACTATCTTTAACTCTGACACTTACCATATAAGTCAAAATAACCTAGTGAAGTAATTGCAACTTTTAATAAGACAACAAGCAAAACAACTAGATGTATTGCAAATATAAACAGCAGCTGGACTAGAAGGGATAAAGAAAGAAGTAAAAGCAGCTCCAAAGCCTAGGCATAGGTTCCAATCAAAGGTGGCCAAGCTACTATTGTTTGATGGAGATCTAGAGAAGGTGGCGGAATTTATAATAGTATGTAAGTTATATATTAGGATATGAATGAGAGAGAAGATAGTAAAAAAACAGATACAATGGATTTTAATATATTTATAGGAAGAATTGGTGAATGTTTGGAAGAAAAATATACTAGAAGATCTAGAGTTAGGAGATTAGAAGTTTACATCAACAGGAGAACTCTTAGCAGCATTAAAAAGGGAGTTAGGAGAAGAAGATAACAAATCAGTGAAAGTAGCTAAACTTAAGCAAATAGAACAAGGTTCACAGACTATAGACAAATTTTTCTAGATATTTAAATAAGCAGCAAGAAATAGTAAGTATGAGAGTCAGGTATTAGTTAAGGAATTTAAGAGAAAGATGAACAATGTTATTAAACACAAGCTAATGAAGGCAGAGTAATCTCCAAGAAACATCAAATAGTAGTATGAAAGAGTGATAAATTTAGACAGATACTAGAGTGAAAGCAAGATGTTGTGGCAACCACTAGACACAAAGTCCAATAATCACACAAGTCAGTAAAGCTCTTAGTAAGTTATTGATGTGAGGATTACAAGAGAACTCAACAAGAAGTTCCTACTATATTACTACCCTATTTATATAAATTACAGATGGTCCATGCTAACATTAATTTACCTTGCCCTAAAGTCTATGTGTTATCTATAAGTATACTATATATACACTATGAGGTAGACATACTGTTGATATGCTCTCTGATGTCATTCATCTAGTCTATTCTAGGCCTATGACCTCACATCATGTGATATGTCATGTGACTGCAGTCACATGCCTCTTCATCATCAATGAAAGAAAAAAGAAAAATCAAAAGAAAAGAAATATAAAATCAAGAAAAATAGATAAAAGGAGAAAAAATGTTAGTGTCCAAGTGCACTATGACACAAGAGAGAAGAAAAGAGGCTAAGAGACAAAAGAGAGGCTTGAGCATCAAGAATAAACATGCTAGCAAATGCTGGAGAAGTATAATGGTAACAATTGCTATAGTCCCAAGTCTGGTCAAGAAAGCAAGAGTTTCAGCAGGTACCAATAGAGCCTGCTCCAATAGAGAGAGTAAAAAAGACAAATATAATTATGGTAAACTTGTAATAGTAGTAGGTAAAATTTGTGCCAAAGCACAGCCTATATGCTATAGAAATAGATCAAAGAAGGAATTGCTACAACTATAAAGAGTTTAGAAATATTTCAAGACACTGTAAAAAATCAAAGATTCATAGAATAGGAAAAGTGAGTAACATATGAGAACAATTGTTCTTGACTAGGTTCTAACAAGTTTGCAATACTCAGTAGTAGAGTAATAAATAATGCATCTTCAATAGGAATATGTAACAGTAAAGATTAGGCTTGAAAGATATTACAAACTTCATTCAACTTGTATCTCCACAACTAGTAAACCAATTCTTACAAACTAGATTACACTAAAAAGTCTCAAATGAGAGCTATTTGCACATATGTAGGATGTACAAAAGTAACAACAGATTACTGAGATATCAGACTATTGGTAACTATAAGTTTCATTGGCTATTATCTCAGAAACAACTGAATGAATACAACTGAATGAATTCCCACAATCAAACTTACATTGGAAAGTACTCATCAAACTGTCTCTAATGATATATTATACATTATATGGAGATCAGTATTCATAGAGATACAAAATATATCAATATAGTAACATAATTAGTTACCTTTTAAAATTAACTTGACATCTACTATGACAGATGACAATTCCACCAGGTATGAGTTTTGATTAACAGAAGTATTGTTGGATAGTGGTGCAACATGCTTAGTTATGAGTTTAGAATTCATAAGAAAGCAGAGATTTAAGTTGAAAATTGAAAAACTAATATATGTAAAGAATATAGATAGTACATCTAACAAGGATGGACCAATAGAATATTTGTTACAAAGGGCATAAGAAAAAATAGAGATCAGTATGATAAGAGAATAAAACAAAAATGATAAGATATCCTAAATGTTATAAGACAAAAGTGTGGACAGACTTTGGTAGGGTTAGGGTTAAGATATAGTAGTAGTATTATTATTAGTCTACAATGAAAGAGAGAGGGCACGTGACTGGGAAGTCACATGACATGATGTTATAGGCTTAGAGGAGTCTAGAGCAGTCTGGAAGGACTTAGGGTCTAGAAGGATCGGGAAGAGTCTAGAGATAGAGTGATGTCAAGAGACATGGGTTCCTCATGGTGTATACATGGTGCACACATGTATGACGAAGATTAAAGAGTATGACGTCAGGGCACATGGACATAGCATGGTGGATGAGTAATAGATATGAGGACAGGATATGGACATTAGAGTAGGACGATGCACAGTTATAGCATGGACTATGGAACTTTATATAAATAGTAGGTAGAATACTGTTGTAGTTCCCTGTCGAGTTCTCTTGTGAATACACAATTCGTGTTCCCCACTAGATATCCCTCCTGTGAGATTTACCACTTGTGTTGCTATTGGACTGTATGTCTAGTGGTTGCTACAACACTAAAGAGTATGGGAAGAAGTAGAGGCTAAAGTAGAAAAAATTGGAGTGGTAAAAGCAAAAGAAAGAAGAAGAGAAAGAAGAAGAAGAGAAGAGGGAAGAGGAGGGAAGAAGCAGTATAGTTAGAGAAAAAAATCATGAAATTGGTCCCTCCAAGGCTCTACAAGTAGATTCATGTCTTCAGAAAGAAAGTGAGTAAAAGGATACTAACAAGGAATATGTGAGACCATGCAATAGATATAAAGAAAGAGTTTGTACTGAAAAAGAGGAAAGTATATCTATTGTCAAGAGAAGAGAGAGAGAAGATGTGTAAGTTCATAGACAAACAATTGAGTAAATGATATATCAGATCCTTGAATTTACTTCAAATAGCACCAGTATTTTTTGTAGAGAAAAAGGATGGTAAGAAGGATATGTTACAAGACTATAATTATTTGAATAAATGGACTATAAAAAATAATTATTCTTTGCTTTTGGTTTTGGACATTATTGGTACAAAGAAAGTGTTTACTAAGTTAAGTCTATATTGAGGTTATAATAATGTATAGATAAAGGTGAAGAAGTGATCAATCACATCAGTCACATCTGATGATGTGGTCACAACATTGATCATGAAACTTGAGAGAAAGTTATAAAAGGTTCTAGAACAAGATAATATCATACAACATAGACTCCACATGTTAGGCTCATGCTTTACATATGGTCATTTAGGGTAGGGTGCACAGTAGTTAGCATGGACCATCTGAAGAAGTATATAAGGTAGACTATTTTGTAAAGAGTTCCTTATCGAGTTCTCTTATGTTTACTCTAATACAAGAGTTTGTTCTTTGACCTCACTCTAAAGGTTTAAGTTCATAACAGCAAGTAAGATGGATATTAGATTTGTCAAGATTCAATTTTACTTTGAAAATGATAACAAAAATCAAAAACTAATAAAATAGAAATGGATTCAAGGACTAGTAAAAGTAGTAGTAGAAGGACTAGAAGTAGATATTATAGAAAAATAAAAATAGCTAGGAAAAAAGATGAGAAAGTAGTGAGAGGATAAGAAATTGAGAATAGAAATTATTTGGCTGGACTATGATATACCAGTAGCTGGACATGGAGATAGATGGGAAACAATGGAGTTGGTAATGAGGAACTATTGGTGGTCTAGAATGACAAAGAGTATAGGAAAACATATAGATGGATGTGACTTGTGCTAGAGAATAAAAAATAAAACAGAAGCATTAGCAGGAAAGCCAATGGCAAATGAGATACCAGAGAAGCTATATACACACTTAACAGTAGACTTCATTGCTAAGTTGCCATTGGTAGCAAGGAAAGATATAATCTTAGTAGTATGCAACAGATTGTCCAAAATGACATAATTTGTGGCAACAACTGAAAAGACATCAGCAGAAGAGCTAGCTATGTCATTCCAAGACAATGTATAGAAACTACATAGATTACTAAAAGATATAATATTAGACAGAGAATTACAGTTTGTAGTGAAGTTGACAATAGGGTTAAATAAGATGTTGGAAATTGAAACAAGGTTGTCAATAGCCTTTTATCTATAGCCAGATGGGTAGATAAAGCACATAAACCAGAAATCAGAATAGCATTCATGGTTCTTTGTAGATCATAAGCAGAAGAATTGACCTAAGTGGCTGGTATCCATGGAGTTTGCAGTGAATAGTAAGGCTTACTTGACAACCAAGATATCTCTATTCATAGAAAACTATAGGAGGGAGTTGAGAATAGGAGTGGACATCAAGAGGAAGATGAAGGCAGAGAAAATGACAGGATTTGCAGAAAGAATAAAAAGGATCTAGAAAGAAATAGAAGTAGCAGAAAGAAAGTACATGAAGAAATGAAGATACAAACAGATAGGAGAAGAAAAGAAGTGGAAATATAGAAGAAAGAAGAAAAAGTAATGCTAAGTATAAAAACTTGATGTTCAAGAAACAAGTAGACCAATATATGGGTTCATATACCATTGAAAAGATAGTGTTTACTAATATAGTTAAACTAAAAATACCAACTACAATGAGAATTCACCTAGCTGTAAATGTAAGTTGAGTAGTAAGATCCAGAGAACTAGTGAAGGAACAGAAAATGGGAAAACAAAAGCTAGTAGAAGTTGATGGAAAAGAGTGAGAGGTTGAAAAAAATATTAAATAGATGAAAAATAAGAAGAGTAATAAAGTATTTAGTGTATTAGAAGAAATATATATATCACATACCCATCTAAACACATCTGATCCATCTGACTCCATCATGGATAATGCTTACATAAGCTCTGCTCTGCCTAAAACATTTGCAGAAGTGAATATCTTTCTTTTAGTCTATACACTACTTCTAGTATAGATCTATCTAGTTTTCTCTCATGTCCAATCACTCTCTTACTAATCACATGGCTCCTCATAATTTCCATAGAACTCCAGACTTGAATTCTGAGAACTTGAATGTACCCAGAGTAATTATCTGTCTTCTCCAATTTCTGAATAGTCTTAGTATTAGTATTTAAGATAACTAGATACTCTATAGTCCTTTAGCTTGAAAATCAACTAGTATAGTACACTGTTCTGAGTACTCATATGCTTGAAAGTCTGCCTTCTTTTGTTGTAGCAACTAATACCAGTAATAGCAAAGGTATACAAACTTACATAGGACTAGTATATCTCTGTCACTCTCATATTAGGATTTACAAGAAGAACTTGATAGAGTTCCCACTACTACAGTGTACACTATTTATACTAATATATAATGGTCCATGCTCTGCACTATGTTACATGATTATATGATAGTGACAGTGATATATATGACAATCTTGTAACAGGTGTCACACATCTATCATGCTTTATGACTTATGTGACTATTACATATGATATTATATCTTTCATCCAAGTTCAAAATAAAATAAAGAAAAATAAGAAAAAATAAAATAGAAGCAAAGGAAAATAAAATAAAACCAAGTCCATTGTTTACAATTCTAATACTAGTTACATATTTTGGAAGAGTACTTAGGAAAACAAAACTACTAGAAGATAGTGAGATATGTTGTTGCTAACATTGGGAGATAATATTAGTTTTGGTTGATTTTCAGAATAAGGCTATTACAGTATAAACTACTGACTTATATACTAAGTATATTACATAAGGTAGTTATTTAGAATAGAGACTAATAAGTGAGTTATCCTGGATATTAGTAATCTTCAGATATCAGGAATTGTAAGATTTGTGAACAGTAAACTTGGTTTTTACTTTTTATTTTATTTTTTCTTTCTATTTTTCTTTTACTTTATTTTAGTTTTTATTTTAACTTTTTTGATTTTGAACATAGACAAAGGGTGTGAGGTGATGTCACATGTCACAGTCACAGATCACACAATCATATAACACAAAGAAGAATATAAAAGGTTTTAGAATAAGTGATATTATATAGTATGGTAGCAACATGTTAGTCTTATAGAAAGCATATACCTTAGGGTAGGTTAGTTATAGTGTGCACACAGACCATGGTCTGTAGTATATAAGATAGACTATCTTGTACTTGGAACTTTATCAAGTTCTTTTGTATTACTCAATACAAAAGTTGTCTTTTGTCTTTACTCAAGAACTTAAGTCATAACAAGAATGGAAATTTATAGAGTTGGTAAGAGTCCAGTAAGAGTATTCAAGGTGAAATAGAGACAGTTGATCTGCACTGGAAGAGGTTGGAAAGTGTGAATGAGAGAGAAGATATTATTTGTAAGTTAGAACAGATATAGCTAGAATATAATGTAATAGTAAATAAAGATAGCTAGACAAATGTGACAAACTTTGCAAAGCTGATAATAGATAACAAAGTTAGCAATATAGTGGGGAGCAGACTTGATAACAGATAGCAAAGTTTGTAATTCTCTGAAATATAGTACCTATCTTTAGAAGAAACCTAAGAAAGGTTTTCTAAAGATAGTGACTATTCTAGATACTCTAGAATACATTTCAATCTGGCAGAAAAACACTAATATAATCTAGAAATAATAGATAACAAAAGATACAAGATAATAATTGCTTAGGCAGTAGCACTTGATAAACTTTGGAAGAGAAAATAGCAAAGTTGACTTAATAAAATCTACAAGGTTAATAGTAGTGTTTTAAGCTTATAGTTTGAAAGAAGAAAAGTTTATAGGTTTAGTAATAATATCAGAGTTGTAAATAATGGACCTGGTTTTATTTATTTTCTTTCTCTTCTATTTTTATTTTTCAATTTTTCTTTTATCTTAATCTTAATTTTAGAATCTAAGATGATATTCACCTATCAGTGCATGATTGACAATAACTCTTGTAGCTCTGGTGCAAAGAGAATTGGAATGGCCAAAGTACTTAAGCCATAGACCATCCTTGGATATTGATGGTTCAATTGGTTTTAAGTCTTTGTCTAGAAGCTCTAGAAAGTTTCATTCTTTATTATCTGATACTTGGAAAGATATCATTCATTTGTTGAGAATATTGTTACACTCTTGTTTCTTGCTAAAATTCTATGAAGATCTACATAGGAGGATAGGGGTGAGGTTAAATTTCTTTGTTTCTTTGTCAACTATGTCATGAAGAGACTATTTGCACTTGCTAGGACAGTTCCAAAATTTGACAGAATTATGGTCATTCTTTTGAAAGAACTCCCTAAGTTCATAAGAAATTTCCACTGAGTGAATTTGATATGGATGCAGTAAAGAGTTAAAGATTCTATTAGCAGTGTGAATGGAATCCGTAATGATGAATATATGATTAATATTGGGAAGATGGGTAGTTTGATTTATACTGCATCTAATTGCAAATAAATTGGCTTTAGCAAATAAGACATTGACTGCATGATGTATAGTCTTGATAACCAGACTATCATGTGAGTAAACATGTGATATAGATGTGACAACATGGTTTTTGATGCTGGTATCTGATTACAACAACAACTAAGTATGGATCTAATGATGCTTGGAGAATAATACTGTTGAGTTTGTGTAGGTGACTCTTGATATTATCATTGTTTTTTCTGTTCAACAAATGGAATGAAAAATAATTCAGAAAAATGTCTATAAGTCTGTTTCTGTCACAAACTTCATTCAGCTTGTATCTCCACAACCAGTGGACTTATTTTCACAAAATAAGTTGCACTGGAAAGCCCCAAATGAGGGCTATCTGCACATATGCGGGATGTACAAATTCAACAACAAACAACCGAGATATCAGGTTATCAGTAGCTGTAAAAGCTTCATCTGCTAATATCTCATGAATGGCTGAACAGATTTGCATGATTGAATTTGCATTGGAAAGTGCTCATCAATCCGTTTACAACGATATATAATGTGTCTCAAAGCAATAAGTATTGGTAGAGATACAAGCATATCAATGTAGTGACATAATTAGTTATCTTCTAAAATTAGCCTAACAGCTCCTATCAGGTACAAGTTTTGATCATGTGATAGCTACAGCTTGCACATGGACTATCACTCTTTTGTATATATACCTCTGTGTCTGAGAGCTAGACCTCAGACTTAACAACATCAATTATTTCTGTTGATATTACTCATCACCTATTATCATTATCTCCTTATACTAAACCTCTGAAACACCACTAAGTTCAAGTATCACAACCAGTGAGTAGCTCATTTGTGATAGTTTGTTAAGTCTATTCTTGTGTCCCCCATTACTGCTGTAATAGAACATGGGTAGAGTGTTTATTTCAGATGTGAGATCTAGAAGATCTTTTGGAG
>Ga0157357_1001327_pt1 | contig 10228 bp, 12 predicted proteins | sample AttcapACBM1_FD_111485 | JGI IMG/M metagenome (GOLD analysis project Ga0157357, IMG submission 111485) | Fungus gardens microbial communities from leaf cutter ant in Botucatu, State of Sao Paulo, Brazil - Atta capiguara ACBM1 | ecosystem: Host-associated > Fungi > Mycelium > Unclassified ... | reverse complement strand
TTAAAGGTGTTGAAGGCGCTATCGCTAACAAGACCGTGACTTACGATTTCGAACGCCTGATGGATGGCGCTAAACTGCTGAAATGTTCAGAGTTTGGTGACGCGATCATCGAAAATATGTAATCCGCGTTACGAAACATATAGCCAACACGAATGTAAAAATCGTGTTGGCTTTTTATTTCACGCCTTCTTTCCCCAAAACTTCCCCAAAACTGTTTATAAAACCACCTTCACACAGCAACCATAATCCAGTCTTTCCCGCGATCATCGTTATAGCGATCAGTCATTTTCTGAGTCTTATGGCCGAGTAACTTTTGAGTGTCCACACCCTGTTCACGATACAGACGTTCCGATAGCGAACGCTGCTCATGAAAGGTAGGTGCTGCACCTTCAGCCCATGACAGCCCACAGTGATTCCTGGCCTTTTTAAGCGTCGTTGTAATAGAGCTGGCAGAAACCTTATCACCTCGGACGGCCTGCGAGGTTGAGTGACGGAAATGGACCAGATATTTACTCACAACCGCATCGCGGCATTTGGCGACAGGGCAGCAGCGCCTGAACCGGCTCAGACTGCACTGGCTCGTGAGGTATACCGCCATGCTATCTCTAAACTGGACGTGTCGCACGAGCAGCCGAACCAGTGGGTCGCCCATCTTGTCGTTCCGGCTGATGTGGGCGGGTTCACCATCCGTGAGGTAGGACTATTAACCGATGCCGGGGAACTCTATGCAGTGGCGAACTGCGCTGCCATTGAAAAACCAGTTACCGGTATCAACGTAAACCTGCAGTTTCGTCTGGCCGTTAGTGAAACCGCCAGCATTGAACTTAAGGTGTCCACGGGGGATGGCTTATTCCTCCGTCAGGATGCAAACCTCAATGACCTCGAGAATGTAAATGCAGCCCGGAAAGCACTTAAGATCGAAAATGTCGGTAACTTCCTTGCTGTCGAGGCGAACGGTGGCAGACATTCATCTGGCAATCACATGATCGCTATTGACTGGGGGGAGGACTCAAAGTTATACGCGACAGTAGATTTGAAAGATGCCGGTGAGATTTTCACTTCGCAAAATCCTCCTACAGCCGCGCAAACTGGTGCCTATCCCCGCACGGGTGGAAATCTGGATGAAAATGCCAGCATTACAGCTATCTCCAGCGACATGCAGGGCAATAATGGGGACTTTCTCTATACGCCGATGTATCGCACAACACTAAAAGGGCGCGGCGGTGATCAGGACTTCAAAGATGGTGCGTCATTTTTTATGCGGTTGGTTGAACATATCGGCACGCTCGCCTATGGGGAGCTTGTTTTTGATGGGTTCGGCAGCATTAATTCTTTCGTGTTTGACCAGAACGGTAGTTTTCATGCCAATGACAATATTTATGCCGGGCAGTCGTGGTTAGCTGGTGACGGCAACGTCTATGGATCCGCCTTGGGTGGCTATCTCAGTACATGGTTAAATAGCCAACTTGGAGCCGTTAATCAAAATATTGCTAACCAGATTAACAACGTCCGGAATTGGACTTACGGTAGTTTTGTTAACGGAATGCGATTAGGTGCGTATCGGGACCAGACATCAATTAAAGATAGCGGTGGTCCGTTCACATTGGGCAGCGGGGAAATGATAGTCGGCCTTGACAATATGCGAAGTTCAGATGTCGCCAATACGTACTGGAAAGTAAGAGCGCTACTGTATCTCATTAACGGACAATGGGTGCAGGCTGGCAGCCTTTAAGGGGAATACATGGTTATTATGAGAAATTTCACCGTCAAAAATATCGATCTGAATGGACTGCTAATAGCCGTTGCAACTGACGAGACGGGCGCGGACTGGTACGCATCACAAAAGTTCTTTCAGCCGGATACGCTTAAATTGGTTTTTGAAAAAAATGGAGTAATCGTCTCGATGCATCATGACGTCTCCGCTCTCTGGCCAGGCGAGGGTTCTGTCGCCGAGGTTGCAACCGAAAATATACCCGATGGATTTTGCCTTAATGGCAAATGGGTATTCGATGGTATTCAAATTAAACCCCGAACCTATACGGCGGCCGAATGGCAGAAAAAGGCAGATGAGCAGAGACAGGTTTTACTTAAGGAAGCGGCCGCCACTACGACAGACTGGCGTACTGAATTACAGCTTGATGTCATCGCCGAAGATGACAAAGTTAGCCTTATTAAATGGATGGCTTATATTAAAGAGCTTAAGGAGCTAAATCTTAACAATGTTACTAATGAGGGTGCGTATAATAAGATTGCTTGGCCAAAACTAGAGTCGTAAAGTTGTTGCTTTGATATTATAAGGTATGAGTAAAAGGCAGGTAAATACATTTGTAACTAAGGTCGCTTCATCTCAGCTGTATGATAATGATTATTTTTTAATCGTTTATTATTAATTGGAAAATTGAGGATTGTACGAAGAGGAGCGATTTGTATTGCTTTTAGAGAGAGCATTATATAAAGAAATGCTATCTGGAAGCCGATGTTAACAGTGCGCACTATAATCTGATTTTTCTTTTCTGGATTTAAAAAATATTAGCTTAGGCGAGTGTGTTTTTTATTGCCCTATCTTTCCAGCTTCAGCCCAGCTTTAGCCGAGATTCTTTGCTATTCAATGCTTTCAATTAATACCCTTTGGAAGACGTGCCGCAAAGTTGAATCTCAGGTACTCACAGAAAAATGCATTATGTTGAAACTTCAGTGAAAAGGAGAGTAAAAATGGGGTATGGATTTGAGGAACAGGCATACGATGTAGCATGCATGGCTATGAGGCGACTATCTGGCCGCTTGTGAGTACAGCGAACAATGTAACACCGGAAACTATGGCTAACATGATTCCGAGGCTCTCAGAACGTCGAGACGATCTGGCGTCGACATTCTTATCAAAGTCCGCTTTCTGCCAGAGGCAGACTGTGACAAACCTGCTAAGATGACTGAGTTTGATGTTACGTAACAAAACGCTTATTATAGCTGCTCACTTGCTTAACTTTTATATGTTTTATATGTAAGTATCAGTTTTTAAAGTTAATTTTATTATTTAATGCCATGTGAAAGATAAGGGCTGGAGATAAAAAAGGGGACAACATGACATTTATATTATATTTTTCTGTTCATAAAATATCTGATGGGCTTTGCTATGACTAATAAGACAAGGGTTTCTTTTTTGTCGATGGGTTTTTTCACTATTGAATTGCTGCTGCTCAGTTTTGAACATGTTTTCATTGCGTTTTTTATGTTATTTACCTATAGCCTGTATAAGCTTTACCCAGAAAGGTATCTTCTTGCTAAAATAATTAAAAGTGCATTTGCACTTAAGTTTTATAACGTGGTGATATGGTTTGTTTCTTATGTGCTGACACTCAAGATGCTTAGTGTGATTTATAGTGTTGATGAGGAGTATTTGAAGTATTCTCCTGTCATTGTTGCTATTCCAGTTTCTATTTGCGTTTTATATTTATTTTTGTTGATTGCCACTGGTATAATCAGTTTCTTAGGCGCGATCGCTAGTTGCTTTATCATCTCATTACCCAAGTGGATACAGGATAATTATAAGCAATCAATCTTTATTAAAGTCATTGGTATGCTTCAATCACTTTTAATTGTTTTGGTAATACCTTGCATTCTTGCCGCACTGTCTGCCGATTATGTCGCAAAGATAGCTATTTTTCTGGATGCATCATTTATATCGGATTGCGGGGCAAAACAAGGGAGGGTAATGTATATGCGAAGAAATGATGAGGAGTGTTATAAGTTTACTCTAGATAAGGATTTGTTTAGTGAGCAACGGTCGATTGTAAAATCAAAAAAATAGAAAAAATGGCATGTAAAAAAATTTTACTGAATAGCATCTACTTGACCCATACACAAATGCCTCAGCAGCGGCTTAATAGCTAAAAACTCTCCTTTCCACTCATAGCGGATATGGGCCTAGAGTCCTTCCGCTTTGCATCCGTAGTAAGCATTGCATTCGTGGCGAATTATACTGAATTGATAAATAATAAATGTATCTGCGACACGAATACGCAGACTTTATCAGATTCACCTCTTCAGGCTGAAAAGCCGGTCAGAATGGAGCATTGCAATGGCCTTTCAGAGCTCCGCCCAGAACTACACTGAAACGCGCCTGAACTTGGGCGATCTGGTCTATCTTTCACCTTACTCAACCTATCTGATGCGTAGCGAAAGCGACTGTCCCGATGCCGGGATTGTCAAAGGATCCGTGCTGGCCATCGATCGATCGCTGACACCAGCACATGGTCAGCTTATCGTAGCTGAGTATGATGGGGAGTTGCCCCTAAGACGCCTGCTTCTCAATCCTGTTCCCGCACTGCAGGCGCTGGACGCGGACGAGACGGTAACGCTGCTTGATGTGAGCCAGACGCTTCCCGTGTGGGGTGTGGTCGCCTATGCCCATCACTGATGTAGCCGGGATTGGATTTAACGGACCAGCAGGAGATTGACTATGTTTGCGCTGGCCGATGCTAACAACTTTTACGCCTCCTGCGAAACTGTATTCAGACCCGATCTGCGTGGTAAACCCATTGTCGTTGTGTCCAACAACGATGGCTGCGTTATCGCACGCTCAGCGGAGGCAAAACGCATGGGCATCAAAATGGCCGCTCCGCTGTTTAAAAATGAGCGTTACTTTCGTGAGAACGGCGTTCACGTATTCAGCTCCAATTACGAGCTGTATGGTGACATGTCAGCGCGCATGATGGCCATATTGGGGGAGATGGCTGCAGGACAGGAGGTTTACTCTATTGACGAGTGTTTTCTTGATGTCACCGGAATTAGCAGCCTGACGCCACTTGAGACATACGGCCAGCAGATGCGCGAGCGCATCCGGAAGGAAACTGGGCTGATAATCGGCGTAGGATTTGCGCCGACCAAAGCGCTGGCCAAACTTGCTAATCATGCGGCCAAGAAGTGGACACAGACGAACGGCGTTGTGGACCTGTCTGACAGAAGCCGCCAGCGAAAACTCCTGTATCTGACCGACGTCAGCGATAACTGGGGAATTGGTCAGCGCATCAGTAAACGGCTGAACCAGCTGGGAATAACGACAGCTCTGCAGCAAGCAGACAGCAACGTCAGCATGATACGGAAAAATTTTGACGTTATCGTTGAGCGGATTACGCGCGAGCTGAATGGCGAGTCCTGCATAGCTCTTGAAGATGCGCCGCCGCCCAAACAGCACATATTGAACTCGCGGTCATTTGGCGAGAGAGTCACAGAACTGGAAGACATGCAGCAGGCTATCGTGCTGTATGCCACGCGTGCGGCGGAAAAGCTAAGGGAGCAGAATTCGCGCTGCCGCCATATTAGCGTCTCAGTTGCTACCGGCAGGCACGGCGATGAGCTGCGATATTCGAATACTGTATCGTGCATCCTCGACTATCCGACCAATGATACACGGGACATTATTGAATCAGCGCTTCGTGGTCTTGGCACTATCTGGCGTGAGGGCTTCCGATATGCCAAAGCAGGTGCGATGCTGGGTGATTTCTACCAGTCAGGTATGACGCAGTTTGACATGTTCAGTAAGCAGCCGCCGCGTGAGAACGCAGACGCGTTAATGGCAGCCCTGGACGGTATTAACCGCTCAGGAAAAGGGAAAGTGTGGTTCGCGGGCCAGGGAGATCGCGACAGTACATGGCAAATGAAAAGGGAAATGTTGTCGCCGCGCTACACCACAAGATTAAAGGCTATCCCAAGAATAAAGTAGTTTTAAGGGATACAGCGAAAGTAATCGGATCATGATTTTGGTTATGACTTCACTTTGTGCCAGCTACTAACAATTCTGGTATCAACTTTGCTAATCATTGTTAATTATTTGATTTTACTAGGGTAATGTCTCCAATTCTGATAAAAAAAGAAAATATTTTAAATTCTTTAGTAACAATTATTGTGGTTTCTCATAAACTGAGCAATCATGACATCTACAGGCTAGAAAGATTAATATGAGTTTTTATTTTAACCTATTGATTATGTTGGTTTTTAAGTTAGTTTAACACAAGGTTTTACCTTAACGATAATAATGTGTATCTTCAATAAATTTTAATGATCTGTAAAAATACTTTTGATAAAGGAATGCTTTCAGATGTATGCTCTATTAATTTATGGTTTTCCGCTCACCTTGATGTTATTCGAATGGGGGCTGAGAACAATTTTGAATGTTGACTCTGCCGGATTTACTGGACCGACACTGGCTGCTGCAGCGTTATCTTTTCTTATGCCATTGATAAAACCTAAGGTAATCCTCATTCCTGAATATAAAAACTTGGTCGCAATGTCAAATGCAGAGTCAAAATTCATTCCAGTTGTATGGGTATTTGTTCTTGCTTTTCTTTTTTGCTGGTCATGGTCTTGTTACATGTCCATTAAGTTTCCGACTGACAAGATATTTGGATTTAATAGCCATTTGGTAATCGGCGGAGTACTTTATACCGTTAGTCTAATTATGACTGGGATTAAGGAAAAAATTTAATGGATGAATTTTCAAGTTTGTTGCTAATAGGTTCAATTATTCCTGCCTTGGCATTTTTTATTAAGAAGATTATCATTGATAAAACTCTTAATACGTTAGTCAATGAATTCTCAATTAAATCAGAAAATGGTAAAGAACTGAAGTTTATCGCCAAGTCAGATATTTCAGGAAGTGAAATAAAGAAAATTGTTGAGTCAGAAATGAACTTTGAAACTGAAGTGAAGAAACATCTCAGTCATTTTATAACTTCCAACAAAAAATTAAACCTTGAACTATCTCATGGAAAGTATGTCGATTTTATTGTGACGCAAGGGGATAAAATTATTGGGATTGAAGCAAAGTCTAATGCTGAACGTTTTAAAGCTAAATGGATATCTGACTATTTTAAGGAAAACAATGAAATTAATGAGTTAATATTAATCATTGATTCTAAAATCCCCAATGAAATTATAACGGAAATTGAGGGTTGCAACTCTGCTGGTAAAATTAAACTAATATCGTCACCTAATGGAAAGAACTTATACAAATTAATTAACAATGTATTAAGCATTGATTTAGGCTTGAAAAACCAACTCTAGCCAATACTGTCACACTAAGGGTTGGCTTAGTACAAAATTTGTGATGTAAATAGAAGCTTGGAACGTTAAATTAAGTTTTTTTGGTTCAGAACAAGATTAATCCCTGTAAGGGAAAAGCTTCTTATGTAAATGTTTTGCACAAATTAAATAGAAGAAGAGTGATGGTGGTGTTTAATTTCGCCAGCACTGAGTACTGCAAATTAATTAATTTATAAAATAATTAATAAAGCTTAAAATGAACTTAATTTAATTGACTTTTAGCATTAAGTCATAAAATTGGCATCATCGACCTTAGAGCGATTTTAAGTTTTTTAAGGGTGAAGTATGGATTGGATAACTTTTTTTAGTAAACTGATTGACTCATTATTTAATCTAATCGCCGAGATATCTTGGCCTGCAATTGTTTTTTTTATAATATATTTTGGTAAAGATAAGATACTTATTTTATTAACATCACTACGTTCAATTAAGTATGACAAGTTTCAGGCTGATTTTGAGGTTGGAAGCACGGAGGCTGCTGATAAAGCAGAAGAATTACTACCGCATCCTGATAAAAATCAAAAACGTTATCAAATGCTACAGGCCCAGTTAATGCAAGTTGACCCCCTAACAGCAATCATAACGGCTTGGAACTATATTGATCAAGAAATTAAACATGCTCTTGAACGCGCTCATATAGAATTCAAGAGACGTTCCTACACTCCAACTTTTCATATGAAAATTCTTTTAGAAAATAATTTAATTACAGAAGAGCAGTTTAATTTGTTTCTCTCAATGAGGGATTTAAGGAATAAAGCCGTTCATCATGGTTTGTGGGAAATATCACCAATTGCTTTGGAAAACTATATTGCATCAGCTTTAAACCTTATGAGTTTTTTAGAATCAATTCATAACGATGTTGAAGATATGCCCTCGTACTGACTTTCATGTCACCTTAATAGGATCGAATAATTATAAATATGATGGCTATTTTTAGTAAGAATAAGGAATTTTGATTCTCACTTTTAGCAGGCCTTATCAGGTTAGAAAATCTGGCAACTGGGCAGGTACAGACTGCGCCTATCTTTGCAAAATGAGAGTGGGGAATCTGAGTTAATTTGTTTGCACCTTAACCATCTAGCCTAAAAATTCAGCATTCTCAGCAACTTTACAATTTTGAGCCTCGTTCCGGCTTGATCAAATGCCCGCGCTGATATTACTGTTTATGCATACAGTGTTTATCAGAGGAGGATTTATCATGCCACGCAATTACGAAATTATGATGGCTTTCAGGCAGGCGATTAAGCGGGATGCCGAAGGCCGATTCACTATCAGTACCCTCGACTTTGTAAAAGAGCTTGGCCGGATGAACTGGCATTACACCCTTAACTCTGCGAATAAATGGATAGAGACACATACGACTACGTTCCGAGATATCTCACTTACAGACGGTGATGAACGCGTGTTTCAGGTGTTCAACCCGAACGGCGGCATGTGATGTTCGCCCTGGTTGATGTGAACTCGTTCTACGCGAGCTGCGAAACGATCTTTCGTCCTGACTTACGCGGCAAACCAGTGGTAGTGCTATCGAATAACGATGGATGTGTAATTGCCCGGTCCACAGAAGCTAAAAAGTTGCAGGTGCCGATGGGAGCACCTTACTTCAAGCTAAAAGACGAATTCAGAAAGCATGGCGTGCATATCTTCAGTTCAAACTATGCACTTTATGCTGACATGTCGAACAGGGTAATGACCACACTTGAGGGTATGGCCTCAGCAGTGGAAATTTATTCAATCGACGAAGCGTTTATGAATCTCGGCGGCATGAGCCGTACTGAACCACTGGAAGACTTTGGACGCCGGGTTAGGGCGCGTATCAAGCAAGAAACACATCTCATCGTAGGTGTTGGCATTGCGCCAACCAAGACCCTGGCAAAGTTGGCAAATCACGCTGCAAAAAAGTGGTCAAAGACAGGCGGCGTACTAGACCTGTCGAATTTTGAGCGTCAAAAGAAATTGATGGCGCTGGTGCCAGTTGAAGATGTCTGGGGTGTTGGCCGTCGCATAAGCAAGAAGCTGAATGCCATGGGCGTCATTACCGCGAAAGATCTGTCGGAGCAAAGCCCTTACATCATCCGTAAGCATTTTAACGTGGTGCTGGAGCGCACAGTAAGAGAGTTGCGCGGGGAGCCATGCCTGGAGCTCGAAGAATTTGCACCAGTATAACAGCAGATAGTGTGCTCACGTTCATTCAGTTTACGCATCACTGAATATATTTACATGCGTCAAGCTGTTTGCTCTTTCGCAGAGCGGGCAGCCGAAAAGCTGAGAAAAGAAAGGCAGTTCTGTAAGCAGATAGCAGTATTTGTCCGAACCAGTCCGCACGCAGAGGGTGAGATCTTTTATGGCAAACAGGCCTCACGAAAGCTGCTTACACCTTCTAGCGATACTCGCGACATCATCCGTGTTGCTATGGACGCACTTGATGACATATGGGTAGACGGACACCGTTTTATGAAAGCAGGTGTGATGTTAGGTGATTTTTTCAGCCAGGGTGTGTCTCAGCTCAATCTATTTGATGAGTACCGGCCACAGCCTAATAGCGAAGCTCTGATGCGAGTAATAGATGGGCTAAATCAGAGCGGGAAGGCCAATTTATTTTTTGCCGGGCAGGGGATTGAAAGGTCATGGGCCATGAAGCGAGAAATGCTTTCACCATCTTACACGACCCGTTTTGCAGACCTGCCAGTCGCAAAATGAGCGTAGCTGTTATTAACCTGTTACCACTGCCAATCTGAGACTGTAATGAATGAAATTCATACAGAGTTGCGATAAAAGTCTTCCCCAAAACTCAATGCAATCTATTGGATTTATTAGCATTTATTTTCGTTAACAAAGGACATGTTGAGCGCCGTTTCTTGTTTTTTAATCAATTAAATCAGTTGGATAACATTGTTTTGCAAAAATAATGCTGCGTCATCTGGAGTGGTTCGAAGCGGCTGACCTGATTGTTAAAGGTGTTGAAGGCGCTATCGCTAACAAGACCGTGACTTACGATTTCGAACGTCTGATGGATGGCGCTAAACTGCTGAAATGTTCAGAGTTTGGTGACGCGATCATCGAAAATATGTAATGTCTGATGCGGCCGGCACAGGGTCATGCTCTGTGCCGGCTTTTTTGTGCCCGCGTT
>Ga0157357_1001326_pt1 | contig 10232 bp, 7 predicted proteins | sample AttcapACBM1_FD_111485 | JGI IMG/M metagenome (GOLD analysis project Ga0157357, IMG submission 111485) | Fungus gardens microbial communities from leaf cutter ant in Botucatu, State of Sao Paulo, Brazil - Atta capiguara ACBM1 | ecosystem: Host-associated > Fungi > Mycelium > Unclassified ... | reverse complement strand
GGTCTCTTTGGTTCAACGCCACAGCAGCAGCAACCAGCGGCGGGTGGAGGTCTTTTTGGTTCAATGCCACAGCAACAACAGCCTGCGGCAGGTGGTGGTCTTTTTGGTTCAACACCGCAGCAACAACAGCCTGCGACAGGTGGAGGTCTTTTTGGTTCAACGCCACAGCAGCAACAACCAGCGGCGGGTGGTGGTCTCTTTGGTTCAACGCCACAGCAACAGCAGCCTGTTCAACAGACAGGTCAGCAGCCGGCTGGAAACTCACTCTTTGGAAATACTGCCACTGCCCCGAACCAGACGGCGTCCCTCTTCGGAAATGCGGGTTCATTATTCGGAAATTCAGGCACTACGACCCTGCCACAAACTGGTGCTTCGTCATTACTCGGCAATACAGGCACTGGGGCCTCAAGTATTTTTGGAAACACGTCTCAGCAATCGCAACTACTACCACAGTCTGCTCAGACAAATAATGCGTTTGGAACCAGTTCATTGTTCGGTTCTAAACCAGCGGCCGCGTATGTCTTTTCCCTTAATTCATCATTACCACAAATTTGAAGCTTTTCCAGTGCTCCACAGGTGACCCAGCAAGTACAGCCTGGACAGATACTTTTTACTAGGTCCACGAAATTCAACGATCTCCCTGACAACCTCAAGCAATTATTGGAGAACATTGAGTGTGTCTCTTCTCAGCTTGAGGTCACATAAGCTTAGCCTTATTCAGTGCTTACACTCGGAGCTGTATGCAGACAAGTAAAGATCTACATCAACGGAAACTTGGCGAAGGACTGGTGGAGAGGCAGGAGATGATCGAACAGATGCAAAAGGTTGGCCTTCTTCTTCTTCAGTTCGATATGCAGACTGAAAAACCACTCAGGAGCTTAACAATACATCCTATGTCATTCGCAATGATTTGCGCCATACAGAGGATCTTAAAGACAAGGTCGATCGAGCAATGCAAGACCTAGTTATTGCGAGTCGCATTTTTGATGCCTTCCGCAACCCTCAAAGTGGAACAACGTACTTAAAAGACCATGCTAGTTTCCCTTTCGAGTACATTGAATTTTTTGTCCTCGAGCATGTTCTGATCTTGAGGCAGATTTTTTCAACGTGTCACACAGCAAGTGACTGAACGGATGGCATGGGTTAAAACCACTATTGAGGTGAGCCTAGAAATCCTTTGATTGTGCGCGTATCACCAATCACAATCGCAGAAAGTCGAACGTAAGCTGTCAACGTCCGCTGGCCAAGTACAAACACCTCAAAGTATGTGCCCTACAGCATATCGGCGTTCGTGGCACTGACTATGTGCTCTTAGGTATTGCCACCACCCTGCAGGCACAAAATACTACTTTCCTCGCATTGGCAAGCCAGACAGCTGTTCTAGAGACCGAGTTGCACAAGATCAAAACAGTTTATACCCAGTTTTGGCGCGCCAATATGGGCAGCGCAAGGGATCCATTCGATGAAGTTGATCGATTTGCGGACCTTGATGATCTCGGTTTCGGAAGCTTGAGAGTCAAATAAGCTTCCGAGAGCTTCCATCCTTGTATTTGAAGCTTGGATGGGAATTTTTATGAAATCTTCTATCGATTCACATGTTAAGTGTCAGCAGGCAATTTATTTCTATGCGAATTTCAGTCGTAGCACTTTGAGATTGTGATGGTATGTTATGGTGACATCATCATCATCATAAGGCCTCTTCATCCTCATCTATTCCAGAAGTATGTCCTACAGGCAAGGATCAGTGTATCAACAATCCCTTTACCAGCAGCCTATGCAACAAAATAGCACGATGTATCAGGGTGTCCATCAGTCTCAGCAACAAATCATGGGGGCTCAGGACGTAGTCTCGGACGAACAATATAGATATGCTTTGCAGAACTTCGTATGTCTGACCATGCAACGCACTATAATCGTCCTCGACTGGACCTCATTGTGGTGGATAGCGTATTGCCCACGAGAAAGTCGAGCAGCAGCGATTGCAACTCGAGGAACAAGAAAGACAGGTAGCTCAGCTCCGAGCACGTGTTGCGTTGTTAGAAGGAGGGGATGGATTACAAGTACAAGGACCAGGGGGGACGACGATTGATGATTTTTCTATCAAAGTCTGTCTCTTTGGATTGACCACCTTTATCATGCCAACAAAGATGATGACACGCCTTATAGAACGCCGCTTCACAACTTGATAAACTTATCAACCGCTGGGCAGCCGACGTGATCCGTAGCCCTCCTGCACCACTTCACGATATCTGTGCTGCCATCTTGAGTGATGTTCCATCGGTTATTAGTTTAGACGTCAGCCAAGTCGAAGGTACTCCCATGCAGATCCAGGCGTACCTTCGACATGCAATGGCAGAAGTCATATCAGAAGGAATAATAAATTGTCTCATCGTAACGAATTCGAGTGAGGCAAACGTTCAGCTTACACGGATTCATGAACACATATTCGCTCGTAAGTTCTCTTTTACTTGATCATGATTCATTTCATCCGAACTTATCATTCCTTCTCCGCTTGTAAACGCTTACACCCAACCTCTCCGTGCGATATGACCAGGTGACCCAACTGTTGCTAGTGTCTGGCGTCGGCAGACTTTTTCAGCGGCTGTAGAATCCTGCACACCAGAAATGACAGCAAGCATCCTCTATGAACATATTCCGGAGCTCATGAGAATGCTACAGGGCGTGTCACCCGTCTCTGGTGGAATTTCCCTCCTCGACTCCGCTTATACTTTTTCTCGAATGCTGCATGGCCCTGGTTCAAACTCTGGGGATGCATTCTACCGTGCATTCGTCCCCGAACTGGGCAGTCCACTCTATCCTAGACAAATAGAACTTACAAAAAGGTGTTTAAAGAGCGAACGTGGCGAGCTTGATCGAGTTGGGGCCACAGTTTTCCCGGGGCTGGTGAAAGCCTCTCAAGGAAATAAACAGCCAAACGGTCAGGTTGAAGAGGATATACAGGTATGTCACATGTGGTAAATTCTCGAGCACTGGGTTGACATCGCCTATCAGACTGTGGTAAGGAGAGCCCAAGTTATTTGTGAGTGTGCACTCGGCGGGATGGTCGACACATCCTTCCAATCAATGGCCGTGAACAAGAGTGTGGCCGAAACGCTATGGATCTAATCCAGCCTCAATTGGCTTGGATCTCTCACTTGATCTCTGGCATAGTATTTGACTGGTGCTTCGTTATATATAGTGGAAGATGACTAGTTTCATGGCTGAAAGCGTAGGTATTAATTTAAACATGATCAAAAAACAAACAACTGAATCCGGCACCGCTGAGCCTCTATACCACTACTGCTGCACCCTTACAAAGATGATTTTATTACTCTTCAATTTGAAATCAAGATAGCTGCACACCAAGTTGCTTCTTTCAGACTGACAAAATTGGAATATCTGAAAAAGAACCCGGCGAAGTGCTCTAGAGTTCGGGAGCCGAGCTCTTGTAATTCATCCGATCGGATGAATGACATCGTCACCTCGGTCAATTCCAGCCAAAAATATGTTTAGAACAAGAGAAATCACGTCTCATGGGATGACTATGGGATACAGAGGTCAGTCACGATAAGAGCAAATGCTCAATCAAATGAGATCATTCCGAGGCGAAAGTCTACAGTAGACTCTAAAGAAATTTACAGATTGATGCTAAGGAAAGGCGGAGTTGATGATTCTCGTACCTGTGGTCAACTTTACCAACCATCTAGGGTATTCAGGCTCACACACAGAGACGTTTTGGAGGGTTCGAAGTTCTAGATCTATATGAATCACAGCAACTACACGATAAGTAGGGACGCGAGTGTGGCTTGAGTTTGTACGACCTGATAATCATCAGTAGATCATGACATGACTGGTAAGGAAGAGGAGTCACCTCAAGAGCCTGTTGCACTTCTAGTCGTCTTCGTGCTGCCTCCAACCAATCGTGCAGCATGACCTTGGCAGTTCCTTTCAGCTGGTTTAACTCACGAGCAGCACTGTCCAAATCCTTCTCGTTGAGGTAATACTCAGCACGAGCTAGCACGCTCAGTACGTCGTCACCAGCTACTAAGCCGTGGCGTTTAAAACGCAAGATGGAGAGCGTGCAACTAGCAAGATATGATAATACACCGGCATCCTCATTAGGGATGAGTGCCACTTCAGAGACCTTGGGAGAAACCTCATTGATAAACCAAGTGGAAAGGTCTGCGAAAGGCTCGATACCAACGTCCGGGACATCAGTTTGCTCTAGTGAATCAAGAGCAACAGTCACTACAGGGTCCTCGCGAGCAGCGGTGATATGACGAAGAACACGCAGTTCCTCACGGAAAGGCTTGCGAACGGGAGACTGAGTAACAGAGTCGAGAGCGCGGATAGCGGACAAAAGAGCATGGACACGAATGTTATCGTCCAGATAGCTGGCGTTGTCAAGGGTCACGCGTTCCAGGCGTTTGAGATCTGCAGAAAGTTCATCAAGCTTGGCCAAACGACCCCCTCGTTCGTGCTCGACGCGAACTTTGATATCGCGAATCCAGCGACGTTGAAGTTCAATACCTTGAGCAATAACCTCTTCTTTAAGCCTAGTGTATTGAAATACTTGGGTAAGCTTTTTTTCTAGCGATAGAGATGAAACATACACACCGTTCGTTGATAAGCTCAGTTTGTGTTTTGAGTTCATTCTCTAGCTTTTCTCTGTATGCTTGGATGATCTTGGCCCTCTCTTCTTCAAACACTCTTCTAAAGTCTTCTTGCTGATCATCCAGTTTGTCTCGGGCCTCTAATTCGAGCTCAAGGAGTTTTAGGGAGTACTCGTGACTTTGCTCATCTAACTTGGCCTCAAGAGCAATCCTTTCGTCCTCGCGAGTTTTATCAAACTGGTCAACGAGGTATTTAAGATCTTTCTTGGCAGACTCTAAGACATCAGCTGCCTTTGAGGCAATGATAGGGTCTGATTGGAGGTGGGGGATGAGATTATCGATGATGCGAGTGAGGTGAGAGATTAAAGGCTCGGATTGGAGAGAGGATACTGTCGGGGTGAGAAGGGGAAGAGTGACCAGTTTAATGTCCTCTTTCTTTTCAGTCTCTGCTGAAGGCTCAATTTTAGCCTTTTTGGAAGACAGGAAACCAGGAGGAGCCTCAAAGTCAATAGGGAGGTTTGAAGTATATATTTGGGAGTCCGAATTGGCAAGGTCAGAGGTTGTTGTTCGCGGCTCGTCAACTGGCTGGTGCTCGGAGTCGCCAGAATAGGGCATTCCAGCAATTGCGGCTTCTGCTCGCGCGACAAGTTCTTTAAGATCTGCAGAAACCTTCCTGGAAGTCGAAGCAGGTATTTCTGCTTTAGCAGCTGGTTGAGTTGTAAGTTGAGGTACTTCAACCTTCGTGGGAGGATGCACAATCGTTTCTACATTCTTCAGCGTCTCCTTGATAGCCTTGGATGTGATCAATTTCGGCTCTTGGCCCTTTTTCTCCATCTGATCCTTCGCCTCACCAACTTCGCCGGTCACTTTCTTGATCAAATCCAAAACAAAGCTAAATGTAGTAACGAAAGTATCGGTGCCGAATTCGATGACGCTGTCCATGGTAAAATCATCCCAGCCATGAGCCTCGGCATACTCTAACATAGGTTGACCGAGAGGGACATGTTGAGAGAATATGCCATAGTACGTCTGGTTGGCGAAGGCAACAAAGGTGCTGCCGACATAAAACGTCCCAGTAAGTGCAGTGGTTGCCAAGAGTACCTTGCGTACAGCACTTTGCTGTTTGGGAGCCGGGGCTGCTTCGGTAGCAAGAGACTAGAAAGAAGTATCAATCGATGTTGTGAAAGCCCATGCAGATATTATATTATATTTTGGTAAGCGTAAACTCACTCTTCTCAATACTCTCACGACATTCCGACTAGAAGATGGAGCAGTCTGCCTTGAGACGAGCAGGACACGATACATACTACGTACGCTCCTGACTTACGCGTCACAGAAAAGAACATCGTAGCAGCTCCGAGCTTGTCCGCCACCACGTGCTGCAAATTTTCTATTTTGGGCCCAAAACTTATCAGTGGGAGCTCCTGCTTATCGTGGGCCCATGGCTTCCAGCTCAGACGAAAACGAGGGATCTGGGAACCTTGCACAAGCTCATAACCAGCCTGTCATTACTACGACACGTTTAGAGCTTTGGAGCTACTATTTCTACTACGTAGGAAACAATGGCCTCTCGGGCTTCAATTTCGGACCATCGCAATTTCAAAATTTGCTCTTTCTTGCCGGATATGACCCTTCAAGTAAACCATTTACTACACCTTGTGGAACAGGTAGTTGTATTCTACCATACCTTGGTCGAGCACGAGACGGTGAGTATTCAACCCAGCTGCATAACTACGGCAACTAGACCAAGTCGAATTTACCAAAATTTTAGTCAACTCCATTGTTCTTCTGACGAATGGAATCAGCTTCGCCTTGCAAGCCGTTGTTCTTCTCATTGTAGGTGCTTGGGCTGATTATGGCCATTGGAGGTCTGTCCAAATCAAGCTGTATCAGATCAGTTTGTCTTAACCATCGCAGACCCAATATTACGATTTTTTTCACTACGGTTGCTATTGCAGTTTCTTTTGCTTGGCTCGGTGTTAAAGATGCTTCAAAATGGCAAGCGGCGGTAGTGCTCTACATTCTTGGGCGTGAGTGACCCGATCTTTCTTTATACCACAAGTGGGATCTTATTTTTTCCCAGTGATAACTTACCAGGTGAGTGACCCCAGGAAGCCCGTTTACCACTTGGTTGATTAAAGGATTTTATTGAGTTTAACCTGACCTTTTGGACGGCGGCGTTCCCTGGTTTAGCCAGGGATCTTCCAGAAGTCCAAGAGTCGCAAAATCTTGTCGTGTCTGGAGAAAAATCGTGAGGTGCAGTTTCTTAGGTCCCACTTATCATACCAGCAAACTCCTAGAGAAAAAGACCATGCCCAATTAGAGTCATTGTCACGAAATCGGATTTCCAACATCTCTTTTACAGTCTGCTCTGTCGGCGAGATAGTTATTCTAGTCATAATGGTTGGGATCTTGAAAGCCGTCAAAAGCGAAGAGAGTGTGGAAAACAACACTCGAGCTTTCAGTATTCTACTCGCCTTTTCTGGGGGCATTTGGCGTGAGTCGCTTCACCGAATGACACGTGCCGGATTTAAACCATGAGTCCATTCTAGTCCTCTGTGCGTTGCCATGGTTCATCTTTGAGCAAAGACGACCAGGCCTGGATTTACCCGTAGGAACTAATCTATTGACTGTTGGTATCAAGCAAGTCTACGTTGCAATAAAGGAGTGCTGGAAGTTAAAGCAAACGTTCTTGTATCTCCTGTTTTACTTTCTTATGTCGGTCTTCTACCCTCAGTATTCCACATTCCCACTTATGCTGATCTAAGGGGTGATGTACTCAACACCACAGTGTATGATGCTTGTTGCGAATAAATTGACCTCCTCACATCTTGCCCAGAACCGTGATCGCAACATTACAAAATAGGTATGATTCTTTGAAGTTCGCTTGGTGAATTCCTAACACACCGATCGTAGCATCGTGGCTTATTCCACATTGGATCTCACACTTCTCCTGGTCGTCGGCATTGCAGCACAGGCCCTTGGCATCTAGTTAGTCATCTCTTATGAGGTCTTTGTACTTACATGGAGAGTAGTGTGCACTGGTTTTTCCAAAAACGGTTCAGGATATCCACCAAAACTGTATGTACCCCCCTCCTGGAGTCATTTTAACACCAAATCTTGCACTAGATGCTCTTATTCAACGCATTTTGGATCATTGTAAGTTTAACGAAGCTATTGGCAGAGCATTGGCTAACAATGTTAGATCTTAACGATCTGGGGCTTGATTGGAGTCCATACCGATCGCTTTGGCTTCAAGCATGTGTGGGAAGTCTGGTAAGCCGAGCTCTCCCTCATGAGACGTACATTTGATGTTATTCTAGGGCTTATCAGGCATACTATGGCTTTGCAGTGTGTCCGTGGTATGCATACAGTCAAACAATGATCAGTGAGGTTTCGCCGCTTCCTCAAATGTGTGTATCAGCCTAGTTATGGATACTTGAGTCTGAGTTTACTTGACCCAGGTTTCTTTTCTTTGCGCTTTTTTCGGTGGTAAGTTTCTGTGCCACTTTTCGGTTTCATCGTGCGGCTCAAACGGGGTACCAGATGGGGAAAACGTCTGCCTTCATTGGTCCACTAGTATCTAGCGCTATCATAACCGCATCTGGTGGTAATGATAGCATGCCTTTCGCATTTTTGTTCGGCCTGTGAGTATCCCGACAGCATTCAACTAGCTGCTGATCAGATCTTTCTCCCAGTGGAGTTTCAAGCACTATTTTTCTTTGGATGATAGATGTTGACAAGAGTCGAAAGGAATGTGAGGAGTTCATTTCGGCGGAGAGTTCCCGTCATGCCTTTTCTCAATCGGAAAACGATGTACAGCTTGCGGATTGTCCTGAAGCGGAAAATAAGCCATAGTTCCTGACAATCTTTGCATTATGCTAACCTGTGCCTTATCCTCTTCATACTCGTAGATAACGAATATCTAGGATTTAGACGTATGTATAGTTCGATTGACATGTTTGATCGTTCTCGTACCATTTTTCTTCCCCTACTTTTCATCTACCCTACCGTGAAAGTCGTTTGGACAATGGATGCATTCAGTATCATGACAACCAAGGGTGTCGAAGTTCCACCGGAGTATTCAACTGAAGTCCGGGTATATTCACTGATTTTAATTTTGAACGTCCAATGAAACGTCCTCCGTAGCACTTCTTATCAGGAAACCTTGACATTATAGTGCTATGTCGAGGCTATACAAGGTATAGTCAGGGGTAACATGAAACTGTAATACCAAGAGATGAAACACGAGGAGCTGATTTGTGCACAAACAAGCACAGATGCGGAAGTACACCTAGATATGGTTAAAGTCTTATCCAGAGATCAGGAAGCAGAAGAAGTGTATCACCTTAACACCAGAGTTTAGTGTTGATAGTGATGAAGACTATGGTTGATTATCAGACTGAAGATTTACAGAGTATCTACTAGTCCTTAAATATGGAGATAAGTGTTTGAAAACTCAAGTAGTGCTATTTCCACATCAAGTGAAGTCAGTATCTGAGTCTGGCTCTAAGCTAGGTGAATGTTTGATCAGATTGATTCATGGAGAAATACTGACTAAGTGTAGGGTTTGGGATAGGAGTAATCTCTGTTATAGAAGACTGAATACTTGCAAGGTTTGACAGGAAATAATACTACCCTGGAGTATGGGTGTTAGGAGATGATTCACACTGGTCAAGTATATTTGGGGATATTGCATGGAAGATATATCAATGTGGGAGACCTAGCAAAAGTGAGGGGAGAACTTATCTGGGAATTATGGACAATATGAATAATGATATTAGCTTCAACTTTGAGTGTTGTACCTAGTTAAATTGTTATATGGTCATAATTTGGGAAAAGGAACTCTGAGAGTGTATGTCATATGCTAAAGGTACATCACCACAGTGGTGATATCTGTTATGATGCATGTGAGGACTAACTTTTTCTTTTTCTTTCATCTATCTTTCTTGATTTTATATTTCTTTTCTTTGAATTTCTTTTTCTTTTTTGACAATGAAGAGGCACATGACTGCATCACATGACATGTCACATGATATGATGTCATAAAGCCTAGAAGGGACTAGAGTGGGCTAGAGCAGTCTAGATGAATAACATCAAGGAGTATGTTAACTATATAGCTACCTCTATCAAGATTGCAGAAAGTGGACTTTGTTTCTTTTTATTTTCTTTCTCATTTTTATTTTCTTTTTGATTTATTTTTCATCTTTTCTATTTTTAGAACTCTGGGGTTAGGGTTAGAAGTGATTGGTCACATCAGTCACATCTGATAGTGTGGTCACAATATTGATCACAAGACTTAAGAGAAGGAAGTAGAAGATTCTAGAACAAAATGATGTCATACAATATGAAAACCACATGTTGGCCTCATCTTTTACACATAGTCATTTAGGGTAGGGTGCACAGTAGTTAGCACGGACCATCTGTAGGAGTATATAAGATAGACTATTTTGTAAAGAGCTCTTTATTGAGTTCTCTTGTGTTTCTCTAATACAAGAGTTGTTCTTATATCCAATCCTAAGAATTAAAAGATTATAACAACCTCATAATGTACACATGGTGCACTCATGGATGACACATGGACTTTATAGTAGGGTAATTATTAACTTTAGGGTTAGG
>Ga0157357_1001324_pt1 | contig 10255 bp, 5 predicted proteins | sample AttcapACBM1_FD_111485 | JGI IMG/M metagenome (GOLD analysis project Ga0157357, IMG submission 111485) | Fungus gardens microbial communities from leaf cutter ant in Botucatu, State of Sao Paulo, Brazil - Atta capiguara ACBM1 | ecosystem: Host-associated > Fungi > Mycelium > Unclassified ... | reverse complement strand
CTTGTCTGTTATCAATCCCAACTATTTACTACGAACATTGGACACGCAAGAAGAGGTGTCGCTGAATTTGTCGAGTTTAGATCCTGATCTGAGGGATATTGTTCGAGGACAGATACAGAACCAGCAGCGCCAGGGAAAGTCATCGACGTCAATTGGGTCCTCTTCAGGGAGAACTATGAAATTATCTTCGCCTGCCTCCCCTCGTCCCTCAATGTTGCAGTCAACTGTGGAACCAGGAGCTTCTAGATCCGTTTCGTCACCGACTACTATGATACCCAGGACTAGTCCTTCTTTCCCTGGCCTCTCTCCACACCTCCACAATGCAACAAGACTTTCTCTCTCTCACGGTCCCACTTCCGTGTCCAACTCCACTTCCGCTCTGAAAGGGATACCAGCGTTGGCACCGAAAACGGTTACAATGAGCAAGCGGCGCATAGCATCGTCATCTTTCTTACCTCGCCTCAAACCCTCCCTTTCTCCTGGTTCTCAATCCTTTTCTATTCCATCGTTAGAGACGAAGAACTCAAATTCATCACGGAAAACTGATCTACCTGGATCTGGTGTTGGTGCAGGCATTGATGGTGGAAATAGGAGTAAAATTCCACAAAGTTCAACTCCGAGGATAGCGGTGTTTTCACCTATACAAGCGTCAATAAACTCTTCTTCGTCTTTTTCAGCAACAGCATCTATACCTGCGACCACCAAACCCGGTACAAGGCGGTCGTTCGGTTCTGTTGGGGTTGGTGCTGGTAATCCTGCTGGAGGAGGTCAACAACAAAACCAACAGCAAAGGAGCAAAACTACGGACAAGAATGCTAGCGATGGTGTTGCGAGAGTTAATGCAGTTAGTCAAGTTGGTCAGGTTGTGCCGGAAGTAACCGTTGTTGAAACTAGTGGTATGTACCCTCCTTTTATTTCACAAAGGTCCTGACAAAAACATGTGGCGAAAATAATCATAGAAAACGACTTGCAGACAACATCTGACCTCAACATGAAGTCAGATTCGATTCAAAACTCGAACTTGACTAATATTCCTGCTACTATCGTTGATATACGACAAGAACGAGGAGATGCACATACATGGCCTGTTACCAGATACGATGGAGGCGAGGATGAAGATGATACGAGAAGATTGACTGTGGATGTGCGTTCACAGCGAGTAACTGGTGAAGAGAGTGTAAGACTTGGATTACCTTTTACTAGTGGTTAGTAGATATTTTCTCTCAGTGGCGATTTGAGCGAACAAATTGACGCGCTCACTATTTAGCCAAAGCCACGACTGAAGGTATCCAAGCGCCTTCCCCATTGTCTGTACATGCACCACTTCCTTCACATCATCACCAGCATCACTCATATCACCGTAATTCATGCCACTCAGCGACACCTATCACACCCATTGTTCCTGATCCTACACCTACGACAATCAGATTATTAGTACCTAATCCAAGTTCAAGTCCAATGCTGCCCCCGCAACCACTCCTGCCCAGTCCTATCGTCCCTGGTTCGTCCTCTCCCTCCATTTCAAATGGCTTAGATCAAGGAGGGAGTCTTGGTGCAAATAATGCGACTCAAGGCATCGTTGTCGGTGCTAATACCGGGGAAGATAGTGGAGAAAAAATGTTCTATGGTGGGAGTTCGAATGGACGTCCAAGTAGACGTGTTCCTGTACCTTTGAGGTTGTCATTGGGAGGTGCGAGTAATACGAGTGCGGGAAATAACGGGATTTCTATTCATGCTGGCCCTACAAACCACGCAGCAGATGGAACAGGCCTGGATATACCCGAACGACGTCCCTCGCCTCTCAGAAGTACAGTGCAATTCGACAGCAAAGGGAACAGTGAATATTTCGGCACTAGTCATTATCATCACCATCATTCTACTGATGGAAGAACTAGTACAAGACCATCGATTGACGACTCAAGCTCGGCCCGACTATTGTTGTTCATGGAACAGAACAGACCTCTAGATTCGCCCATGCATTCCTTGTCGCATATGAGGAGAGATTCACCTGATTTCACTTACCAGAAATATGTTGTTGACAGGGAGAGGGAGTCAAGGCCGCTTGTGCGATCTAAGGACCATGAATGCGATCGTGACAAAGAACATCAAAGAGATGGACCAGTTGTACGAGTGAGAAAGCGAAGCATGAGCGTACAAGGCAATCATGGATGCAACTGCGCCGCCAACGCTAACACCATTGGAAACCTGGGCGCAGGGGGACTAATGGGTGGGAGTGTAATCAATTTGAGCTCTGCAGCTATGAGTGCAAGAGAACGACTTGCCAGAGCCAGAAATGGCGACTTGGGTGGAGGGGCCAGACCTTGGAGTTCATTGTCGATGAGGAGTGCTGGTCGGACCGAGAATCTTCTTTCTCGGGATAACAACCACGCCACGAAGTCACCGTTTTATGACAAAGAGATAGGTCCAGGGATCGACAAGAGCGTAAGTGATCGTACGACTGCGGAACACGGGAGGGAGAGGAGTGGGAGCACGTCAGGTATCGGGACACTGGGGAGATACGCACCGTTGAGGAATGCATCAGAATATAATTTTGCGCATGGGAGGAGGGAAAGTTTGGTTAGTGGGTCAATGGATAGTCCGACGTTCACAATTTCAACGAGCGCTAGTGGAAGTGGGAGTGTAAGCGGTGGTACGACGACGACGACGACGACGACTGGAGGGGCTAGTGGCAGTGGAACTGGTAGTAATCGCGGTGATACACCAAGAAGTACATCAACAGGCGCAACAAGTGTCTCAACTACGATCTCCAACACCAACAAGGATCACGAGCGAGATAGAGAGGACCTCCGAGAATTGAAGGAAAAACATGCGACGGAGACGGGAGCACTGCTCAGCGCTCTATCTGATTCGCAAAGAACATCCAGAATGTTGAGGGAGGAGAATACAGAATTGAGAGAGAGATTGGGAGGAGTGGAGAGAGACAATGAGCGATTAAGAAGTGTTGTGAGAGAGTTGGAAAGGGAGGTTATGGTTGTTGTAAGAGAACGAGAGCGAGAGCGCGAGAAGGAGAAGACATGGGATACCAGAAGTACACTCACCGGATTGAATAATAGTGCTGGACCTGGTGTGGTTAGTGCAAGTTGGCGAGGATATGCTACACCCATGACCAAACAGCGTGATGCTGCGATGGTCAGTCGACCAGCAATTCGGATGAATGCAAGCAGATTGAACTTACTGGAGCGAGGGTTAGATCAAGCAGGGATATCAGATACTACGATGATACGACGTAGTCAACGATCAAAGCTCGATAACATCTTGTTCCCTCAGGAAATGGAATCGAGAGAGTTGGAGTCGAATGTGTATTCTGAGGGGCAGAAGAGAACTCACAATGATGAGGGCGAGCTCGTGATGCCCGTGAGGGAGTGCGCTATCTACAGCAATGACAATGTCGTTCCTGATCCTGAAGATCGAAGTTTTGGGTCAACAATAGTTCCTCCAAGTAGTAACGTCAACGTCAATACGACTTGCACGATTCGCCGTCGACCAAGTACGAGCTCCTCGATATTTCCTGTTCCACCGTCAAATATGACGATGCTACTTCACGACGAAATGGGTCTACCCTCTGGACTTGGAATAGAGGGTAATCAAAGTAATGTCATGCCGGAGCCTACCAAGCTTCCTGGATCTCCCTCGATGTCCATCTCATACAACAGCAGATTTCCAACGGCCATAGCCCAGTCAGCTGCGTCGAATGTGAGCGTGTCGCCTACAATGGAGAATTTGTCAATGGTTACAGGGAGTCCAGGAAGTTTGTTCCTGAAACCAGAGCACGAGATGATGTTGGATGAGATGGAGAGTCTGGACTTAGGGAGGAACATGTCGAGTGTGGTGGCCAACGAAGATTGAATTGCCATGTTTGATTTTTACTCTTTATTTCGCCAATTTTAGTTTCGTTCAATCTTGATCTCCGAATCTTTCGTCTTCTGACTTGCTTCATTTACAAACGACTTATGTAGAACACTTGACTTTCTATCTTGGCTTTACATTCATCTTTTTCTTGGAGTTTGATGCCATTCCTTGGGCATCCTCTTCCCTTTTAGTTTCATATCCCACGGCTTTCGCTTTGCCGGCCATCAAGAACAACCGGAATGTTCCATCAAGTCTTCCTTTATCTTTGACATATGTGTAGCATGTACATAAACTCGACACAAACTTGTAAGCAATTCTCAGCCTAATCTAACTATTTATCTTGGTATTTTCCACTGCCAATTACTGACTGGACTCTGATGCATTGGATTTGTATTTATTGAATGTTTCTATGTCACAGGTCAAACTCTGAGTTGTATTCATCTCTGACATGGATAGCACTTATCCCATATTCTGAGCTGTGTATTCTTCTTTGCTAAGGATGGCACTTACTAATTTCAAGCTGTACTCTCTTACTGAAGGATAGTACTCAATTATTTTTAGAGTTGCACCTTTTTTCATAAAGGCAGTTGCTAGGGTGACTGTGACAGAGGTGTAGAGTTTATACTCCAAGCTCCAGGAGAACCTAAGATATATTGTCCAAATAATAAATAGGATAGAGCATATCTGTTACAAACTTAAGACCTTAGGGTTGATCAAAAGAAAGAATCTTATATAGAGTTTACACAAGAGAACTCGATAGAGAACTCTATACAAGATTGTCTATCTTATATACTAATACCTAATGGTCTGTGCAAGCTATTTCTAGCCTACCCTAAACAACCATGTGTTTTACACATTGTATGATGTTATCCTTCCAGAATCTTCTACATCCTTCTATGTATCATGTGACTTGTTACTGTTACTGTGACAGTATCATCTAATGTGACTAGTGTGTGACAGTGTAATCTTGTCACTTTAACTCTAACCCTAGTTCTAAAAATAGAATAAAGGAAAATAAATCAAAAAGAAAATAAAAATAAGAAAGAAAATGAAAATTATTAGAGTTCACTGCTTTCATCTTTGACAATATCTTTAGAAGAACTTAAGAGAACAGAATGAGAATTCTAAGTACTCTAAAGTTTATTCTAATCTAGTGGAACAGTGCTAAGTATTAGAGTTGAAAGCAGTAGACTTAACTTTCTCATTTTTCTTTTCTATTTTATTTTATTTTATATTTCTTTTATTTTGGACTTAGGATTAGGGTTTAGCATGTCATCACACATAACTGTCACAAAATGTCATATATCAGTCACAAGTCACAGTCACATGATCATGTGTCACAAAGAACATCAAAGAAGGTTCTAGAACAATGATATTATACAGTATATATTACACATATTAACCTTAAGACAAACATATATTCTTTAGAGTAGGCTAGGTTTAGTGTAGCATGGACCATGAGCCCAGTGTATATAAGGTAGACAGATTATACTTAGGAACTCTATTGAGTTCTCTTATGTAAACCCTATATAAAGTTCTTTTATTAACTTAATACTTTGAGTCTTTAATCATAATACTAAGATGATCAGAGAATGATAGAATTCAGATAGATAGGCACTTTAATGGAAATACCTAGAAGATTAACAGAAAAGATAAGGGCCTATCTAATAGCAGTAGAGAGTATAGAATGATGATTACTTAGATGCTAGCAACTGCTAGAGTTTGGGTATGGAGATAGTGAAGTAGCATGAGTGTCATATACTATCTAACATCTACACTCTTCCTATTCTCTTTTATTACTCATCAATCTGAGGATTAAAAATCCTGCATTTCTCTCAATTTTATAGAGTATGTATAGTAGTAGAATATTATTAGATTACTACTTCTGTATTTAACATTAGCTACTATATACTGTTCTTTAGTCTGATAATTAACTTGGACTTGTGCAACACTTATCTCCAATCTCTTTCAAAGCTTCTGTTCTCTAAAAATATGATCATATAATACATAGGCTAGACACAATGTTGTTATGCTGGAAAATGCTTTTCTGCAAAAACAAGTAATCTCCTAAGGTTTTTAAGCATATAATATCTTTTTGTCAGGTATAGTTCACACCAGGGAGTGAAAGTCTGTGGGGTTGACTCAGAGATGTGTGGAGTGTGTAAACTCTGTGCTTGGTGATGCAAACTTGTGAAATGACCTTGGCTTCAGCTTATGTGCTGTGCTATTTATCTGTTGTATGGTTACAACTTCAGATGAATAGATGAAGTCCAAGATGGGAGTGAGTGCTGATTGATATGTCACCATTGAATACTAGAGATTGAGTTCAATAAGAATTATCTTTATTGATTATTAGACTAGTGAATTACAGTGTAACTACTAGTCTTATATATAGGTAGGAAATATAGAAGATACTGATGCTTGGTATTTCAGTGGTATAGCCCCTATCACTCTGAGTGGAGGTTTCAGTGGTAAGATACTAACAGGAGTAAGATAGAAAAACTCTGCCATGGAAGACAGAATATCCAGATTGTTGCATCACTGCTGTGAGGACATATTGTGAGAAGAATAGCTATCATGGAAGATGGGCTTGTTTTATAGAGGTGGAGGGTACAGTATTACCATGGAGACATGTCTTCAGTATGGGTGAACCTGACATATAACACTCTTTGGAGGTATTAGTGGAAAGATCTTACACTTCTAGATGATGCCTCAGGTTCTTTCAAGTAAACAGCAGTTGAAGAGCAATGTAGTAGCCATAAATCAAACTAGATCTTGAGTAGAAAGGATCTCTAGGGATAAGAAACACCACTCACAAACAACTAGCTATAAAGTACATGTATTCATGAGAGAGTTTTGCTAGATTATAAATGTTTGGATGGTTGAATGAGGCAATAATGCACTAGATTAAAAGCCAATATAATCCAGAATGGAGAAATGAGAAGGAGTAGCCATGAAAATGGTAAAGGGAGAATAAAATGGGCTTTCATGAGTAGGGATTGATCATTAGATTGATGTTGGGTTGTAGATGAAGAAATGATCATATACTCATGAGACCTCAGAGAACTGAACTTCATCATGGTTTTGGTCTATATTCTCTAGTTTTATTCTTGGTATTCTTAGAATAATACATAAGCCATGAGTGGAGGGAAGTAAGAGAGGACCTCTATCCAAATACCCCTACTCAAGAGTGGTTAAACCTTTATTTTATTGAGTGAGCATTATTAGTATCTACTATCAATTTTGGACAAGTTTCAGAGAGTTCTAGCAATCTGGGAAAGACTGGTGAGGTAAGTATCAGTTGGTATCTTCAGTCATAAGATTTGACTTGAGAGGTGTCTTTAGGGTGCATCACCTAGGATTGTTAGAGGCTCTTAAGGAGTTTTGCAATATATTTACTAGATTTTCCAAAGGAACTTGTTATGCAGTGTAAAATTTACTATTGAGAAGTGTACTAGTAAGAGAAAGCATTTGTGAGCAGATGTTACTTGTATATTTCTTTTAATATCCTTTCTAACTTCATCCTTTTGCATTCACAAGAGCTCTTTTGAGGATTTTTAGTGTGCAGTTAAGGGCTAGTATTGCATAGTTCTTGTTGCATCCTAGTATAACCTCTTTTCTGCTTGACCTCTGTCAACATTATCTGTTGAAGTCAGAACTGTTATCTGTGTAACACTACTTCCAGTCTCCATCTAATCTTTAGTTGCTAAGTCTAACTTTCATTTCTGCCTTCTATACTACATCCACAGATACCCTTGGTAAGTGTCAATCATCCCTAACAATAAGAAACATTGTAGAGTTTGCAATAGAATTCAGTGTTTGAGAACAGGACAAAGAGCCAGGTTTTCTTACATTTATCTCCTTTTCTAGATTGCTGCAACTTGAAACAAATGTAATGAGCCAGAAATTAATGGTCTGAAAGTCAATTGCTCAAATAAACTGCAAAGCTTAGAGATTGAAATAGTGAAACTTAGCTACTCAATCTGGAGCAAACATATTCGAAGTATTTTCCTATGTATTTACCTTTAGGCCAAATCCTTTTATTTGGTCAGATATTGATATCTTCTATAATATCATGAGACACTCAGAATTATAATATTTTATTTGTATTTCTTTTCCTTTTTTTATATTTTCCAATTTGATATTCTTTTTCTTGAACAATAAAAAGTCACATGACATAATGTTATAGGAGCATGTAATTAAGAAGTCATGTGTTATAAGAATATAGGATATTAGGATAGAGTTATTTTATTGTTAGCATGGATTATGATATACTTGTATAAATAGTAAAGTAATAAGGTAAGAGCTTCTTATTGAGTTTCTCTTGTGATTATCACTTGAGCTACTTCTAAGTACCAGTTACTTACTTGAAGTCATATTAACTTATAGTTGCTATGATATATGCTGTTAGTAGCTATTCAGAATTTCTCAACCTCCTACTTCTTTTCTTTGATAAAATGGAGTTTGGAGAAAAATTTAGGCATTTGCTGAATATTGGGTTTTCAAGAGCAGTAGTTAGCTTGATAACATTAAAAACTAGGTATAGTTGTCAGAATTTACCAAAGTAAACTTGGTTATTTTCTCATTTTCATTTATTTTATAGTTTAGTGTTTTCTTTTTCTTTTATAAACTTAGCAAAAAAGATGTAATAGTCACAAATATCACATGACATGACAGAAGCATGATATATAAAGTAAACTATCTTGTATTAGAAACTCTATTGAGTTTTTATATATACTTAATACATAAATTATACCTTTGCTCTAATCTTTTGAGCTTAAGTCATAATATTAGAACTCAATATCACTTTTTAGAACCACTGTCAGGTGTAGTTTATACTGGAAGGCAAAAATCCATAGAGTTGGCTTGATGATATACAAGATATGAAAACTCTATACAAAGTATATAATAATGTAAGCTTTCCAGAATGATCTTAGCTTTAGCTTATGTACTACACTGTCAGTCAGTCAGAATTGAAGACAGTAGACTTTACTTATTTCTTTTCTTTTCTTATTTCTATTTCTATTTATTTCTTATTTTTGAACTTAGGGTTAGAGATTAGTATTGATGTTATATGTGACTGTTACAAACTGTTACATGATGTAACATGGTATTACACATGTTACAAGACACAGTCATAGTCACATGATCATGTGTTATACAGAAGGACATAGAAGATTCCAAAATAATGATATCATATTATATGTCAACAGCATGTAATATGCATAGCCTTTAGAGTAGCACAAATCATTAGTCTAGCATATATAAGATAGATACATTGTACTAGAAACTATATCAAGTTCTCTTGTGTTAACCCAATACAAGATTCATCTTTCACTCTTACACTTGAGCTTAAGTTATAATATTGTCTGCTATATGGTTATAACTTTAGGAAATGGAACAAAGTTCAATGAGAGTAAGTACTGATAATGGTATGTTATCAAAGAATACTAGAGATTGAGTTCAACTTGAATATTTAATTATCAGACTATCAAATTACAGTGTAACTACTAGTCTTATATACAAGTATAAATTATAGAAGATACTTGGGGATCTCAGAATACAGCATTAAGCAGAGATTTCAGTAGTGAGATACTGAAAGAGGTTCATAGGAGAACTCCACTATGGAAAGCCAAGTTGGATAGGAGTACCTTGTTAAATATGGTTTACATCTCATTATCTAATATTTACTGAGGGTCTCTTGGAAGTTCAAATGGCTAAGTAGGCATTATCTGAGGATGTGGAAGTGACCTTTGACTTCAACTTATATGATGTGCTTCTATAAGTTACACTAATCACATATTTTAGAAGAGCACTTAAAAAACTAGGAAGATAAAATCACTAGAAGATAGTGAGGTATGTTATTGCTAATACTAGAAAATAGTATTAGTTTTGGTTGATTTTCAGAATAAGACTATTATAGTGTAAACTACTATTTTATATACAAAGTGTTAGAATTGTGAATAATAGACTTGACCTTATTCTTATTTTAGACTTAGATAAAGGATGTAATATAATATTATACATGATGGTTATACAAGTCACAAAGCATGATATAAGCATGAAATTTGTTACAGGGTGGTCACATATGTCACAGTCACAGATCACATGATCATGTGACACAGAGAAGGTCATAGAAGATTCTGAAATAAGTAACATTATATAGTATAGTAACAACATAATGGCCTATAAAAAGTATATAAACACAAACTATGGTCTGTAGTATATAAGGTATACTAGCTTAAACTTGGAATACTATTGAGTTCTCTTGTGTTACTCAATACAAAAGTATGCTTTTGTCTTATCTTTAAGACTCAAGTCATAATACTATCTAAGGTAGTTATCTGAAATAGAGACTACTAAGTAAGTTACTCTGATTTCTAAT
>Ga0157357_1001323_pt1 | contig 10257 bp, 13 predicted proteins | sample AttcapACBM1_FD_111485 | JGI IMG/M metagenome (GOLD analysis project Ga0157357, IMG submission 111485) | Fungus gardens microbial communities from leaf cutter ant in Botucatu, State of Sao Paulo, Brazil - Atta capiguara ACBM1 | ecosystem: Host-associated > Fungi > Mycelium > Unclassified ... | reverse complement strand
GGGACTGAGGAAATATCGGGAAACTTGCTTGATTTCCTCTGCTGTTTTCTTGGCGGGGGTGTGTTTCGATTTCGTAGTTAACTCGCTCAAAGTGTAAAAACAAAGAAATTGCTATTCCTTCCTATGAGCGCTAACCACACAAGATGGTGGTAGGAGGAAAGAAGCGATGTCTGTATCATGTCACTCTCTGCTACCTAAGTCCAAAATAAAGAAAATAAAGGAAAATGGAAAAATAAATGTCCATCATTCACAACTGACACTTTGGTAGTTTTGCCTTCAGTTTGTTTAGAGACATTAACTCTTTCTTTACTTTGCCAAACAGTTTTCTAGAAATATTCACAATGTTAGTCTTTTACTTATCTGAGAAGTTTTCTTGGCAAAGAGCATCATAATAATGGAATGAAAATTTATAATAATTGTGATAGAAAAGATTATGGAAGGATGGTATTTTTCTTAAAAATGAGTTGAGAGTAAAGAAGTAATACATATTGTATTAAGAAGTAAGGTTTGGATAGCTTTGATCTTATGCTACAAAATCCCTAATCCCAGTGCTTGGAAATTAAGTTATATAATGAACTAAATCAAAACTAAAGTTCTACACTGTAGGATTGTCCTATGTCTTGTTCACCCCTAACTACAAAATGAGTCAGCATAGAACACAGGTTATAAATGAGGCTATACTAGGAAAAGAAAATTACAACTGTGGCTGATTCTCATGTCACTGAAGAGAGTCACACAGCTTTGTAGTCCACTCAATTGCCACTGATCAAAGGCACACTCTGAATTGACTCAGATAGTTGATTAATTTATGCTTTAGAATACATTGTATATCATAAGTATCTTTGAGATTTTTCTCAACAGTGTTGCCGCAACTTGATGCTAACCAAAAGGAACTATTTTGATTCTGGTTCTCAAGAAATACTTTCCAAGGGCTTATCAGGACTTGACAGTGAGTGAGTGGAACAAACAGGAATCAACCTGGAATGTACCCAAGTTTGTTGATGTTGTCCATTGTCAACATTCTGTTTGTGGTCTGCTATTATCTCTCTTTTATTCCTTCTGGCTTCTAGTCGAGCTCGAGCGCTGTAATATATTCTAAGTCCACTAACTGCCATCCATGTCTGCCGCCAACTCTTCTACTCAGCAGTCCCAGGCCTCCACCTCAGAGAACGGCGATGAGCGCAATAAGTGCGCGATTGTGCTTGGTGATTCTTAGTTCGTTCCGACTGACTCTGCTTCCCAGCGTCGTCATCAAGGTTGGGATGGTCGGCGACTCGCAGATAGGAAAGACAAGCCTGATGGTCAAGTATGTTGAGGGCAGTTTTGACGAGGACTATATTCAGACGCTCGGTACGCTTTTCATGATATACAGCTCCTGTTGGATTATGTTCAGTGTGTCTTGCAGGTGTCAATTTCATGGAAAAGACGATCTCAGTACGGCGGACAACGATTACATTTTCTATCTGGGATTTGGGTGGTCAGCGAGAATTTGTGAACATGCTCCCTCTCGTTTGCAACGATGCTGTTGCCATCCTCTTTATGTTTGACCTCTCACGAAAATCCACCCTCAATTCGGTGAAAGAATGGTATCGCCAGGCTCGCGGCTTCAATAAGGTCTGTAAGCCACTCAGCTCAGACCTCAGTCCATTTATCCTGTGCACACAGACTGCAATACCCTTTCTCATTGGTACCAAGTTTGACCAGTTTGCCACATTCCCTCGGGATGAGCAGGAGGAGATCACCAAACAGGTTCGTCCGCTTTTGTTACGCCCATGCATTGGCTTAGTTGTTGCCCACAGGCCAAACGCTTCGCCAGAGCCATGCACGCATCGCTCGTTTTCTGCTCAACTTCTGCCTCCATCAATGTGCAAAAGATCTTCAAAATTGTACTTGCGAAAGCGTTTGATCTCAAATGCGTAATACCCGAGATTGAGGGTGTGGGGGAACCCATTTTGATCTACGTGGATGTATAAGTTCTGCCTCCCTGGATGCTATCTCTGTCTCTCCTTTGCAGCTCCGTTTTCTGTGCGTGTGGGCAAGTTTTTATATATGGGTTCCTTTTGCATGCATTTCTGGGGAGGTGAGGATGTATAGGAGGACGGTGGAGGTGTGTCTTTGGCTAATCGGCGCAAGGGTGTGCGTATTTCATCTCCGAGACTTTAGTTCCGGGATCCGGAGCCATGATTTCGCTTTCAGGAGTTCAGGTGGGAGCTGGAAGATGGGGCCATCATACGCGGCTATCTATGGACTTTCTTAATATGTCATCGGTATATCTTCTTCGTACCCTCAACCCCTTTAATACCCTGTTTGCTTACATCCCCCATATCCCATTGTTTGTTCATTCTACTGGCCCGTCCAAGCCCTTCATTCAAATACCTCAATTGCTCATCACATCCACTAGTCGGTCTCCTTCAACAACCCCATGTTCGATCACCTCAGAGAAATCAGTATAATCGCATTTTTACTCAATTTTTAGCCAAACTAGGCATGATGCAGAAATCGCTGATAGGCTGATAACTGCCTTTCGGAATGTAGTGGACAATCAGATTATTTGGGTTTTGGTCCATGATTGTTTCTGATTTGAATCGTGTGTTGAGTTGTCCTACTCAGAGAATCCAGGATTCCGGCAAGGATGCAACGTTTAGAATTCGAGTCCTGTAGGGTTTAACAACGAGCTAGTGAAACTTGTTGAAGATTGCAATCGTTCCTGTCTCTGTACCTGCAAAGGGGGGATTTCCTCTCCTTATCCTGCTGCTAAATAACAAGGGGTGCCTTGCATGTTAATTGACGATATTACATCAGCGCCGTTGTATACGGACCTGCCTTTGATAAGATAAGATCACAAACTAAGAGTTAATGTATTTCTCGCAGTTGCCAAGGCTCACGCAGTTGCCAAGGCTCAGGCCCTTGTTAACAGAACACCACAGGCATAAAATCCTACTTATACAACTGAACTTGCCTCATACGATATGGCACATTGTCAGGCTCAAGGCCCAATATAACGAAGGTCCCGTGTTTCGTACAAATAAGAGAATCTTGTCGGTGTTTCTGCTAGAGCCTTGGGTTCTTTGGAACTGACCAAAAAATCATCTCATTCCCAAAATGACTTGTTTTGAATCGTTTCCGCATTTTTATCTTCAGAAATAATATGGACAGTGGTAATATCCATATTCCCCCGGAAGCACCACCCCGACCTGTAACGATCCTACTCCCAGGAACAGGATCGTGTACTGATATTACTGCATGGAATACGTTCACCGTGAATATCCAAGGGCGACAAAAAACTGAGAGTTGGCATTGTCCCCAAAATGGAACGAACTTGTGAACTTTGGACCGTAAAATAGTGGACTCTGAAAACACTAGTAAGTCTTGATTCATCATCAATCAAGGCAGTGCTCCGAATAATCACATTCGGTGTCCGAGCGGACAATGCCTCTTGTTCGTTAAGAAGCGGTCGGGATTCAGCTAGCCAGGTGGTTCCGTAAATCCGTAAACTTGAACATGCCTCAGCTGAAAGGCTATCCGGTTTCGTCTTGGCGCCACAGGCTTCAACATTTGAGAAATCTGTTAGTCATGCACTCCTCCAACGGTTCTGAACATTGGCAGCAGTTGCTACCTGGCCGCTGCAAGGCCCAAGGATATTAACAGCTGGGGTATGAATAGGTCATTTTCGAACAGTAGTGGCCCATGAAATAGTCTACCATGATATGCAACCTACAATGTAATACAAGACAACCAAATGGAAACGAACATTATAGAAGATCAAGACGCATGCGCATGCGGTTGCGCTATAGATATAACGAAGAGCAAAAGATGACCGAGTTTGGTCTCTCCAGCATCTCCGATGCCTTTTCGAACTTCTCTTTGAGTTCGTGATTCCCAATGACTTTGGCTGCTTGAGCCATTTGATGAATGAGCTCGCTTAATCGCCGAAACACGCGGATGATGGTCCCTTCGAACTGATCTGTGAACTGGAATCAAGTGGTGGATTTCAGAAGACATTGAAGCGAAGAAGAAAAGCCATTGTGACCTTGAGTATATCAGTAAACGACACACCCCGACACCACTGAATAACAGCATCCATAAGCTCAACCTTGAACGATGACACATATTCGTCTTCCTCGATCGTTAATTTAGACTCTTTAGAAACTTTTGCAATGCGACGCGCAAATTCTTGCATAACACGGAGAGGTGCTGCTAGTTCCTCTTTGAGATTCATCTCCTTTTCGCTCTGTACCATTAATGTATAGCCAGTTCAAGCATGTGTCGGAAAATCCACAAACCTTCTCCGTGAATACGAAGCAGCTCAACAGTGCAGCGCACTGTTCAGGGGCAAGCGGGTTGAAAACACCATTGAAGATCATCTCTGTCAATAATAACTCATCGCCTGTACTGATCTCGCATGCTACGCGACCCTTTACATCAACGATATCGGCAGAGTTTGTAAAATTGAGTCGTCGAAGAACACGCTTACGACATTTGAGCTCTTCAAGCTGAAGTACATCTTGTGTGGCCTGAATTCGTTTCTTGAGTTCTCGAATTTTATCTTGATGGGCCCGCTTTTCGGAGTATAAGGTGTAAAGGTGAGGGAGATGGGAAGAAGTATGGAGGGGGCTAGAAAACATTTTCTTTTCCATGAGAGAAATTTTCTGTTACAACGCCAGATGAGAACCCCACAGAGGATGTAATAAAATAGAACATACCTCGACTAATTCCTTGAACTTGTCATCTTTAATGCCCATATGTTGAATGGGATCCAGCAGCGCAATACCCTTGGGAAATCGATTTTGGACTTCCAGTACACTTTTCCAGAGGTGTTCCCGCGCAATGTCTTGTCGCAAGTCCTTGGGAACAACTAGTCGAAGGTGGCTGATACTGTCAATAGTTGAAAGTAGAACTGGCACGATTACTGGCTGGCCCTTCTGATCGGCAGGACAAGGCTTAATTCCGGTAGGTTGAGTGGAGATCTTTGAATGATCTGAGGAAGGAGTGCTGCCTTTGGCAACATTGAGAAGGACATCGACTATATACTGTTCATGGGGAGGGACATCGGCCTCTGGTATTGGCCGGTTCTAGGAGTGCACAAGACCGATATTAGGCAATGCGCTGGGAGCAGCAGAGTCCCGTACCTTTGGTGGCAAACGTTTTTGGAAATTGATTACAACACCCCACCCAAAGTCTAGACTCTGATACTTGATCCTGATTAATCGTCCAGGGAGGAGGAAGGGGAGGGAGTAAGATGGATGGGTGATGACCTCTCGGAAGTCAGCCGTCAGTTGGTCTAATTGTTGGCGATATTCATAATATTCCACAACTCGTTCTTCGTCCGGTATTTCAATCGCATTCTTTGTGTCTTCTTCTAATATCAGTTCTATGCAAAACTGTAAACGTTTCAACCACTAGAAAATATTTTTAATGCATACCGTTCTTCAGTTGTGGTATCCCGGCACTACTTTGGAACTGGAAGAAGCACCTCTCAAGCATAAACTCGGGACTTATACCTTCGACTTTCATCAAATTCAGGATCATGTTGTATCCAAGATGGAAAGCTGAGTCTAAACGATCAGCTTCACCTTTCACCATAGTTTTTGCTGCCGCAGGTTCAAGCTTTTCATCCACCATCATAATCACAACTCCCCGGTCGTCTAGGCCACGTCGACCAGCACGCCCAGACATCTGAATATACTCTCCAGAAGAAAGATTACGGAACTCCTTTCCATCAAACTTCCTTGCTGCAGTGAAGACGACAGTTTTTGCTGGCATGTTCAAACCAATGGAGAATGTTTCTGTGGCAAAGAGAACTTTAATGAGACCTTCTTGAAATAGAATCTCGATGACTTCTTTGAGAATCGGCAGCAGACCACCATGATGTACGCCGACACCGCGTCGAAGGAGAGGGAGAAGGTTCGCGATTTGAGGGAGCTGACGGTCTTCTTCTGCGAGATTGATGATCGCGTTTTTGAAGATATTGACGACAAGGTCTTGTTCATCGGCAGAGTTGAACTCAAATTTAGACATATTCATAGCGAGTGCCTCACACTCGCGCTTTCCGAATGCAAAGACGATAACGGGATTAAAATTTTTGAGCATGATCATTTTGATGATTTTAGATATGTCAGATGGTCCTTAATTGATGTGAATAGAGGACTTAGAAGGTGCGATTTTCAAGCTAACCTTTACTTTGAAATGCACCACCTTTCTTTATTTTTCCCTTTCTCCCTTTTCCGGCCTTTGGATCGGCTGGATCATCACCTGCACTTTCTTGCAACTTGCCCATGGCCTTGCTGAAATTGTCCTCTCGGAAATCACCTTTCTCGTTCACAACAAGGAAGATACCATCGCCGCCGGAAGGGAATAAATAATGTTGCAAAGGGGTTGGTCGAAAATCGGTGTACACCACATGGCAAGGTTGATCGTGCGATTTGCATATCCATTCCGCAAATTGCATGGCGTTGGGTATTGTTGCTGATAGGAAGACGTAGCGCACAGTGTGCGGAAGAAGAATAATTGTCTCTTCCCAAACTACACCACGTTCTGCATCGCGCATGTAGTGAATTTCGTCGAAGATGACCCAAGCTACCTCACGCATGATTTCTGAACCACGATATAGCATTGAACGCAGAATCTTACGGCATGGATGAGTATGGACATCTCTTGCAGGTAGTTTCCACTTACTTCCGTTGTCATAACCAAACATGTCGCTGAGGGGTTGATAGTCACATCTCCAGTCATGAGTCCAACGTCCCCAAACTCTGCCAGCATTTCACGATACTTCTGATTGCTCAGTGCCTGGAAAAGAGGTGAGCAAGAAATCTCGGGTCCCCAAGCGAGATCAGAACCTTGATAGGACTTGTGTAAATCACTCTCTGTTTTCTACTAAGACATTGAGCAATGGCGTATTCGGCTACAACAGTCTTTCCTGCACTGGTGTGTGCCGAGACAAGCACGCTCTCGTTGCGTTGTATGGCATAGACGGAAACTTTCTGGAAAGGATCCAACTCAAACTTGTATTCCCGATCAGGTTTTGCAGGTGGAACATGTTGGGATATTGGAGTATAGTGGTAACCGGGTGGTACAGCGACTTGGTGCCGAACCTAGAACATCATCTGCTGAGATAATTAATGTGAAAATGGAAAACATACCTGATGGCGCAGCTCCAAACGCGATCCTACCTCAGTGGTTGCTCCAGTCAAACCAGCACTTGGAGCGATCTCCCGCTTGGCTTCAGTTTCAAAGTCATCCAGGACTACTGGACCCGGTGATCCATATCGTACTCTTTTGGCAGCACTGTCCCCTTCGTATGATAGCTCTCTGTCGGCGGGATGATCGCCATTTTGTTCTAAAGGTCGGGGTATTGGGCTTGGAGCTTTTCTTTTCAAATCCAAAATGGACGTAGGTGCGAATGGTCGGTCACCGTTTTGTTGAGGCTTGCCTTGTTCCGTGGCATCTTGAAGAACGATATCTTCGTCATTATCGCCTGGAGGGATATCGAGAAAGGAGAAAAGGTCGTTGGTACTCATTAGAGAAATTGAGAATAGAACATTAAAATACTAATCAAAATTATCCAGAGTGGCCGACTTGCCGGGTTCCAAAAGCTCACTCTCCGACAACGTCTGATGCCTCCAATCCAAACTCCGACATGCATAGCATGAACATACATCCAGTATCTTTATAGAAGATTTCGCTGCGAAATCTAGTGATAATGACCAAGGAAAATTTATGGCAGGTTATGTGGCCTCACAATTATATACTTTTTCTACTCTTTTTTCAAGAGCAGCTGGCTCCCCTCAAGGTTCACAGAACTCAAACTGCCCGGCTAGATCCACTAGGAGGGAGGGATACCGGCCATGATCACAATTACAGCGCTTCAAAATTCGAGTCGTACTTCTAGCTTTCTATAGACACCAAAGTCAAGCTATACAAACTTAAAAATCATAACAGCATCCAACCATTTAGGACTACAAAAATACAAGTCACAAAATCATAGAGATTATCGCGAAACGCTACCAACTCAGAAGAGTGCTGACAGCCTGTCAGCACTAACGCCAATGTTATGCCTAAAAGCAATAGCCTGAGCACTAGACTTGACTTCGAGTGGTTCGATGGGCTGGTTCCAGCCAATCGCCTTGGCAATGCCGTTAGCGAGTTCTGGGGAAACAGTGTAGAAGACAGATACTAAAAAAAATTTTAGTTTTAAGCAGCTCAATCAAAAGTTTCAACGATGACCTACGTTGTCTAGCCTTAACCTCATTGCTCTTAACTTGACCGAAGTGACCAGAGACATTGCTGATGTAGGTTTCGCGCTGATCCTGGGTCCAGACCTTGTGCCAAAGAGCCCGAGGTTGCTCAAAGTCAACTAAACCAGAACAAATAAGTTGATATTAATTTATATCGAGACTTAGGCAGAAACCCACGCTCAGTAATCTCACTCAAATCTCTCCAAGCACCATTAACAAAATTCTCATGCTTGCGTTGACGCTCAACATCGCGAACGCTAGCATCAACATGACCCTTTTTGGCTTGGTAAGACAGAGGAGAGATAGAACTCTGATAGTTAGGCCTATTGCCCTGGCTAACGAAGGTCATGGCTCCATCACGCTGGAAATTGGCTACGGGGACAATAGGAGCATTCACTGGAAGCTGTTGATAGTTGGCACCGAGACGGTGACGGTGGGTATCGGGATAGGAGAAGAGACGAGATTGTAGGACAGGATCAGCAGAAGGTTCGATGTACGGAACAAGGTGTGACGGAGAAAAGGCAACCTATAGGCAAAAGATGATCAGTAAGAGGGATTTCCTGATCAAAGAATGAACTGACCTGTTCAATCTCAGCAAAGTAATTCTGAGGATTCTCGTTAAGGACGAGCTTTCCTATGGGACGAAGAGGGAACTCTGCGTGAGGCCAGACTTTTGTAAGGTCGAGGATATTGTAGCGGAACCGCTCAGCTTGCTCGGGTGTCATGGTTTGCTGAACAAACAAAGGGGTTAGCGTTAGTGGAGATATGAAGGAGAATCAGTTACTAACAATGTAGACAGTCCAAGAGGGGAAGTTACCCGTCTCGATGTCCTCGAAGAGCTGTTGAGTGCCATATTCAGGATTTTCTCCGGCCAAGCGAGTTGCAGTGGCATTATCAAGGGTCTAAACAAAATATGAGAACATTAATTACAAGAGGGAGAATACTCACCTTGAAACCACCGTCAGCACGAACGTGAACCTGGACGTATACGAAAGTGCCATCATTTTTGAGCCACTTGAAAGTGTGCCCAGAATAACCGTGCTGCTTGTAGTAACCATCAGGAGTTCCGCGGTCAGAGAATAAGATCAACATCTGATGGATCGACTCCGGATTTTGACCAAGGTAGTCCTAAAAAAATAAAAGCCAGGATCAATTTCCTCGATAATAGCTAATGTAAGATTGGAGACGTACCCAGAAAGCATCAGGATCCTTAAGGTGAGTTTGAGGGTCCCTCTTCTGAGTGTGGATGAAGTGGGGGAACTTGGCAGGATCACGAATAAAGAAAATGGGAGTATTATTGAACACCCAATCCCAATTACCTTCCTCAGTCCTGAGCTTGATAGCAAAACCACGAGGGTCACGAGCAGTGTCAGCAGAACCAGATTCGCCACCGACGGTGGAGAAACGGGCAGTGACGCGGACTTTCTTGCCTACGCCTTGGAACAGGGATTGAGAGGTGATATCACTGAGATCGTGAGTGACCTCGAAGTACCCGTGAGCACCAGCACCCTTGGCATGAACCTATAACGTGGATGGTGAATCATGTCACTTAGATCTATATCATCGAAAGCACTTACAACACGTTCCGGGATACGCTCACGATCGAAATGGGCGAGGAGGTCAATGTGGTGGAAGTCTGAGCTCAATCAGATCTATAAATTAGTGATCTCAAACGGTTAGGATATGCACCTTGAAGAAGGAGTGGACCATGGAGACCAGCCCTCTGAGCAGCATAGGGCTCATTTACGGGCGCACCATTGGAGGTGGTGTAGATAGCACCGTCATTGGATTCAAATACAGCTTGAGCAGGCATAATACTCTTTCCAAGTCGAGGGAAGTGGGAGGTTAAGAGAAGGAATATTCTAGTCCATCACACTTATATACGCCCATCCGAATCTTCTTAGACATAAATGCACGTGAGGTTCATTATCAAGATTCGCTTGGCAATAGGGCTTTCCTCATTGGCTGATGGCCGCACCTTCGCGTAGTGAGGAATTGAGGAGCTGGTAGCGGCACTATC
>Ga0157357_1001320_pt1 | contig 10258 bp, 5 predicted proteins | sample AttcapACBM1_FD_111485 | JGI IMG/M metagenome (GOLD analysis project Ga0157357, IMG submission 111485) | Fungus gardens microbial communities from leaf cutter ant in Botucatu, State of Sao Paulo, Brazil - Atta capiguara ACBM1 | ecosystem: Host-associated > Fungi > Mycelium > Unclassified ... | reverse complement strand
TCTGTAGCAGGTATAGAAAGTAGTCTTTTATTTGTCATCTTCAGCAATGTGGACTAAGTGGTAAGTGTGATGAAGATATATCTTGATATAGATGCAAGCTTTGTAAGGGAAGTCTAGAAGGTTAGAAATGAGCAGAAATAAGTAGCAATATTTTTTTGTAATATGGTTGAAACTACAAAAGTCAACACAAAAGTAAAGCAATCCATCTTTCTTCTTGACAAAAAGCACAGGTGCTCCATGTAGAGAGAAAGTGGGCCAGATAAATCCTGTGTTGAGGTTCTCATTAATGAATTTTTTAAGGGCTCCCTGTTCAGTGGAAGATAGACTGTAGATGGTCCCAACTAGTGATTGAGCACCTTTTTCAAGGTTGATCTGAAGATTGTAAGAGTGATGGAGAGTGAGAACTTTAGCCTTTGCTTTGCTGAACACATCTATGAATTTGTGATACTCAGATGGTATAGCAGATAAGTTTACTAGGTTATCCAAAGGTTGTACTGATCTTGCTGTGAGAGTTGTTAAATGAAGGAACAGGTAGAAATTTGTCAAGCCTGGCAGACATGATGCTCAGATGAAAGCCAGGGTACTAATAATAGCAGTGTGAAATTGCTTAGAATAAAACCTAGAAGTCTTAGAAGTAAACTCAGAAATCTCAGAATTAGTAGCTGTAAATACCTCTTAGGCTAGTGAATATAGTGAAATGTTAGAAGACAGCTGGGGTACCAATGGGAAGTTGACTATGATGTGAATGGATACAAGATTCTCCTGCAAAAGTAGACAGAAAGAGATAGACCCAGATGCCTAGTCAATCAACAGATTATGTTGGATGAGCTAATTGTATCCAAGAACCAGAGAGCAGAAAGAGTCAAGTAAAGTGACATAGAAGTTCTGAACTATACTTTCACCAGATGGAAAATAAATAGACAGCAATATTATTTCTAAAATGAAGTTGTTTGATAATCTATCAAATAAATAGAATAAATGAGGTTGGAAGGTCATAAGCACATATAAAGGAGGAATAAGCAAAACAGTGAGTGGATTTGGAGTTGACAAGAGCACAGAAGAGCACTTGCCAAATGTAATTTAGCTTATATATGAGAGATGAGAAGAGAGATAAGGTAAGCAAATGAGAGTCAGAAAGAGCAGAGGCATTGAGACAAATTAGACTCATGATTGCACAAATGAGTTCAATATAACCACTAGTTTGTGTAGAGTCTATGAGGTCCTGTACTAGTTTTCTGATTTCTCAAAAGAAGCTACCTTGGCTTTTCTGGCTTTTATGTTATCAGAGGATGAAAGTGTTTAGTGCTTGTTACAGTTATTAATTTTGTGGCCACTAAGACTACCACAGGTTATTATCTATGTGTCTTTTCTTTTATTCACTCATCAACTTACTATTGTTGCTAAGCTTGAGCTTAAGGCTCTTCTTGAGGACAGAGCAGAGGTTTTCAGAGATAGTTGAGAAAAGTTTGCAGATGGGGCTACAAGCAGGTTTTGAGGTCAGACAGTTGGAGTAGAAGTAGAAGAGGTTTCAGAAGTAAAGTGTTGTTGCTTCCAGGTATAGGCTTCAATGACATCTTTTTTGGCAGTCTAGACTCAGTTGTATTTTCAGTACTGGTTGTCAATGATCAAAGCTAATAAGTATATAGTTTGAAATAAGAAAGGTTTTTCTTGTTTCTAGATCAAGATAGAGTCTTAGATTTTGCTCAGAAGACCCTGATAAAAGTGATGATAGAGAACATTGTTGCCCTATCTGAGTTGCAAGGTATATCTTATGAATTCCATATTGTAAGTGGAAATTTTATTACTAGACTTTATTTGGAAGTTGTCCAGTAGGATTGCAGCTTCTCCAACTGGGTCAAAGAAACCAAAATGTTGATAGAGCTCATTGATAAAGTGACTTCAGTCTTGAAGCCAGTCATAGAAGATTCCTTGCTCTTCCTAGTTGAGTCTTATATCAAACCAGTCTTAGGCTATACTAGTGAGATAGGTTATTGTGAAGTTAATCTTTATGATGTTAGAGGTGAATTGTGCTGAGTTAATACAGAAGTAGAAGTGGCATTAGAACAAAAAGTTATTTTACTTATCTGAATTTGTACTACTAAACATATCTGAAAGACAGACCTTGGCTTCTGAGGCAGAAGAGGGTGCAGGTGTTCTATTACTTAGATTATTTGCTAGTTAGTTGAAGGCTTTAGCCAACAAGTCTGTTGGCTGATGTGGAGTTCTTCTCTAGTCAATAGAGAGAGATAGGGTAAGTGGTAGAAGATCTTGATCTTTTAGAGATAGAGTATCTTCTTAGTTCAGATCATTATTTACTAGAACAATATTAAGATCTGGAGTGGTGAGTAGAGATATGTCCATAGCTTCTGGAAGGGTATGTACTAATGACCAGAAAAAGATAGTTGGTTGTGAGTTAAGTTATCTTGAGTGATAAGAAGTGTTTGTCATAATATTGGAAAGTTGCTTGCTTAACCATAATACAGTTATGAAAGGGAATCTTAAGTTGGGATTTATAGATGCTCTTCTAGAAAAGACTATGAGAGCAAACTAGGATAAGAGCTAAATAGAAAAAGTGATAGTAGTGTTTTAGTCTAAAAATACTGTCAAGAGTGAGAAAGAAAGTCAGATCAAGTATAAAAACTTATTTGGGAAATGGATATGAAAATCTATGAGAGTGGATAAGTACTTAGGTTGTGGATCAAGCTTGAAAGCTTATTTGTAGATTGGTAACATAGCTTTGGAAGACAATTTTGATCTTAACTTATATGTTATGCTTACTACTTGTTATATAGTTGTAATTTTGGATGATTAGAAAGGAATGAGGAAAATGTATTCAAATCTTAATCAGATTCTTAGTTGATTTCCAGACTGAAGACTACAAAGTATCTACTTAGTCTTATATACTGAGTCTATAGTTGAAACTGTGGCTAAGGAATAGTAGTATAGAAGATAACTATAGAGACATTATAGAGGGATTTCTAAGATATAGGATGACTGAAAGTTTAGGTAATGAGTTACCAGAAGATGAAACATAAGAGACTAATCCATATGTAAATGATCACATATATGGAAGTATATCTAGGTATTTTAGAGTCTTATTTGGAAGTTAGAAAGCAGAAGTATCAAAAGTTGGTCTATAATACTTATCTGGAATCAGAAAGTAGATGTCTCAGATGTCTCAAAAGTTAGTCTATGACAAATAGTAAGATTATTGGTGAATAATTTAGAATGTGAACAATATAAGAAAAGTAGAATAACTTGAACTATTTAATATATATAATTATTAGACTATATAGTAATAGCACCACTTGAGTTTCCAAGTGTTTGATATTCATAGTTCTTGCTACTATTAACACTAAACTCTGGTATTAAAGTAATATACTTTCTTCAGTTAGAATTTCCTTTTCTGAACTCCATTTCAATCTCTGAAGTTATGACTAAGCAACATGTAGATAGCATAACACATAAGCTAAAGCTAAAATTATTCTGGAAAGTCTGCAATTCTGTAGATTTTGATAAGTTCCTATACTTATTGAACTCTGACTAACTCCATGCTCTTTTGCTCTCAAGTGTATATATTCAATATCTTCATATTGTCAGAGTTATGAACTATGAACTTGATTTTTATTTTATTTTCTTTCTCTTTATTTTTATTTTATTTATATTTATATTCTTTATTTTGGACTTAGACAAAGAAGTATAATGTAATATCATACATGACTGTCACATATGTCACAGAGAAGGTTGTTCTAAAACAGATGATATCTTACAGTATAGCTATAACATATTGGCTTTATAGAGAATATATAAACTTTAGGGTAGGTTAGTTGTAGTGTGCATACATAAATTAGTTTGTAACAGAAACTCCATTGAATTCTCTTGTGTTACTCAATACAAGAGTGTGTTTTTCATCTTAACTTGAAACTTAAGTCATAATATATATACTGTATTAGTTGTAACTTGAAAAAGAAGACTCAAAGGAAGTAGAATATGAGAAAATTCAAGGAGTTGGACATGCAGCCATTGACATCAGAGAAAAGTGCCAATCTTAGTCAATTTTCAGGCTAAGAAGTATAGAGTATTTATATAGCTTAGATACTAATACTTGATAGCTAAAATAATATCTGAGAAATGAAGAATATAGAGTAATTACTTAGGTTATACTAAAATTCTCAAATATTGTTCAGAATTCCATAAGGATTATCAGGATATCATATGATTAGTTATAGAGTGATTGACTATAAGATGGAATCTGACTAATCTATACTGAAAAAGATTTGCACAGATTAGGTAAGATATTCTCTTCTGGAGATTTTGTATAGAGTATATCTTAAGTAAGTATTATTTACAATGGAAGTCAGATAATTTATATATATTCAGATCAGTATATAACATAACTCTAACTCCACTATGTTTATTGACACTATTACTTATCTTAGTGAACTTTTTTAACTTCTCTATCTGCTACTTCATTGTCTAGGACCTTAAGTTCTTGATACTTAATAGCAATAACATTTAATCTCCTACTTTTGTCTTTTCCTGTGCCTTCTTTATTTTTTAATGAACTTTTCTATCTTTATATACTTTTCTTTTTTTCTCAGCTCAAACCCCATTCTCAGATTTTTTCTGTAGTTTACCATAAAAGACATTATTGTTAAGCATGGTTTTTACTTCAAGTAAAAGTCTATGGTTAGTTATGTGAGAAAAGATAAACTAAGTATAACACTTATCTAAGGGTGGATAAAAGTTACTTAAAGTAAGGATATGAGTTATCTGGAGATATAAATCAAGCTAAGTACTTATCTATAGAGTTGTGACTAAATTATAAATAATGATCTTAGTCTTATATGTTGTACCAACTACTTGTTATATAGTTGTAATTTTAGATGAATTTAGAGTTTGAGAAAGAGAAAGAAAGTAGATTTCTAGAGTTCAATTATTAGATTGAGAAAAGCTATTAAGCATAGTCCACACTTAAAGGGAATAAAAGTCCAAAGGAGTTTTAACAAGTATGGAAACTTATCAAACTCTACAGAGTTTCAGACTTTTCAGAATAATCTTGGCTTTAACTTATATATTGCACCTTCTACTAGTTATATGGTCACAATTTCAGAGAAAGATCTTGAGAGGTGGAATTAGAAGTTATAGAAATAGAAATAAGTTGTTACAACTTAAGACTAAGTGTGTAGTCAAAAGAGAAAACTTGTATTGTTTAATATAAGAGAACTCAGTAGAGTTCTTAGTATAGGTGTGTCTACTTCATATAAACCTTATAATATTTAGGTTAGGCTAGATATCAGTGTGCACAGACCATATACCAGAGGTATATAAAGTATATAGATAATGTCATTATTTCTTTTATAATATATGATATTATGACTGTTACTGTGACATGCATGACTAACCTGTGATATTTGTCTCATATACCCTGTCACATTACTTGTGATCATTGTGATAGTCACATATGACATTATCTTGTTCTTTTTTTACTAAGTTTCAAATAAGAGAAATAGAAAAGGTTAGAGTAAGTAAAAAAATAAGAAATACTTTAAATAAGTGAAGTGAAGTAAAAAAAAAAGTCCACCATCTTTGATTCTAACATAGGTATGTTGCTATTGGTATTAGAGTTTGATATTTTTTCTTATAAAATAAGAACTCTTCAATCAGATAAGGATAGAAGCTATATTATAAAAATACCTACAAAAGAAGTATATAAAGTTAGAGAACTTGTATCAGATTATATGTATCCTACTTTAAAATATAAATTATAAAATAGGTTTTTAAAATAAATAAATAAAATTATTTGTTTTAATTTAGTTAATTATTAGGCTAGTTAACCAGCATTAAATATATAAAGTAAATTAAAGGAGTACTTAAGTGGAGCTCTTAGTAATGTTAGTGGATATTTCAGTAGTAAAACACTGACAGGAGTTCAGGTTAAATAGAAGGAAACTCTGTCATAGAAGACTAAGTATATATGAGGTTTGAAAAGAAATAATTTTACTATAGAAGACAGTAAAAACAGGTTCAAATACCTATAGAGCTTGATACAAATAAGGCCAAATATTTATAAAGTTTTGATACTAATAAGTCTACTATAAAAGATCAAATACCAGTAGTATCTTGGCTTGAAAAATAATATAAACTTTATCACAAAGAGTAAAACACTTATACTAAGTACTGTAGATGGATTTATGGCCAAGAGAATAGCAGAAAATACTATAAAAACAATCTTCAGATATTATGATAATCTAAAGTCTAGATAATAAGTCGCTAGGTAATAAAACTTGTATTGAGTAACACAAGAGAACTCAATGAAGTTTTCAGTACAAAATGGTCTACCTTATATACTTCAGATTATGGTTTGTGCACATCTACAACTAATCTAACAACCAATCTATTCTAAAGTCTATATACTATTTATAAGACCAATATATTATAACTTAGCTATATAATATTATTTGTTTTACAACTTTCTTTGTATTATGTGATCATGTGACTGTGACTGTGACAATTGTGACAAAATGTGACTGTCATATGTAATATCACATTATAACTTCTTGATTATATTTAAATATAAAAGATATAAACTTAAAAAATCAAAACAAAAACCAAGTTTATTATTTATAACATGTGCTTGAAATGTTACAAACTCAAGACCTTAGGATTGGTCAAGCAAATGAACCTTATATTGGGTTAATACAAAAGAACTTAATAGAAAACTCTGTACAAGATTGTCTATCTTATATACTAAACTATTATGGTCTGTGCTACTACTTCTTTAGCCTACCCTAAACAACTATGTGTTTGCCTTAAGGTTAACATATGTTATATATGTTGTATGACATTATTCTTCCAGAATCTTCTATGTCTTTCTTTATGACCTTGTGACTTGTGACTATTACTATGACTATGTCATCTGATGTGACAGATGTGTAATAGTGTGATCATGACATCACTTCAACCCTAACCCTAGATCCAAATAAAGAAAATAAAAGAAAAAAAAGAAAAAGAAAAGAGAATTAAATAAAAAAACTATTGTTTAAGCTTCATATGTCTAACATTACTTCCCTTCAAGGTTCCTACTCCTGGAGAAACTTGTTGGTTCATCTTTCTTTCCTATATTATCTTCTCTCTTCCACCTCCTCCAATTTCTCTCCAACTTCTTTAAATACTTGTTCTCAAACTTCCTATTATCCCATCTATATAACATTCTTGCTGTATATTTTCCTGGTAGTTCTGCCCTCCTAAAATTCTTTTTCTCTGCCAAATCCAACTTCTCTTGTCTTCTTACTTCTGCATTTATTCTCCCCTCAAACTCTGCTACTAATTCCTTTGTATTTTCCAAATCCTTCTTCTTTTCCCAACTGTTATGCTCTGCTATAAACCTCTTCCATTGTACTAAATACTCTATTATCCCTCTTACTTTTCTTTTATTCAAGATTCTCTTTATTTCCCACTCTTTGACTCCTTCTACCTTTATTGGTTTAACTTCTTCTTTTCTTTGCTCTTTTACTTGATTCTTGTATTATACTACCCAACTGACATTCACTACCAGATGAATTCTCATCAAAGTTGGCAGTCATAACTTGACTGCATTGGTAGAAATTATCTCATCAATGCTATATGAACCTACATATCAATCTACTAGTTTCTTTGCTGGTCTTTCTTTGAATACCAAGTCCTTTATACTTAACATGACTTTGTCTCCTACTTTCCATTCTTCAACTTCCTTTCTTTCTCTATCTGCTTGCCTTTTCATTTCTTCCTATGCTCTAGTCAGTACTGCTCCTGCTTCTTTCTGTATCTTTCTCATCCTTTCTGCAAATTCAGTTGTCTTCTCCATCTTTCCTTTTATTCTCAAATCAACTCCCATTCTCAGTTTTTCACCATAGTTTGCCATAAACAGAGACACTTTAGTTGTTGAATGTGCCTTTTTGTTAATCACAAACTCTGCTAATGCCAACCATTCTGGCCAATTCTTTTGTCTATGATTTACAAAGAATTTTAGGTATTGTTCTAATTCCTGATTTATTCTCTCTGTCTGACTATCTGTTTGTGGATGAAATGATGTTGATAGCTTTGTCTCAATTCCCAACATCTTATTCAACTCCTTTATCATATTTACTACAAATTGTAGTCCTCTATCTGATACAATACTCTCCAGCAACCCATGCAACTTCCATATATTATCCCTAAACAATCTCACTAATCTTTCTGCTGATGTCCCTTCTGTGATTGCTACAAAATGTGTTATTTTGAACAACTTATCACAGACTACTAGAATTGCATCCTTCCCAGTTACTATTGGTAACTTCATGATAAAGTCTACCATCAGATGTATTCATGGCTTTTTCAGGACCTTGCTCAACTTCAACTTTCCTATCATTACCTCTGTCCTATTCTTTATTCTTTGACAGATGTCACAACCCTCCATATATCTCCCTACATCTCTTGTCACTCTTAGCTACCAATAATTCCTTACTACCAGCTCCATCATCTTCTACTTTCCTTCATGTCCAGCTACTGGTATATTGTGGTGTAACTGGATTATCTCTGTTCTCAACATCTCATCTTTCAGCACATACACTTTTCCCTCTTTTAACACCAAGTCTTCTTCTATCTGCCACTCTTCTCCTTACAACATTTTTACCCCTGCTTTTTTCATCTCCTCTACTACTCTAACTACCTCTTCATCCTTATCACTAGCTTTTTTTATCTTTCCCACTATTTCTACTTCAAGTCCTTCTATTACTACTTCATGTAAACTATGTAGCCAACAGTCTTTTATAAATACTTGATTCTTGTTGTCCTTTTCTATACATACTTTCTAGTCCAGTCACCTACCAAGTCCATCTTCCTTCCTTATTTTTGTGTCTGGTACATGCTTCAAGGTAAAGTCAAATCTTGACAGATATAATACCTATCAAGCTTGTCTATGATTCAACTTCTGCACTTTCATAAAATATTCCAAGTTCTTGTGATCTGTCCAGACCTCAAACTTATATTTTGCACCTTCCAGCAAATGTCTCCAGTTTTTTAAATCCCTTATTACTGCCAGCATTTCTTTATTATGAATCTCATAGTTTTTCTCAGTCTTGTTTAGAGATTTTGAGAGAAAGGCTACTGGTCACCACTTCTCATATTCACACTCCATAGATAACACTTCTCCTGTAGTATAATCCAACACATCTACTTCTATTCTTATTTTTTTGTCTAAGTCTGGTATTGCTAACACCAGTTCTTTTGTAAACTTCTCTTTCAACTCCTTAAACACTTTTTCCTGCCTTTCTGTCCAGTCCCACTTCTAATTCTTTTTGACCATGTTGTGCAATAGTCTGGCTATGGATACAAAGTCCTGAATAAATCAACAATAATAGTTTACCAATCCCAAGAACTTTTGAACATTCTTGATACACTTTGGTGTCAGCCAATCTAATACTCCTTTCACCTTATCTTCCTCTATATTAATCTCTTTAGGTCCTATCATGACTCCTAAAAATCTTCTCTAACCTTCCATTTACACTTCTCTGGCTTTACATACAAATAATTCTCTGCCAATCTCCTTACTACTTCCTCCACCAACTCATCATGTCTCTTTTCTCTCTCTCTGTCCCAATAATTACATCATTTATAAAACTCACCACTTTGCCAGTGTTGATGAGATCCCACAGGATTTCATTCATCATGGTCTAGAACATTGCTGGTGAATTGGTAAGTCCAAAGAACATTACTGTTGGCTTGTATAACCCTTCTGGCATTGTAAATGCCATCTTTCACTTATCTCCCTCCTTTATCTGTATATTATTATAATCCCATTGCAAGTCCATTTTTGTAAATACCATTTTTGTACCAATATTTTCTACTATGTCTGAAATCAAAGGTAAAGGATAATTATTTTTTACTGTCCATTTATTTAAATACCTATAGTTCTGTACCATTTGCTTCTTCCCATCCTTCTTGTCTACAAAAAACACTGGTGCTGTTTGAGGTGATTTTGAGGGTCTAATATACTTTTTCCTCAGTTGTTCAGATATGAACTCATGCACCTCTTCCCTCTCTTCTCTTGACAACAGATATTCCTTTCCTTTCCTTGGCACAAATCCCTCCTTCATATCTATTGTGTGATCTCAAAGTTTTCTGGTGAGTATCCATTCACTTGTCTTCTTCCTAAAGACATGGATCTACTTATGAAAATTTTCTGGAACCAACTTCCTTGCTTCTTCTTCCAACTTTGCTGCTTTCTTCTCTTCCTCCC